>Ga0114925_10000827_pt1 | contig 14475 bp, 12 predicted proteins | sample SumtaG_2_FD_87287 | JGI IMG/M metagenome (GOLD analysis project Ga0114925, IMG submission 87287) | Deep subsurface microbial communities from Indian Ocean to uncover new lineages of life (NeLLi) - Sumatra_00607 metaG | ecosystem: Environmental > Aquatic > Marine > Oceanic > Sediment | place... | reverse complement strand
TTTTTTTGTATCTAAAAGGGATGGAAGCCATTACTTTTCATCAACATATAAAGAACACCTTAAAGCGATAAAGAGGTATGATAGTTCCGGAAAAATTGGACACCAGGTAAGTTAACAGGATTTTATGCTCGTCAGGATTGGCCTGATGTTTTTTGAAAAACATTTGTCTTACTATAAGTGATTTGTTATATTATAAAACGCTTGTAATCATTCCGAGGTGCCTCAATATAAATTGTCTATATCTGATGATACAATAAACCAGGTAAAAGATCGAACAAATATTATTGAAATAATAGGTGAATATGTAAACCTCAAATCATCGGGAAAAAACTATAAAGGCTTATGTCCTTTTCATTCTGAAAAAACCCCATCATTTATGGTTAGTCCTGACAAAGGCATATTTCATTGTTTTGGATGCGGTGCAGGCGGGAATGTCTTTACTTTTCTCATGAAATTCAAAGGTATCTCCTTTCCCGATGCTGTTAAATTGCTTGGGGGAAGAGCAGGAATACAAATCAGGAATTCATATATTGAGAAAGGAATCCAATCAAAATTAGAAACAATTTATAATATAAATAAGGAAACCACAGAAATTTATGAAAAGAATCTTTTTTCAGAAAATGGGAAAAAAGCATTAGAGTACCTGAAGAAAAGAAATTTTGATCCTGGGATAAGAAAATCTTTTCATATAGGATATGCCAATGACAGCTGGGATTCACTGCTTACACTTTTAAGGTCTCGAGGATATGGTATAGACCTGATAGAAGAGTCCGGGTTAATCGTAAAGAAGAAGAAGGGTACAGGTTTTTATGACCGTTTTAGGAATAGAATCATCTTTCCGATACAGGATAATATAGATCGTGTGATCGGATTTGGTGGAAGAACGTTTGATAATAACGATCCGGATATCCCAAAATACATCAATTCAAATGAAAACCTTCTTTATCATAAAGGAAAATATCTATACGGATTCAATAACGCAGCAGACTCCATAAGACAGGCAGATTCTGCATTCATTGTAGAAGGGTACATTGATGTTATAAGAATGCATAAAGAGGGTATAAAAAACACCGTTGCACCATTAGGCACTGCACTCACGGAAGATCAGATATCACTGATTATGCGGTATACCAGAAAGATATACCTCGCATTTGATTCTGATGATGCGGGGGAAAAGGCAATGTTGAGGAGCATCTCTTTAATGCATCGACAGGGTCTTGATCCTTCGGTTATTTGTCTGCCTTCAGGTAAAGATCCTGGTGATTTTTTTGATGAATATACCACTGATGATTTTGACCTTTTTGTTGATGAAGCAGTATCCGCAATAGATTATATTGTAAATGTTCATATTGACAGCAAAAAAGAATATAATGCAAATGAAAAAATAACTATATTACAGGAATTGGTTGAATATTTTAATAATATGAATGATGATATCCTAAAAATTGATTTCTTAAAAAAGATATCGTCCGCTCTTGAAATAAATGAAAATATTCTCAGGCAGGAACTCATCAAACTCACGCGGAGGGCAACGACATCCTCATCTCACCATGAGGATATTAAAAAAAAGGATACAGGGGTATCTACCGAACTATACCTGTTATTACTTATTTTAAGCAATCCTGATCTTCTTCCAATTGCAGCAGGCAGGCTTGATGATAGTTATTTTCATGGAAAATGGACGCGTAAACTCTGGAATTCAGTTAACCGTGCAAGTGAAAATACACATTGGGACTCTGGTACTGTTTTTGACTATCTGGACGATGGTGAATTTATTGAATATTTAAGTGGGAAATTAATTGAAGACCGTTTGAATATTAATCCGGAAAGCCAGATAATAGATGTAGTTTCAAGTCTGAAAGAAAAGAGAATCCGTGAACGCATTGTAGTGATAAATATGAGGTTAATGAAAGCCGAGCTTGAAAATAATGATAATTTAACCAATGAACTTATTGTTGAAAAGCAAGTCTTCAGCAATGAACTTGAAAAAATGAAAATTTTAAGGGGAAGTAAATCCCGTTTGTAAGCGATCGGAGATGAATATGTAGGGACTGAATACTATTTTTTAGATGCCTTAGATTTATGCATGATCCATTCTACTTTGAGGGAGTTATATGGTGTCTGATATGAAAAACTTACCTGAAGTTGAATTTTTATTAAAACTTGCAGAAGAACAGAATAATTCTATTACCTATGATCAACTAAATGATATCCTTCCTTCTACCATCATAAGCTCAGATAAAATAGACGAACTGTTTGTCCTTCTATCAAGAGAAAATATTAATATTATTGATAACATTGAAAATGAAGAAGAGGAGAGAGAAAAAGATGAAAATTTAAAAGAATTAGAAGAAAAAGATGAATGTTCTGATAAAAAGTTCATACCTCCGGAATCCCATTCTCATGCAGACGATCCAATCAGATTTTATTTAAAAGAGATAGGAAGAGTCAATCTCCTTACTGCACAGGAAGAAGTAAGACTTGCAAAAGAGATAGAAAAAGGTGAAACAATAATTGAGAATGAGCTGTTCAATTCAAATATCTTTATAAAAGAGATATATAGAACAGTTGAAAGAATTAAGAAAAAGAAAATGGATATCAATGGTTTATTAGAATATCAAAAATTTTATAATGTATCATCTGAGGATAGAAGAAAATCAAAGAGGAAGTTCTTTAATCTGGAGAAAATCTTAAATGAAAAACAATCGATGCACAATAAGGATAAAGATTTAGAAAAGGGAAAAAAAGATATTTACAAGGCATTCAAACGTGCAAATATAAATAAAGAAGAGATTGCAAGAATCTCCAAAAAAGTAGATGATTACTATGAACAGATTTTAATGATTGAAAAAACGCTTTCAAATATTGAAAAACAAACAGGAAGAAGCATAACAGAAATAAAAACCATAAATAAACATATAGAGAATGGAAAGGGAATTGAAGCGATAAAAGAGAAATATTTTCCCTATGCAAAAGAAATAAAGGGGTTGTACAATAATATTAAGCGGGCTGAAAAAAAACTTAAGATAATAAAGGAGGAAACAGGCGAAACCATACAGCGGATTAAAAAGATTCATGAAGACATTGAAGTCGGAAGAGAAATTACCAGTCGATCTAAAAATAAACTCATTCAATCAAATCTAAGGCTGGTTGTCAGTATCGCCAAAAAGTATACAAATAGAGGTCTTCACTTTTTTGATTTAGTCCAGGAAGGCAACATAGGCTTAATAAAAGCAGTGGAAAAGTTTGAATATAAAAAAGGATACAAATTCAGCACGTATGCAACATGGTGGATTCGCCAGGCAATTACCCGATCAATATCAGACCAGGCCAGGACAATCAGGATTCCGGTTCATATGATTGAACAGATTAATAAAGTTATCAAGGAATCAAGGCAGTTAATGCAGAAATATGGCAGGGAACCGACAACAGAAGAGATTGCTGAACGGCTTGGTTGGAGTATCTCCAGGGTAAAGGGAATTAGAACTGTTGCAAGGGACCCGATATCGTTAGAAACCCCTATTGGTGATGATGAAGAAACTCTTTTAGGTGATTTTATCGAAGACAGAGAATCAGATAATCCAGCCTCCAAGACATCCTATTCACTTTTACAGGAGCTAATATGCGAGGTTTTAGATACTCTTCCTGAAAAGGAACAAAAGGTGCTGAGGATGCGGTTTGGACTTGATGATGGATATTCTCACACTCTTGAAGAAGTAGGATATGTTTTTAATGTAACAAGAGAGAGAATCCGACAAATTGAGGCAAAAGCATTAAGGAGACTGATGCATCCGACGAGAAGTAAAAAGTTAAAAGATTATTTAGACAATTAAACAGGTTCTGTTGTATTATTTTACTAAGACGAAAATACGATTTATAAAAAGCTAAATAGAACATGAGGATATTCTTATGTCAATCATCATGGCGGTGCCAGCTGGATATACCAGATTCGACGGGATTAAAAGCCTGTTTTCATAAGCCTCTGGGTGCTGCAAAGAAGTAGGTTCAGCTAATAGTGAAAGACAACCGATAATATTAAAAATAGCGATGGGGGATTATAATGTATTTAATCTTAGTAAAAGACAATGATACTCATACCTTGGTGAGGATTGCAAAAACTTCAGACGAGGTGAAGAATTATATAAATAATAATAATATTCAAGATAAAATAGATAATGGAAAAGCATATCTCGTAGAGGGAAATATTAAATTAATTCGGCCTGAAACAACCCCTGAACTCCTTGATATTAAAGAAGTTCGAAAAACAAAGACCGATTATTATTAACTTCCAAAATTAATAATAAGAGCAGTGGGCTTTTACCTTCCTATTTCTTCTCCTATAGTACTACAGCATAACTTTAAAATTTTACTGCAATCTCATCATAAAAAAGACTATAAATATATCAACAAACATGCTTAAAATGCACTTAAAATGTCTTTTTAAGTAAAAGTTACGCTGTAGTACTGGTGTAGTTAGAAAAATAATTTATAGAAACAGCTTTCCAATCCTGGTCTGATATATTATTATATATAAAACTCCTTTTCCAACTGAAACTAAGCCTTTTATAATCTTTAAGGAATGAGGGATGAAACTTGCCATAACCGGAAAAGGCGGAGTAGGAAAAACAAGTATTGTGTCACTATTTGCAAGAGTTTTGAGAGATAGAGGACACAAGTTTGTGCTTATTGATGCTGACCCTGATATGAACTTAGCAACAATTCTTGGGATACCTCCAGAAACACCGATAACACCAATTGTAGAACTCAAGGAACTCATTGCAGAAAGAACAGGCGTTGAAATGGGAACACCAGCTGCCTTTTTCAAAATGAATCCAAAAGTTGATGACATACCGGATAAATATTGTGTAGAATTCAACAACATAAGACTTATAGTACTGGGGTCTATAAAAAAGGGCGGAGGCGGATGTGCGTGCCCGGAAAATGCCTTCCTGAAAAACCTGCTATCATATTTAATTGTGGCAAGGGACGAATGGGTTATTCTTGATATGGAAGCTGGTATTGAACATCTCGGCAGGGGTACTGCCATTGGTGTTGATTATATGATAGTAGTTGTAGAACCTAATATAACGAGCATTGAAACAGCTTTCAGAATTAAAAAACTTGGGGGAGACCTGGGTATAAAAAATCTCAGTATTATTGGTAATAAAATCCAAACCACTGATGAAAAAGTTTTTTTAGAAAATAAATTAAAAGGATTTAATATTTTAGGATTTATTGATTATTCAGATGTCATTAAAAAAATAAGTTTAAATATCCTATCCCCTCTAGAGATAGAAAAAAAATCTCTCGAAGCATTTGACAGGATTATAGATAATCTAAGCCAAAAAAGCCTGACAGGTTCAGTGAGATAGGTGAAAGCATATTAGAGCGAATGTCGAGTTTTATCAGTATAACTTGAAAACTGTGCATCTAAGAGGTGGTGAAGTTATTATAATGAGCGGCTTTTAATCTTCCTTTCAAAAAGGGTGAGAGTCCTTCCTTAATGCGGACAAACCGCATTCTTGATTTTTAGAATTTCCTTTCCAAAAAAGCAAGGAAATTGTTATTAATACCTTAATATTGATTTTTTTGCTTTTTAGGCAAAAAAATCTTTATAATCTTGAATGTGGTTTATCCACATCAGGGTACTAATCATAAATTCCATACGAGCTTAAACATTAATGATGCAGGAGTTGAATATTTCAACTGGCCTATTTGCTTAAACGAGCACGAAACACAAGATTTTTCTTTTTGTTATTAAATCATATTACAAATAAATATGGAGGTATAAGATGGTAAAGGAATTAAAGTTTGCTGATAAGGCTTCTAAAGCAATGGTAAAGAGGGCTGCAGAAGAAAATATAGATACAGTATGGGATCGATATGAGGCCCTGCAGCCGCAGTGCGGATTTGGGACACTCGGTTTATGCTGTAAAAACTGCAGTATGGGGCCATGCCGGATAGACCCGTTCGGTGACGGGCCCCAGGTAGGAGTATGCGGCGCAAATGCTGACACAATAGCAGCAAGAAACCTCGCACGGATGATAGCAGGTGGTGCAGCTGCTCATTCAGATCACGGAAGAGATATTGCACATACTTTACTCATGGCTGCAGAAAATCCAAATAGTGATTATATGGTGAAAGATGAAAACAAACTCAAAGCTGTTGCTGAATTATACGAGATTAAAACTGAGGGACGGGATATTAAAAAGATTGCGGGTGATGTTGCACGGGCAGCACTGAAGGAGTTTGGTCAGCATGAAGGTGAGGTCAAAATGATACAAAGTGCTCCACCTGCCAGGGTAAAACTGTGGAAAGAGATGGGTGTTGTACCCCGTGCAATTGATAGAGAGATTGTTGAGATAATGCACCGTACACATATAGGAGTAGACACTGATTATAAAAATATAATAAGACAGAGTGTACGTTCCGCTATTGCCGATGGGTGGGGTGGTTCGATGATAGCGACCGAGCTTTCGGATGTCCTGTTTGGAACACCTTTTCCTATACGTGCAACTGCAAACCTTGGGGTAATCGATAAAGATTATATCAATATAATTGTTCATGGTCATGAACCGACCTTGTCGGATATCATTGCCACTGTTTCTATGAAAAAAGAGCTCATTGAAAAGGCCCAAAAGAAGGGGGCAAAAGGTATCAACATTGGCGGTATCTGCTGTACTGCAAATGAAATCCTCATGCGGCACGGCATCCCGGTTGCGGGAAGTGTTATGCAGCAGGAACTGGCAGTACTGACTGGAGCAGTAGAATTAATGCTTGTTGATGTTCAGTGCCTGTATCCCGGCCTGAATACTGTTGCCAGGTGCTATCATACACAGCTAATTACCACATCACCGAAAGCAAAAATGCCGGGTGTTATGCATATCGAATTTCACGAAGACAGAGCGGTAGAAATCGCGACCAGGATAATAGAAACAGCAATAGATAATTTCCCAAATAGAAATTCTGAAAATGTATTTATACCTGATACCACTGAGCGTCTTATTGCAGGATTTACTGCTGAATCAGTATTTAATTTTTTAGGTGGTAAGTATAGAGCAACCTACAGACCCCTGAATAATGCGGTAATAGAAGGTAGAATTCGAGGTGCAGCAGGAGTAATTGGATGCTCGAATCCGAATGTAGAATACGAAGAAGGCCATATCGAAATGGTAAAGGAACTCATAAAGAATGATGTATTGGTCGTAACTACGGGGTGTAATGCCATATCCTGCGCAAAGCATGGACTTCTGAAATCCGATACCGCGCTTAAATATGCCGGAAAGGGACTTCAGGAAGTCTGCAGGGCTGTAGGCCTGCCACCAGTACTCCACCTTGGTTCATGTGTGGATAATAGCAGGATTCTTAGGGTTCTGGCAAATGTTGTTGCAGAAGGCGGTCTTGGTGATGATATATCAGACCTGCCTGTAGCAGGAGCAGCTCCCGAATGGATGTCTGAAAAAGCGGTTTCAATTGGGATGTATTTTGTTGCCTCAGGTGTATACACGATGATCGGGAAACCGCTTCCGATTACGGGTAGTAAAAACCTTTTTAACTATTTAACAGATGAAATGGAGGAAGAATTTGGAGGGAAATGGGCATTTGAGGGCAACCCAATTGAGGCAGCCCGTAAAATGATCAGACATATAGATAAAAAGCGCAAGGTACTTAAACTCAGGCCAATGATTTATGAGCAGGTATTTGAACCCGTCGTCTGAGATTTTCTTGCTTTAAAGATGAAGAAAAATATATTAAATTATTCTTGATGAAAGGTAAAATCTAAATACTATCAATAAATAATAAGGAAAATCAATGGCTAAAATGATAGCAGTCAATATCGAAAAATGTATGGGGTGTAAATCGTGTGAATTCGCCTGTGCAGTGGCTCATTCCACCACTAAGAATCCGGAATCTATTATCAAGGACGGAGAGAAACCGGGGTACAGGATTACCGTGGAGGCGTACGGACGAAATGCGATACCGGTAAATTGTAGTCATTGTGAAGAAGCAGCATGCATGATGGCATGCCCCACAGGAGCTGTTTATAGAAATAGTGATAAAGAGCCGGTGCTATTCGATAAACAACGCTGTATAGGCTGTAAGATGTGCCTTCAAGCGTGCCCCTTTGGGGTGATTACCGTCAGCCTTGACGGGAAAGGTATTCTGAAATGTGATCTTTGTGCAGAGAGGCTGTCAAAGGGTCAAGACCCGGCCTGTGTGACTTCATGTCCGACAGGGGCGCTCCGGTTTATTGATGAAGCAGAGGTAAACAAAGAGAAGCGCCAGAAGGTCGCAAGCAGACTTGTTGCAGCACAACAGACAAATCTTGCAAAATCCAGGGAGTAGGCAGGGTATAAATGGTAATGGTAACCGTATGCGTGGGCAGTTCATGCCATATCAAAGGGGCACGTGATGTTATCATGCGCTTCAATGCGCTACTGAAGGAGCACAATCTTGGGGACAGGGTAGAATTGAAGGGTTCCTTTTGTATGGAACGCTGCGGGGAGGGTGTCAGCTGGCAGATTGAGGATGAGCCTTTCACAAGTACGAATGTGGATGAAGCAGTCAGGACATTTGAAGACAAGATTATTAAGCCCATCAAGGGCACAACATAAATTCCACTGTTTGTTATGAGTGGGGAAACTTGATTTTATGGAAAAGTATCGCCAAGACACAGCAGAGCATATCAGCGCTATACTGCAACAAACACCAAACGGGGTGCTCCTGGTGGATAATGAGACACGAATCCACTTTGTAAATCCTGCATTCAGGGAGATGTTTCATTGTTCAGATGAAGAACTTATGGGCCAGCCAGCAGCGAAGTTTGTTCACTCTGACTGTTTTGAAAGGGCAATTGCGGCAGACGGGAGACTCATGGTGAAAGAAAGTGTACCTGAGCACGGTGTGAGCTACCGGGTAGGGCTTTTTCCCATAGAAGGGGAAGATCTCTACTGCGGAATCTTCATTGATATTTCTGAAGAAGAAGAGGCAAAAAAACATTACCGGGAGCTCAGAGCACAGACATTAGAGCGTGCGCAGGAAGTAATCTCCAGACAAATGAAAACTGCCCAGGAAATCGCACGGCTGCTGGGAGAAACAACAGCAGAAACAAAGGTATTACTTGTGAAGCTAATGTCATTATTTGAAGAAGAGCACAGTAAATGAGGCTGTATTACGAATGGGGTACAAAGCAGGTCAAAAAACATGGAGAGGAGCTCTGCGGCGACAGTATCGCGGTTTCCAGGCATTCGGACTCAGTAACTCTGGCTTTATCTGATGGACTGGGAAGCGGTGTAAAAGCCAACATACTTGCAACATTAACTACCTGTATCGCCATGCATATGCTGGAAAATGATCTTCCTCTGGGTGAAGTTGTAAAGACTCTGAGTGAGACGCTGCCTGTCGATAAAGTACGGAAACTCGCATACAGTACTTTTGCAATAGCAAAGTTCTACACTCACGGGTCTGTCCGGTTGTTCGAATTTGACTCCCCATCGGCTATTCTTCTCCGGAAGAGAAATATCCTGCCTGTTTCTTATGAAGAACGGTCAATTGATGGAAAAAGGATCCGCGAGGCTGTTCTCGATCTGGAGCTGGGGGACTGGGTAATATTTGTTTCAGACGGTGTATTAAATGCAGGAATCGGCGGATTGTACCCCTTAGGTTGGGGGTGGGACCATGCGGCAGGTTTTCTTGAGCAGCATGCCCACCAGAACCTTTCAGCCGAAGACCTGGCAAATAAGGTTGCTGAGACAGTACGCGAACTTTATTTAGGTGCTCCAGGGGACGATGTAAGCATTGTTGTGATTAAAGTCCGCCATAGACATGTTACAACAGTGTTCACCGGACCACCTGCAGACAGCAATTATGATGAAAAAAACGTATCCAAATTTATTAACCGTCGCGGTAAACTTGTCGTGTGCGGTGGAACCACAGCAAAGATTGTCTCATACTACCTGGGCAGGCCCCTGGAGGTTGATTTGAATACTATGACACCTAAAGTGCCTCCCATTGCACATATGGAAGGTATTGATCTGGTCTCAGAAGGAATACTTACTCTTACACGGGTAAGTGAACTTCTTCGTTCAGGTGCTGATAAAAAAACAGTTATGTTCAAAACGGATGGTGCGTCGAATTTGATAAGGATTTTACTAGATGCTGACCATGTGCATTTTATTGTGGGATGTGCCGTAAATCCGGCACACCAAAACCCTGAGCTTCCAAATCAGCTCGGTATTCGTCTTAAGATTGTACATGAGATCGAAGAAGAGCTTCTCATGCGTGGTAAGGAGGTAACAGTTGAGTCTGTGTAGAATCTATATATGGTATTATAAATTAGCCACTAAAGATTTTGATTCATGTAGAGACGCCATTTATGATGTCTGGACATCTCTGTGGCTGAATAGAAAAAAATACCGGTAAAAAAATATTGGAAGGTAGAAGATGGGGAAAGAATTGATAGCTGAGATAATATCCTGGTATGAAGGAGATGCTGGGATGCTGATACCCATAATGCAGGATTTGCAGGCTGAGCATGGATATTTGCCTGCGGAGCAGCTGCGAAATTTATCAAAGATGCTTGAAGTACCGCTGTCTAGAATATATCAGGTGGCGACGTTTTATGCATCGTTTCGTCTTACACCGAAGGGGCAGCATGAAGTGACACTGTGCATGGGGACGGTATGTTACCTGAAGGGGGCGCCGAGGATATCTGAGGTGATATGTGAAGAATATGGAATTAAGCCGGGCAGCACGACAACTGATAAACTTTTTACGTTACAGGCGGTGAATTGTGTGGGTGCATGTGCGCTTGCGCCGGTTATGATAATAGACGGTAAATACTACGATGGGGTAACGCCGGAATCGGCGTTGAAAATGATATCCGATCTTACATTAAAAGAGGAAGTAGCTGAGCAGGAGGCAGGAACGTGAGTGTAGATTCGAATAGCAGAGTGGTTACATCACGGCGGATGATAAGAAGTCCTGAGGAACTTGAGAGGGTACGGGAAGAGGTACGAAAGAGGCGCAGCTCTGTGGCGAGGTCTGTACGGGTATGTATAGGCACGGGGTGTGCGGCCAAAGGTTCGCGGAAACTGTATGAGCTGTTTTATGAAGCGGTAGAGGAGTCCGGGGCAGAGGTGCAAGTAGAGGCTAAATGTGTGGGCTGTCATGGTTTTTGCGAACGGGGGCCGATAGTGGTAATTCAGCCTGAGAACATATTCTACCAGGGGGTGGAGGAGCCTGATGTAGGAGAGATATTTCGGGAGACAGTTATCGGGGGCCGGGTTGTTGAGCGTCTATTGTACGAGGATCCTGGTACAGGGAAGAAGGCGAGAACAGAAGAGGAGATATCATTTTACCGGGTTCAGGAGCGGATAGTTCTGGCAGAGAACGGGTCGATTGATCCGACGGACATAGAGGATTACCTGTGTATGGGAGGGTATGGAGCGCTCGCGAAAGCGCTAAATGAGATGGGACCTGAGGAGATCATATCGGAGGTGGAGAAGTCCGGGCTTCGCGGGCGTGGCGGAGGAGGATTTCCAACTGCGCGGAAGTGGCGTTCATGCAGGGAAGCTGAAGGGGACATGAAGTATGTGATATGCAACGGTGATGAGGGGGATCCTGGAGCATTCATGGATCGATCGATAATGGAAGGAAATCCGCATTCAGTAATAGAGGGGATGATCATAGGGGCGTATGCAATAGGGGCAGCACAAGGGTATCTCTATGTAAGAAATGAATATCCGCTTGCGGTAGAGCATTTGAGGAGAGCGATCGAGCAGACCAGGGAAATGGGGTTTTTAGGAGAGGGTATACTGGGGAGTAGTTTCAGTTTTGATATCAAGATCAACCGTGGTGGAGGAGCATTTGTGTGTGGGGAGTCGACAGCGTTGATGGCATCGTTAGAGGGTCTTGCCGGGGAGCCGCGGGCCAAATATGTGCATACAGTGGAGCACGGGCTGCACGATAGGCCGACAAATCTTAACAACGTTGAGACATGGGCGAATATACCGGCGATCATTAACCGTGGAGGTGAGTGGTTTGGGTCGATTGGGACAGAGGGGTCGAAGGGGACCAAAGTGTTCAGTCTGGTGGGGAAGATAGTGAACACAGGGCTGGTAGAAGTGCCGATGGGGATGACTCTGCGGCAGATAGTGAATGAGATTGGAGGAGGGGTAAAAGGAGGGAAAGCATTCAAGGCAGTACAGACTGGGGGGCCATCGGGAGGCTGTATACCGGCTGAACATCTTGATGCACGGGTAGATTTTGATGAGCTGACAAAGCTGGGATCGATGATGGGGTCTGGCGGGATGATTGTGATGGACGAGGACACGTGCATGGTGAATATTGCCAAATATTTTTTAGGATTTTTGAAGGATGAATCATGTGGGAAATGTACTCCCTGCCGGGAGGGTATTCCACAGATGCTGTATATACTTGAGCGCATCGCGAGGGGTGAAGGAGAGGAGGGTGATCTTACGAAGCTTGAAGTACTTGGACAGTTGTTATCCGAGGCGTCGCTTTGTGCATTGGGGAAGACAGCAGCGAATCCGGTCCTTTCAACGATACGCTATTTTCGTGGGGAGTACGAGGAGCATATAGCGGAGAGGCGGTGTCCGGCGAAAGAGTGCCGTGGGCTATTTTATTATGATATCAATACAGAGGTGTGCACTGGCTGTGGTATCTGCAGGAAGAACTGTCCGTTGGACGCGATTACCGGTGAGAGGAAGAGTCCGCACCTAATAGATCAGGAGCAGTGCACGAAGTGCGGGACATGTTTTGAAAAGTGTCCGTTTACAGCTATCATGAAGGTATAGAGGAGGCAGGAAAGTGCCTGCAGTAACGATAGATGGGATATTAGTGGAGGTAGGAACAGGGGCGACGTTACTGGACGCAGCGCGGAAAGCGGGGATCTGGATACCTACGCTGTGTTACAATCCGGCTGTTTCTGCCCTGGCAGCGTGTCGTTTATGCATGGTGGAGCTGGACCGCGGGGGGTGGAAGCAGCTTGTGACAGCATGCAATTACCCGGTTCGCCGTAATTTAGTTGTGAGTGTAAAGAGTGAGAGGGTCCAGCGGGCGCGGCGTGGAGTGATGGAGCTTTTGCTTGCGAGGGCGCCTGAATCTGAAGAGTTGAAGGAGCTTGCGGAGCGGATGGGGGTGCAGGGGACGCCGTATCCGAAGGTTACTGAGAGCCAGCGGAACTGTATATTGTGCGGGTTGTGTACAAGTGTGTGCGAAGAAGTGATAGGCTGTTCCGCGATAAGTTTTGCGGGCCGTGGTGTGGAACGTGTGGTGGCAACGCCCTTCCTGCTTGCATCGGAGGACTGTATCGGGTGCGGTGCATGTGCTGTAGTATGTCCTGTAGGGACAATACGGATAAGGATACATGAGGATACAGGTGAGGTTGAGATATCACCGTTTAAGACACGGGTAAAGGTGCTAGTGTGCGAGAGGTGTGGTGCACGGATGGTTAGTGAGCCGGTGGCTGCGCAGATGATGGGCAGGTTAAAGATTAACTGGAAGGAGTTCAGGGAGCGAGCCCGGATGTGTCCTGAGTGCAGGCGGAAAAGGACTGCCGTTGCACTAGGCATGGCTGCAGCCAGGAGCCGTGAATCCGGGATTTCCAGGTGAGAAAGAAGCAAAGAGTGCTGAAATAATTTGATTTTATAATAATAATATCGTGTGGAGGGCTATTCATGCATTGCCCCTACGTCAGAGCTCATAAATAACAATCTATAATAGATTAACATTGAAGGAGTAATAACATGTCAAAGATTATTGCAACTGCTGCAATTAGAGGAGCTCACAAGATTGTGGCACAGGCTGAGAAAGATCTTGGGAAAGCTATAAAAGAGAAGGGAAAAGATACTCCTATTAAGTATCCCAATACTGCATATTACCTGCCGATTATGCTGCTTTTTCTGGGGCAGAAAGTGGAGAAGGCAGGAGACCTTGAAGAATCCCTGCAGGAGGCGAAGAAGTTACTGAGAGATATACCGAGTGATGAGATGTGGCTTCCGTATCTGGGGGATACACTCGATTCCGGAGTAGCGACATTAATAGCGGAGGAGATAATAGAATCCCTGAAGTATGTGAACGGGCCAAATCCTGTGGATGGGATATGGCTCGGATATACGGATGACAGTGTGTTGAGAATGCAGGGGATAAAGCTTGTTGACGGGAGGATGCCTGGATTTGTCGCGATTGCGGGATGCACTGAGACCAATGAAGAAGCGGTAAAACTCATTCGAAGTCTGCAGGAACGGAATATACTGGTGTTCATGGCGGGGCACTGTGGAGGAAGAGCGATAGCAGAGCAGCTCGCAGAAGAAAGGATTGAAATGAACTGGGATACCTTTCTTGTTCCCTATGGAAAAGAGATAACAGCTGCGGTTCATGCACTCAACTTTGCAACGCGGTCAGCGATGACTTTTGGAGGGGTAGAACCGGGAGAGATGAAGGCAGCACGAG
>Ga0114925_10000826_pt1 | contig 14480 bp, 12 predicted proteins | sample SumtaG_2_FD_87287 | JGI IMG/M metagenome (GOLD analysis project Ga0114925, IMG submission 87287) | Deep subsurface microbial communities from Indian Ocean to uncover new lineages of life (NeLLi) - Sumatra_00607 metaG | ecosystem: Environmental > Aquatic > Marine > Oceanic > Sediment | place... | reverse complement strand
CACGATGTGCAGCAGCATCGATACCACGGGCCAAGCCGCTAACGATTGTCAAGCCAGCATGAGCAAGGCCTTCAGCAAAAGCGTGTGCAATTTGCAGCCCAGCTTTTGTAGCGTGGCGAGCACCAACAACCGCGATCGCGAGACCATCACAGTGCTCAAGTGTTCCGCGAACAAAAAGCATGTCAGGTGGATCAGGAATTTGAGAAAGTAGTTCAGGAAATGCAGGGTCCGTATCCAAGATAATTGCGATACCATGCTGCTGGCAGTCATCGAGAATACGAGATGCTTCGTCATTTGTGCTACTCGTTGAGATTGCAGATGCGAGGCGGTGCCCAACTCCATGTAGGCTTTCAAGTGAAGATGTGCTCTCTTGGAGAACGCGAGATGCTGAGCCAAATCGACCAATCAGTCGCCGTCTTAGAATTGGGCCGAGGCCAGGTATCGTCGCAAGCCTGAGTCTATCGAGCACGTGTTGTTCACGGGAGAGCAGTGGATCTTCCTGAATTTGTGAATACGGCATCTCGCATCCCTGCAACTTGCATGTGTACTCGTGTACACTATACGCGTTTTCTCTGAAGATGCAATGAATGTCTCAGGCGGCCCTATATGGCCCGTATGAGGCAAGATTCCGGGTCTCTATTTTGCAGCCTTGAGTTCAGCTAAGTGTTGAGCAGTATCAACAAGGCGATCCCAATTTTCTTCAACGTAATCTGGTGGACCACCCATCTGCGAGACTGCTACAGCGACCTCCTCGGTCGGTATCATCTCAATCGCGTCCCAAGGGCAGACTTTTAAATCATAGGGATTTGTCTTTTTCCCCGGGATATGGACGCACACTTCGCAACCAACGCATCGTTCAATGTCAATTTCACACCAACTCTGCAGATTGTGAAACTGATCATACTGTTGCACCTTAAAAATGCAGTCCACGGGACAGACCTCGAGACAACTCTCACAGCCAGTGCAGTTATCAGCATTGATCACTGCTAATTCCTTCGGAAGTTTTTTTCTTGGGCCCTGCTTTGCCATAAGTTTTCTATCGGAATTTGAGTGCGGATTCGTGAACCATTGTATTGTAGCGGTGAGAATTCCTTCGACCAAATCAAATTGCTAGGGTACGAACACTATTCACGCTTAAACGGTGGAAATACTGGTTTTTTCTAATTTCGCAAGGTGTTGTATCGCTCACGAGAGATCAGATTTCTGTGTTTTGTATCCTCCCATTGCGACAAAAATGACTACGAGTGAGTGTCAACAATCGTTTCTACGAGATCCATCTTTATAATGAATGAGGGATTGACTCACCCGAGAATAAGTCCTCTGCAGTCTGCCGGGTCCGAACAAGTTGCGATTTGCCACCGTCGATGAGGACTTCAGCAGGAAAGGGCTTTGAGTTGTAGTTGCTTGCCATGACGAATCCATATGCACCGGCGACCCCAATAACAAGGAGATCACCGACACGGGCAGGAGGGAGTTCACGAGTGGATACGAAGCCACCTTCTTCCTGAGTAAAGATGTCCCCGGATTCACAAAGTGGGCCACCGATTGCAACGGCTTCAAGTTCGTCCGGTGGTGTTGTAGATGTGGGGCAAAGATTCATCGGGTGATATGAGCCATACAGCACAGGCCGAGCAAGGGTCTGAAAGCCTGCATCAACCAAAAGATACTTTGTCGAACCTTGCCGCTTTATCGCCCTTACTTCAGTGACTAGGATACCCGCTTCAGCAGTCAAGTACCGTCCGGGCTCTATCTCAAGTCGGATTCGATGGCCAAAGGAATCTTCAAGACGCTTTCTGGTAGCATCCCATAGCCTGAAGTATTCTGATAGGTCAGCTCGGTGTTCACCTTTCCTGTACGGCACCGGCAGGCCGCCGCCTGCACTGATTGTCGTGAGGGAACGGCCAATGTTGTGGGCTGTCTTCTCAAGAGATTGTGCAACTGTTGCAAGATGGTCTAAATCCGCGCCGCTGCCAATGTGCATGTGGAGACCGGTTACGGCAAGTCCTGCCCATTCCGCGCGTTGAAGAACATCTGGAATAGCTTCATGCCAAATGCCATGCTTTGAGCCTTCTCCTCCCGTATTGGTTTTCTGGCTGTGACCATGTCCGAACCCTGGATTTACTCGAAGTGTGACGTTCGCACCTGGTACACGCTGAGCCAATTGCTCGAGCATGTCTGCCGATCCACAATTGACGTGAATGCCATGCCGAACAACAGCATCGAGGCTCTGATGATCGAAAATGTCGGCCGTGTAAACAATGGGATCTGCCGCAGTTAAATGGTCTTCCTCTGCCGGTACGCTTTTCGTTGAGTAGCCTGCAGCGATAGCTCTTGCAATTTCTCCGTGGCTTACAGCATCTACGAGCACACCCTCGCGGCGTACAAGGTCAAGAATCGCAAGGTTAGAACACGCTTTCTGGGCAAAACGAATCGTGTCCCAGTCACGCAGGTCAGCACATCGCTGCCGGATTACAGACGCATCGTACGCGTAGAGTGGTGTTCCGTGAATTTTTGCCAGTTCCTGAAGGTCAATGCCAGCGAATTGCCGCCGAATGCCGCCAGTTTCGGTTGTATTGAATGTAGTATCAGTCATAACACCTATGTTTTTGCTTTCCGGAAAAGTGGAATACAACCTGATGAGTGCAAAACTATCGCTAAGTTTTTAGGAATATTAAAGTGTACCATCAAATTTTTTTCTCAAGGGCTATTCTGTGTGTTCTATGAGAGAAGACCCTGTTCAAACATTCGATTTTTCAAACTCAGCCAAATCTTCCCCATTGCCGTTGGTTTTGCCACCAAACGAGAATCACGGGAGGGAAAGGCTTCATCGAGATCGTCAACAATCAGCGCGCATTCGTTTGCAGCTATATCTCTTTCTAGGAACTTGCCTGACGACGTTCGCGGCTGGAGCAGTGGGTTGGCAACCGGTGGTTCTCGGTCTTTATGGTGGCCTGACAACTGATCTAACAGAGTATTGGTTTCGGGGTCTGATTTATATGCTTTCGGTGATGACAATTCTGACAGCACATGAAGCAGGCCACTTCGTTGCAGCCTATCGCCATCGAATTCCTGCAACACTCCCATTTTTTTTACCGTTGCCTGTGATGTTGACTGGGACTCTCGGCGCCGTAATTGGTATGGAAGGTTCCCGAGCAGATAGAAAACAATTGTTTGATATCGCCTTGGCTGGACCCCTCGCTGGTCTTTTTGTTGCTATTCCTCTTTTTGTGATTGGTTTGGTTTTCGCTCAACCAACAGACGCAAGCATTTTTTCTATGCCTTTACTCGCAACATGGCTTTTGCAAGTAATTCGACCAGAGTTACCAATCGGGCAAGTGCTTGCCCCGAATGCATTCTTGATGGCTGGGTGGGTTGGCTTTTTGGTAACTGGACTGAATATGATTCCCCTCAGCCAGCTCGATGGTGGGCATATTTGCCATGCGATTTTCGGGCGGAGTTCATGCTTGGTGGCCCGAAGTGTCCTCATCGGAGCGATCACCGCTATTATTTTAGCAGGCGCAGATCACTGGGTGCTGATGATCGTGTTAATAACGTGTATGGGTGTCGATCACCCGCCGATTCGAAATGAGTCGAAACCCTTAGGCACCTGGCGAACAATTCTTGGTCTGGTTTCGTTCATTATTCCAGTGATAACGTTCATGCCAGAGCCTCTGCTGCTGCCCGGATTCATTTTCATTCGTTGACGCATCGCCATTCCATTCGCACAATAGTCTATTATTCAACTAGATGGAGTCAGTCGCACTGATTCCGAAACTGCTTCATAACCGAGAGGTGATCTGTGAACTTTGTTGAACTGGAAGACCCTGCAATTTGGTCGTCAATCGCTGCGGAGCAAACTCGGCAGGCAGAGGGCCTTGAAATGATTGCTAGTGAAAACTTTACGAGTCCGGCAGTTATGCAGGCAGTCGGAAGTGTCTTGACCAATAAGTATGCCGAGGGATATCCCGGTCGACGATATTATGGTGGCTGCGAATTTGTCGATAAAGTCGAAGATCTTGCCCGCGACAGGGCGAAGCAACTTTTTGGTGCCGAGCATGTCAATGTGCAACCGCACTCTGGAAGTCAAGCGAATTCAGCAGTCTACCTTGCTGCTATAAAGCCAGGTGATACTGTGCTTGCGTTTGACTTGGCACATGGTGGCCACCTTACTCACGGGATGCGATTAAACAGTTCTGGCATTCTGTACCGCTTTATTCACTATGGGGTGCGGCAGGATGATCACCTTCTTGATTTTGATCAGATTGTTCGACTTGCTCGCGAACACAAACCAAAGTTGATTGTTGCCGGAGCGAGCGCATATCCAAGAGAAATCCCGCATGAGCGGTTTGCAGAGATAGCCAATGAAGTTGGTGCCAAGTTATTAGTTGATATGGCACATTATGCAGGACTTGTTGCAGCAGGTGTGCACAATAGTCCTGTGCCATATGCAGACTTTGTGACGAGTACAACACATAAGACTTTGCGAGGACCACGCGGTGGGATTGCCATGTGCCGAGCAGAGCATGCGAAAGATCTTGATCGAGCGGTATTCCCAGGAACACAGGGAGGTCCGTTAATGCATGTTGTTGCAGGAAAGGCAATTGCCTTTGCAGAGGCGATCAAGCCGGACTTTAAAGAATACGCCGAGCAGGTTGTTGCGAATGCTCAGGTGCTCGCTCAGTCGCTTGCGAATGGCGGTGTGAAGTTAGTAAGTGGTGGCACAGATAATCATCTCATGCTTGTTGATGTTACACCACTCGGTCTCGGTGGAAAATTGGCAGAAGAGGCTTTAGATCGCTGTGGAATTACCTGCAATAAAAATATGATTCCGTATGATGAGCGAAAACCTGTAGATCCATCTGGGATTCGATTGGGTACACCTGCTCTTACGACACGAGGAATGGGAACTGACGAGATGGAACAGGTAGGTAGTTGGATCCTTCAAGTCCTCAAATCACCAGAAGACAAACAGGTGATTGAGTCGACTCGACGAGAAGTATCAGAATTGGCAGACCAGTATCCTGTCCCAGCTGCTAGGCTGGATCAGGTAGTCGCTGGATAACAATGGAAGATGCTGCTGCTTTGGGTCTAATTAGATTCAGCATCTATCACGTTGCCATCCTTTAATTAGCTTTTTAATAGTGTCTTCTCGACTGCGATTTCGTAATGCTCTGGTTCGGTTAGAGTCCTGTAGGTTTCCTGTACGCAGAAGTTAGCGGGTCGACAACGGAGCTTCGACGGAATGAAGGCTGAAGAAATATCTTCACCAACGATTGGCTTTCGGTTTCCCGCAGAATGGGAACCACATGCCGCAACATGGCTTGCATGGCCTCATCGACGAGCCACTTTCCTTGGAAACTTCGACGAAGTGCCACCGGCTTTTGCCAAACTTGTCAGACTACTTGCCTGTTATGAACCAGTGCGTGTTATCGGTGATCATGATGTTCTTCGTCATGCCGCATCTATGCTTCAGGGTGTTGGCCAAGTCGATCTCATTGAAATTCCGACAAATGATTCGTGGCTACGAGACACTGGACCAGTTTTTCTAAAGTCGAATAGTGTTAGGTCTGAATTAAGGGCAGCAAGCTTTGGTTTCAACGCATGGGGTGGAAAATATCCTCCTTGGGACGCTGATGCTGCTGTTGCTGGGAAAATCGCAGGCCATCTTGGTATTGAAGCCGTAGAAGTGAGTATGGTTTGCGAGGGAGGTGCGATTGAAACAGATGGTGAAGGGACACTCTTGGTAAATCATCGCTGCATCGATGACCCACAAAGAAACCCTGGGTATAGCCGCGAGCAGTTGACTGCAGTACTTCGGTCTTCCCTCGGTGTTAGTGCGGTGCTTTGGGTCAATGGTGAACTCGTTGGTGATGATACAGATGGTCACATCGATCAGTTAGCTCGTTTTGTTGCGCCGGGGTGTGTTGTTGCAGCTCGCCAACCTGACAAGAGTGATCCGAATCACGAGTCACTTGAAGCAAATTTTGCGTTGTTGAAAAGTCTTAGAGACGCACGTGGACGGTTGCTCGATGTTACACCCATCGATTTGCCGCCGCATGTTTTTTTTGAAGATATAAAGCTTCCGGCTAGCTACCTTAATTTTTTTATTGTGAATGGTGGTGTCATTGTTCCAACCTTTGGCCATGATCTAGATGCAGTCGCGATAGCATCAATCCAACGATTCTTTCCAGATCGAGAAGTGGTCCCATTTTCAGCCCTCGAAGTCATTCGTGGGCGGGGAGCAATTCATTGTGTCACGTGTCAGCAACCGGCTTTAAGCTGATTGACTGCCGATTATTGATCAGTCAGATGGAAGGTCATTCAGCTACCTGGTTCCTCAAGATTGCCAATTTTAACAGGCTATCCGGTCTTGCAGCAGATCGATGTGGTAGCGAGTATCTTCCAAAAATCTTTGGTTTGGAATACGTGCTGCGAGATTAAGCCAGGAAAAGGTACATCATGGAACAGGTTGCCAATTTTGTTCAGGGGTGCGTGTCCCTGTCGGCTCGCTTTATGCTTGTGGCTATTTTTCTATTCAGCGCTTTCGATAGTAAGATTCGTCACTTTTCACAGACAGCTGAATATATGGGTAGTGAAGGGATACCAAATCCTCGGCTTGCACTATTTGGTGCGATCGGTCTTATTCTTATCGGTGGTCTCTCGCTTTTGACAGGTGCATGGACACGAATAGGAGCTGCTTTTCTCTTCGTCTTTCTTGCCGCCGCCACATTTTATTTCCATGATTTTTGGATGATTGCTGATCCTGCACAGAGGCAATTGCAAATAATTCAATTCATGAAAAATATGGCAATTGGAGGTGGGCTTCTTGCATTGATTTATGCTGGAGGAGGCCCTTGGAGTGTCGATGGCTGGATCGAACAGAAACTCGAAGAATCTGAAAATTTGCCGACTCAGAAGACAAAGGGGTCGCAACGCTCGAAAGCTGCGTGATTGAGTTCCTTTTTTTCACTCGTAACGCGTACATTGAGGGTAAGTGAATTGTCGATGTGACAACCATGCAATTACCTTCCTGGCTATCGTACGACTATGGTTTTTCCGCTCAGTGACGATAATTCTGATCGCCAGAGAGTTCCATGGATAACATGGTCACTCATCACGGCAAACGTTCTTGTCTTTGTACTTTTTCAACAGGGTGGTACCAACGATAGTGTCACGTTGGCCTTCTGTCAGGTTCCTGCCGAAATCATGAGTGGCCAAGATATCGTCACTGAACCCTCTATACGTGAGGTTGAGTATGAAGGCCAGCAATATCAAATTTCTGTGCCTGGTCTTCGTCCCACGCCGATTCCTGTCTACTTGACATTACTGACAGGCATTTTTCTGCACGGTGGATGGATGCATCTCCTTGGTAATATGTGGTTTCTATTTATTTTCGGTGATAATGTTGAAGACGACATGGGACACGCTCGATATCTCATTTACTATCTAGCGGCTGGAGTCCTGGCATCGCTTGCCTTTGTATTCCTGAATGCTCGCGGCGACGATGCGCTCACTCCTTGTCTTGGTGCATCTGGTGCGATCTCTGGTGTACTAGGTGGGTATCTGGTGCTCCATCCAAATCGCCGAGTGAGTGTGATTCTGTTTCGATTTATTATGGATGTCCCGGGTTATGTCGCTGTTGGAATCTATTTTCTTATGCAGGTTGTACTCGGTCTTTCGGATACAGGCGGTGGAGTGGCTTATTCAGCTCACGTTGCAGGATTTATTGCTGGTTTAATTCTGGCCAAGCCACTAAGCGATAAAGACATTCGTCGGCAGGCGGACCAGTTAGTGAATTTCAGGAGGCGTCATAAGGGCCTGTAAATATTCGAGCCCTGCATGATGATCGCTATGCCGATAATGCTTATTTGGCAGTTTCTGCTGTTAGCTGGGGCTGTTGCAGTTGCTGGTTCTTTTCTGGCGCACTCAGCAGATAAAATTGCCGAGGCAACAGGGCTTGGGCGACTTCTGATTGGTAGTCTGCTGTTGGCAGCAGTTACTTCACTTCCTGAATTATCTGTTGATATCGCAGCAATTCGCTCCGGGTATGTCGATTTAGCTGCAGGAGATCTTTTTGGTAGCAGTCTTATGAATCTGCTTATTCTGGCGGTGGTCGATTTAAGTATCCGTTCGGGGAGAAAGATGCTTTCTCGTGAAGGAGCTGCTCATGCACTTTCTGCAACACTCGGAATTGCCGTTACATCACTAGCGGGTCTGGCAATTGTTACTGCCGACAAGTTGCCAGCAGCAACAATTCTTCAGATGAGCGGGTGGTCCTGGGCGATTCTCTTGACATATCTTTTCGGTGCCAGAATGATTTTTATCAATCAACGTATCTCAGCGAGGCTAGTCGCTGAATCACATTCCAATAACAGCGGTCTATCCGAGGAAGGCTCAACCCGCAAGCCGTCATTTCTCTTGTCATCGATCATTTTTGGTGCTGCAGCACTTGTCTTGTGTTTTGCTGGACCACAGCTCGCACATGTAGCCAGTGCTTTGGCTGAAGAAACGGGTCTTGGTGGAACATTTGTTGGGACAACATTAGTTGCAGTGACAACATCATTACCCGAACTTGTTGCATCGTTAACAGCAATACGCATTGGGGCGATTGATCTTGCTATCGGCAATGCATTCGGAAGCAACGCGTTCAATATTGTTCTGTTTGTTCCACTTGATTTTTTTTATCAAGGGTCAATTTTTCTGAGCATGTCCGGTGCTCATGCTGTAACAGCGTTTACCGTAGTACTCGCAACTGCGATAGCAGTGCTTGGCCAGCTGTATCATGGTGAGCGGCGACTTCCATTCATAGAGCCAGATGCATTCCTCATGCTCTTTGTTGTGCTTGGTGGATTGTTTCTGATCTATTCACTCAGGTAGCACATCGTTGAGGCCCATATGAAGTATGTGGTGGTAGTACCTTCTCAATCAGGGTGTTAGGTGTTTATTGCCAAGGTTAGATATTGCTTGCAGTGCTAATTGCTAAGTGGACCGGGCGTGTTCCGTTCTTGAATGTCCCCAATATCCCCGGCATTATCAACGAAGGTGGTTGTTGTGATTCAAGTGTGGAAGAATTCAACGGGGTGGCTTTTGGGCCGTCTCTCTGTTCCGGTCAATTTTAGAAAACCATCTTGGAAACAGTGCCATTATGAAACGTATTCTTGTCGGACTTGGAACAAGCAGTCACGCTGAGTCCGTAGTGAGCCATGCCATTGAGATTGCTCAAATGCAAGGTGCTGAATTACTCGGTGTAGCGGTAGTAGACCCCTCGCGTCTCGAATGGACAGGGCCGCGACCCATAGGCGTCGGCGTCGAAACGCTTACAGCAGAACTGCGACAGGACAGGATGACAAAAGTTGCTGCTGAAATCGAAAAAGCAAATAAACTGTTTGCAGAAAAATGTTCAGCAGCAAAAGTTCCTCACCAAACCTGTGAGCGAACTGGTGATCCCTTCGAAATTGTTGCTGATCTAGTTCGTTACCAAGATCTTTGCGTCTTTGGTTTGCATGGGCTTTTCGAGCACGATGTTGTTCCTGAGCCGACGGACAGTCTTGAACGGTTAGTTGCAGCAGGAGTACGTCCAATGCTTGCTGTCTCTGAAACATTTCGGCCCATTCGCCGAGTGCTAGTGGCCTATTCGGGTTCTCTGGAAAGTGCAAAAACATTTAAGCACTTTGTGCAGTCTGGGCTTTATCCAAAGGCGTTGGTACGAGCAGTACATTTTGGTAGTGACGCCAAAGCAGGAGAGCGTCGGCTTGGGGCGGTTGAAAGCTACTTCACGGCTTATGGTAGAGAGATCGAGAAGGAGTTTCTTCAAGGAGATCCTTCGCGGGAACTCGTGCCATATGCACAAAAGTGGGGGGCTGATCTTATAGTTGCCGGTAACTCAGCAAAGAATCTCCTTTTGCGTAAGTTATTTGGTGAGACGGCGTTGCAATTACTTCGGGGAAGTCCACTTGCCCTCTATCTCGCGCAGTAACGTTCGTTTTTGCTCGACTTAGGTAGATTGGGCGCAGATGTGTATAAGTTCGGACTTTATTCGCATTTTACAGGTAAATCGGGTGATTGTAATTTGACGCTCGCGTTATTGGAGCTATGAAGGAAATAGGAAATACTGTGAACGCAGGTATCGAAGTCTGAGTGTGAGGAGAGAAAATGGTTGAACGAGCACCCGATGCAGCGACTCTTCCAGAAGAGACGGAAGTTATTGTTGTCGGTGGTGGGCCAGCAGGCACAACAGCAGCAACCATTGCAGCTCAGCAGGGGCGCTGTGTCATGCTGTTTGAACGAGACAGGTTTCCGAGATTTCATGTTGGGGAATCATTGATTCCAGAAACATTTTGGACACTGAAGCGCCTCGGTATGGTTGAACGTTTAAGCGGAAGTCAATTTGTTGAGAAACACTCTGTCCAATTTGTAAATGAAAAGGGTTTCCTGTCAGCGCCCTTTTATTTTGTTGATCACCGAGATGATGAAAGCTCACAGACATGGCAGGTCCGCCGTGATGAATTTGACGAGATGATGCTTCGTAACGCGGAGTCACACGGTGTCAAAGTGCATGAAGGAATGAGAGTGCTTGAAGTCTTATTCGATGGAACTCGTGCGACAGGTGTTCGTGTGGCGGATGAGTCTGGGAATATTTCAACGATTGCTTCCAAGGTTGTTGTGGATGCGAGTGGCCAAGCGGCAATGGTTACAAGTAGGCTTGGTTTGCGAGAGTGGGACCCAGTTCTAAAAAAAGCAGCCGTATGGAGTTATTGGAAAGGAGCGGCCCGTGGAACTGGTCGTGACGAGGGTGCTACTCTCGTCATGCAGCTAGACGAAAAGCAGGGTTGGCTCTGGTACATCCCACTGAATGATGATGTGGTCAGTATTGGGGTGGTTGCAGGATATGATTATCTGTTTCAGGATCGAGAGAGCAAAGTTCCGGAAACTGTATATGCAACGGAGTTAAAGCGATGTCCGGGACTGAATGGCCGTCTCGATAATGCTGTCCAGGTGGAGCCTGTTCGTGTAGCAAAGGAATATTCGTATCGAGCACGTGACGTTGCCGGGGACGGGTGGGTCCTTGTTGGCGATGCATTTGGTTTTCTAGATCCGCTCTATTCATCTGGGATATTGTTAGCACTGAAAAGTGGTGAGCTTGCTGGCGATGCAGTTGTCTCGGCACTCGAGAAGAACGACTTATCAGCCGATCGTTTGGGTTGCTGGGGAGAAGATTACGTGCGAGGAATGGACCGAATGCGTCGCCTCGTCTACGAGTTTTATGATGGATTCAACTTCGGAAAGTTCGTCAAGCGTTTTCCTCATCTTCGTGGTCACGTCACAGATCTTCTGATTGGTGATCTATTTAATGAGCGGCTTGATGAAATTGTCGAACCTCTCGAGATCCTTCGAGCTGAACAGGAAACAGCATCTACCTAATTTATTTTATGAGCCTGGTTCATTTTATGGACCTACTGTTTCCGGGCTTCGCGTGGCTGATTTTTCAAGCAACTTGATCCAGGCTCCAATAAATAAACCGCTGTCGCGGTACGTTCGACCACTTACGAGATTTTTGTCCACCACGCACGGGGCATCAACGAAAATGCCTCCTGCTGATTCAAGCTCGTGTCGGCACTTTGCGACCGTTGCCATGCGCCGTCCCCGTACGCAGTCAGCGTACGCTGGTATTTCAACACCGTGACACACACTGGCCACGGGTTTATGAACAGAGAAAAAGTGCTGTGTGATTCGAATGAGATCATTATCGTAGCGGATGTATTCCGGAGCCCGCCCTCCGCTGAAAAAAATCCCCTCATAATGTTTTGGGTCGATGTCGGCAAATGCAGCGTCTGCTGAGATCTGGTACCCCTCCCACTCTTTGGTGATCGTCCAGCCGGGTCGTACTTCATGCAAAACCATTTGGTGCTGTCTCTTTTCCGGCGCAATGACGTGCGGTTGGAATCCAGCTTCTTCGAGGCGAAAGTATGCGTAGAGGGTCTCTACAGTTTCTGACGCATCGCCAATAACAATTAGAACGTCACCAGTCGTTTTTTTGGTGTCGGAGGCAGTTGGCATAGTTTCTTTCAGTAGTTAATTGTTTGCTGTTTTAAAGACCGTGTTGTGTTGTCTTCAGGCCACTTGCTATGACGACAATCGTTCTTGGAAAGAGCCCATTCTTCTCGATCTTTCCTTCAAGAGTCAGTATTCTTTGTTAGAGGCAGTTTGATAACAACCTTGTAGACGACTCAATAGTACATTTCCATCTTTGGCTGTATGCAGCTAATTGTAAGAGGTCTTGAAATATGCCATGGTATCCTCAGTGTTTCGGTTAAGCATGAAACTGCCTTGGATGACAAAAGCGTGTTTTGTTTCAAAGGCTCGGTAAGAAAGTGTAATACTAGCATGAAGTTATTGTCTTTCTATCGAAGTATCGTCATTTATACGGTGCTGCTTGGGGTGATTAATGCACAAGCCGAAACATTGGATGCGAATTTGAAGACCTTGCAATCAGTTGGCAAGGAAGGGTTGGGTAATTCAGCAGCCACAGTGGCTTGGCAGGAAGTAGCTTCCGTTGACGCCGAATTGATCCCGACAATTCTTTCATCTATTGATGGTGACAATCCGCTGTCGGCAAATTGGATTCGTGCAGCCGTCGATGCAATCGCCAGCCGTCACGAGAAACTGCCGTTGAATGATCTGGAGGTATTTTTGGCTGATGTGCGGCATGACCCGAGGGCAAGACGGCTTGCCTGGGAGTTAATTCAGGACCGGGAATCCGAACGTGCGGAGGAAATCATTCGGGGTATGCTCGATGACCCTAGTGTTGAGCTTAGGTATGACGCCGTTGATCGACTGATTCGAGAAGCAGATAGAGAGAAAGGATCTCCTGCTGCAACCGAGTTACTGCGACAAGCACTTGGTGCTGCTAGAGATGTTAATCAGGTCAAGAAGATTACTTCTGATCTACAAGAAATTGGAGATGAAATTGACTTGCAACAGCACTTCGGATTTCTATCCAACTGGTATGTGGTTGGACCTTTTGATAATTCTGGTGGACAGGGTTTCGCCAAAATTTATCCACCCGAGAAAAGTGTGGACATTCAAGCTACGTATGACGGCAAGGATGGGCCAGTTTCATGGCATCAATTTCTTACTGCCGATCCATATGGAATGGTTGATATCAACAAGGCTATTCCAGGTCCTGGCGATGGCCTTAAAGAAGTTGTTGCGTATGCGTTTACAACTATCACATTCCCCACGGAACAGGTCGCTGAAGTGCGGCTAGGTTGCAAAAATGCTTGGAAGATTTGGGTAAACGGAAGCTTGTTGTTTGAGCGTGATGAATATCATCGGGGTATGCGAATCGACCAGTATCGGCTTCCCGTAAAATTGAATAAAGGGAGTAATACATTGCTGGTTAAGTTATGCCAGGATGGTCAAACGAAAGATTGGACAAAGCAATGGCAGTTTCAACTGAGGCTCTGCGACGCCACTGGAACAGCTATTCTTGCAGTTGATCGTCGACCAACACCCCTCCAAAAAGAAGCTGAAGCAACTCATGGAGGATTACGCGCACAATGAGCTTTAAAATCTATGAAACGAGCATAGTTTTATCTATCGTTGGATTCTTCGTTTTATTTGCGAGTGCTGGTGAAGCACGAAGCGAGCAGCCATGGCCTTCATTTCAAGGGCCGTATGGCAGTGGTGCAACTACTGAGAACATTCCACGAGTAGTTAGCAAAGAAAATATTCTCTGGGAGAAAAAACTGCCTGGTCGTGGTCTTTCTACTCCGGTTATTCATAGTAATAAAGTGTTTCTTACGTGTAGCAGCGGTCCAGAACAAAACCGACTAAGAGTGCTGTGTTTCGATGCAACCGACGGTCAGCTTCTTTGGGAGAGGCAGTTTTGGGCAACAGGAAGAACTGTGTGTCATGAGAAAACCAGTGTTGCAGCCCCAACGCCGTGTACTGACGGTAAAAGACTTTATGCAATCTTTTCTTCAAATGATCTTGTGTGTCTCGATTTTGAAGGGAATTTAATCTGGTTGCGTGGCATTACTGCTGATTACCCCAATGTGAGTAACAGCCTAGGGATGTCAAGTTCACTTGTTGTTACAAACGGTGTTGTTGTTGCGCAGGTTGAAAACGACAGTGAGTCATATGCTATCGGAATTGACGCGATGACAGGTATGAACTCATGGAAGATAGGTCGTGAAAAATTAGCTAACTGGACCAGTCCAGTGATCCTTAATCCCGGCGTTGTTGAACTTCAGTCGAAGTCTGGAATTGATGCAATCAATGTGTCAGATGGCCAGGTTCTGTGGCGGTACGACGCCGGTGCGAGCACGATTCCTTCTTGTTGCCGCATGGGGAACATACTTTTTGTGCCGTCAAAGGGCTTAACAGCACTGGCGTATGACCCAAAGGGTCAAAAACAGCCTAAGCAACTTTGGCAAAGTAGTCGGCTTTCTCCAGGAACACCTAGCCCTGTCGTCAAT
>Ga0114925_10000825_pt1 | contig 14482 bp, 10 predicted proteins | sample SumtaG_2_FD_87287 | JGI IMG/M metagenome (GOLD analysis project Ga0114925, IMG submission 87287) | Deep subsurface microbial communities from Indian Ocean to uncover new lineages of life (NeLLi) - Sumatra_00607 metaG | ecosystem: Environmental > Aquatic > Marine > Oceanic > Sediment | place... | reverse complement strand
CGCTCGGCAATGAAACCCGGCTCAGCCTCTTTCGCCAGCTGGTGCGCGCCGGCGATGACGGCATGAGCGTTGGCGCCATCCGCAAGCGCCTCGCTATTCCGGCCTCCACCCTGCAGCACCATTTGTCGGCACTCGTGCACGCCGGCCTGGTGCACCAGACGCGTGCCGGGCGAGAGATCCGCTCGGTGGTCGATTATCGATCTGTCGACGGTCTCATTGCCTATCTGACCGAGGAATGCTGCGCCGACGCCGCCAGGCCCGGCCCGCACGCCACGCACGCGCTGCGAAAAATTGGAGAGACAGTGGGATGACTGCGCTCGTTGAGACACTCAAGGGCCTGCCCAATCTGAAGCTCGATCGCGCCTGGCTCGCGGTCGCCATCATTCTGGCGCTCATCGCTCTGCTCGATCCCGGGCAATTCGTCCCCTCGATCCAATTCACCCTGCAGCAACTGTTGAGCACAGCGCCATTCATGGCCTTTGCCGTGCTGTCCATCGCCTATCTGAAGGCGAGCGGCGCCGAGACTGTCATCGCCCGTGCCTTCGAGGGCCGCGAAACCCGCATGATCGTCATGGCCGCGCTCTTTGGTGGCTTGGCGCCGTTCTGCTCGTGCGAGGTCGTTCCCTTTATCGCCGGACTGCTGGCCCTCGGCACGCCGTTGTCCGCCGTCATGGCCTTCTGGCTCGCATCACCGCTGATCGACCCGCCGTCGCTTTTGATCACCGCCGGCGCGCTCGGCTGGCAGTTCGCCATCGCCAAAACCATTGCCGCCGTCGGCATGGGGCTCATGGGCGGTTTTGCCATCAAGGCGGCCATTGCCGCGGGCTGGTTCACCAATCCCCTGCGCCCGCGTGAGGCTGGCGGGTGCGGCGGTTGTGGGCCATCACCCTTCTCTGGCAAACCTCACTGGACCTTTTGGGACGATCCGGCCCGACGCGAAATGTTTTGGAGCGAGGGGCTCTACAACGCCCATTTCCTCCTCAAGTGGTTGACGCTCGCCTATATGCTCGAAGGCCTGATGATCCATTATATCCCAGCCGAGACCATCGCCGGTCTGGTTGGCGGCACGGGCCTCTTTCCCATCGTGCTGAGCGCGCTGGTGGGCGCCCCCGCCTACCTCAACTCCTACGCCGCCCCGCCGCTGGTCGCCGGCCTCATGGAGCAAGGTATGAGCGCGGGCGCCGGCATGGCCTTCATGGTGGCGGGCGCCGTCAGCTGCATCCCGGCCATGACAGCGGTCTTCGCGCTGGTCAAACGCCAGGTGTTTTTCTCCTACGTCGCCCTCGGCTTCCTCGGCGCGGTGACGTCGGGCGTGCTCTTCCAGCTCTGGCTGAGCCTGGGGTGAGGGGGGAAATCGCTCTTTAGTGAGATATCTACCGTCCCTGAATCGCCGGCAACACATGATCAACGATCACCTTGTACGGCACCTTCCAGGCGTCCGGCTGATTGTAGTTGCCGGCAAAGACCACGACCACCAACTGGCTGACTTGGCTCACGCTGAGCCTCTGTCCGCCATTGCCGAAGCCGGCTACCCATGTGGGCGGCGAGCCTTCGGGCCCGAGCCACCAGAATAGGCCATAGCGAAAACCAGCGACGGCACTGGTCTGCGGCGTAAACGAGGCACTTAGCCATTCCTCGGGTACGACCTGCCGGCCCTGCCAACGCCCGCCATCGAGAATCATTGTACCAATCTTGGCCAGGTCTCCGATCCTGAGGCGTAGGCCCGATGCCGCGGACGGTTCGCCATCACGACCCTTCACCCACTCGAACTCGTCGATGCCGAGGGGGGAAAAAATCTTCTCTTTGGCGAAAACGTCAATGGGTTTGCCCGTTCCCTTGGCAATGAGACGAGCGATAATGGCCGTGGCGCCGCCGTTGTAATCCCACTTTTCCCCAGGCTTCCTCTCGATCGGCCGGTCGAGTATGAATCGATAGCGATCGCGCGCCATCTCCATGGCAATCTCACTATTGCGCGGATCAGTATAGGGCAAATCCTCGTTCCATTTCGTGCCCATCTGCATCGACAAGGCGTGTCGGATGAGGATGCTGCGGCGCGCCGGGTCGCTCGCCAGGTCTTCGTACTCCGGGAACTGCGCAACGACGCTCTCGTCGAGCTCCGGCACCAACCCCTCGGCAAGAGCGATACCATAGAGCAGGCCAGTAATGCTCTTGGTGACGGAGCGCAGGTCGTGCAGGCTTTGCGGGCGATGCTGAACCCGTCCGAGATAGCGACCCCGGCGCTCGTCCTTTCCGGCGAAATATTTCTCCGCGAGAACCTCCCCGCGGTGTATGACGAGCACACTGTGCAACCCCGCCAGCTCACCCGCCTCGACGGCTTTTGCAAGTTTTTCTTCCAGTTCGTTCGCCATGGTCACGCTCTGAGTCGCAATGAACACAACAAAGGCAATCAGGGAGCACCACCAGAAGTCTCCCGCCCGTGGTCTGGAACTCTGCATTGATTTGATCCCGTAGATAGCGACCGACAACATCATGTGCCATAGAGCCAGTTGGTGTCAGCGCAACCCATCCAGTCCGCACGCCCTAAGTGTATTCTGCACAAGATCTTGCATTAAATGCCTCTCGCCCCACTACCGCTTGTTCTCCTCCCGCTTGCGCCAAAAATCGAGGTGCTCGCGCTGCAGCGCCCGGGCGCAGTCGCCGCCGCAGCTGATCCAGGTCCCGCCCGGCAGCTCGACCTCCTCGCCCTCCACGGTGCCTTGACGCAAACGCCTGGTCCGCGCCGTCATGGCCGCGCCGCCCTGGGCGCTCGCCGCACGCTTCTTGCCGTCGCCCAAAACCTCCTTCGGCGCCGTCACGCTGTTCCAGTAATAGTGCGCGGCGAGCGTACCGAGCCCGCCGACGAAGGCGGCCAGGAATGTACGAATCAAATAGCGCCGCAGCCGATCGCCCATGGTGCTTGCCCCCCTCTGTCGATTGCCAGGACCCAATGACCGTGTGCTTTCGAATCCGCCCAAGACCATTCCCCCGATGCACAGAGGTCGTACATCGCTCAGGCCACTGATGGCAATCTCGCGATGGGTTAGCGCCGCCCGAACAACCGCTCGATGTCGGCAAGTTGCAGCTCGACATAAGTCGGCCGGCCATGGTTGCACTGCCCGGAATGAGGCGTTGCCTCCATCTCGCGCAACAGCGCGTTCATCTCCGGCCCCGTCAGCCGGCGCCCGGAGCGCACACTGCCATGGCACGCCATGGTGGCGCAGACATATTTGAGCCGATCCTTGAGCGCTGTGGCCTCGCTGCCGTCGCGCAACTGGTCGGCCAAATCGCGTACCAAACCCTGCACATCCATCTCACCCAGCATCGCCGGCGTCTCGCGCACCACAACCGCCTCGGGGCCGAAGCGCTCCAGGACCACGCCCAGCTCAGCCAAATCTCCGGCCTTGGCCTCGAGCCGCGCCGCGTCGTCGCCGTCGAGTTCCACCACCTCGGGGATCAACAGCCCCTGGCGAATGACGCCGCCATCGCCCAGCGCCTGCTTCATGCGCTCATAGACCAGACGCTCATGGGCGGCGTGCTGATCGACAATGACGATCGAATTGCGGGTTTGCGAAACGATGTAATTTTCGTGCACCTGCGCCCGCGCTGCCCCGAGCGGCTGGTCGAGCGCCTCCTCGGGCACCGACGCGACATTGGGAGCGGTATCCCCGCTCGCCGCGCTCATGCCAGCAAGCGGCGCCTGCGCCTCCTCACTGAAACCACTGGCCGAGGTGGGTGCACCCTGCGTCTGCCCAGGCCATTGTGGACGATAAGGCCGGCCCCCGCCCAGCACGCCTGGCCTCGATGCGAACGCCGCAAGCGTCGCCGCGCCACCGGCCGCGGCGGCCGAATGCCCCGCTTGGCGCAATGCCTCCTGCAACGACCCGACGATGAGACCACGCACCAGACCGGCGTTGCGAAAGCGCACCTCGGCCTTGGCCGGATGAACATTGACATCCACCGCCTCCGGCGCCAGGTCGACGAACAGCGCCACCATGGCAAAGCGCCCCTTGGGCACGAGATCGCCGTAAGCACCACGCAGGGCCCCCGCCAACAAGCGATCCTTCACCGGCCGGCCGTTGACGAAGAGAAACTGCCAACCGGGGTTGGCGCGGTTGAGGGTCGGCAATCCGGCAAAGCCCGCCAGCCGCACGCCCTCGCGTTCGGCCGCGATCGGCAAGGCATCGGTGACGAATTCGCGGCCCATGATTCGGCCGAGCCGGTCTGCGAGGCCGTCAACGCCAGCATCGACCGCCGGCAGCCTGAGACCGACGCGTTCGCCCGTCGTCAACGTGAACGCGATGCCCGGTTGGGCCATGGCCAGTCGTTTGACCACGTCGGCGATCGCCGAATTCTCGGCTCGTTCCGATTTGAGGAACTTGAGCCGCGCCGGCGTCGCGGAAAACAGGTCCTGTACTTCGACCGATGTGCCGACGTTGAGCGCCGCCGGCCGCACATTGCTCTTATCGCCGCGCTCGACCTTGATCTCGACCCCCTGCCCGCTAGGCTGACAGCTGCGAATCACCAACCGCGCAATGGCCCCAATCGAGGGCAATGCCTCGCCGCGAAAGCCGAGCGTAGAGATGTTGAGCAAGTTTTCATCGTCGAGCTTGGAGGTGGCGTGCCGCTCCACCGCGAGCGCCAGATCATCGGCCGACATGCCCCGCCCGTCGTCGATCACACGAATGAGCGAAACCCCCGCCCCGGACGTGACCACCTCGATGCGCCGAGCGCCAGCGTCAATGGCGTTTTCCACCAATTCCTTGACGACGCTTGCCGGCCGCTCGACGACCTCGCCGGCGGCAATCCGGTTGATGGTCTGCGATGAAAGCTGACGTATGGCCAAGTGCGCCTCCTTGGGAGGAACGGGCCGGCGGCTGGTTCAGGTGCCTTTTTCCAAGCGCGCGCGCGCAAGCCGCTTGCCCGTCTCGACGGCCGGTTGATCAAACGGATCAACCCCCAACAAACCGGCGGCGAGAATCGTTTCAGTCATGAAATGCATCATGAGCGCCCCCATCGTCTGCTCGTCAAGCGTCTCGATGTCGATTGTTCTGACCGGCCTGCCGGCGCCAATTAGCGCCTCGGGCACGGCGCGAGCCTGGGCATGGGTTAGTTCGCCGATGTTTCGCCCGGCCAAAAAATCGAGTCCCGCAAGCTTAGCGAGTTCCGGTGACAGCTCAGGCCCATCGGCCGGTGCCACGGTGCGCAAAAAGGTCAACAGATGGTCTCGCGGACCATTTATGTAGAGTTGCAGCTGACTGTGTTGATCGACCGGTCCGAGAGCCGCCACCGGCGTGAACCCGGCGCCACCCTTGCCGAGGCTCTCGGCCCAAAGCTGGGCGTACCAATGGGCAAATCGGCCGAGGCGATCACTGTAGGGCATCATCACGGAAACCCGGTTGCCACGATGCCTGGCAAGCCCGACGGCCACGGCGGCACCAAGCCCGGGTGCGAACGCCAGCGGATCGTCGCACTGGCGCATCGCCTCGACGACGGAACGCGCGCCCGCGCGAACAGCAAAGGGATCGAGCCCTTGCGCCATCGCCGGCAACAGTCCCACGTTGGTCAATGCCGAGAAACGCCCTCCGATGCCGGTGTGATGCTCCAGAATGGGGACATCGTGCGCCTCCATCAGGGCTCTGAGGCCGTTCTGGCGACCATCCACGCCAGGCTCGGTCACCGCCAGGAACATACGCGAAACGTGTGCGCCAAGCCCTGCGGCTTTAACGGCATCGAGCGCGGCGATGGCCTGTGCCAGCGTCTCAGGCGTGTTGCCCGACTTGGAAATGACGACGAACCGGGTTCTTGTGAGATCAAGAAGGGCGAGCGCTCGTGCCAGCGTGCGGGCGTCGAAATTGTCATAAAAGCGTGTCCGCGGACGTTTGAGCTGGCCGGTCGTCATTTCGCCAGGAATGTTCCAGCCACCGAGCTGGGCCAGCGTCTGGCCACCGAGGCTCGAACCACCGGTGCCAAAAAACACGATGGTACCTGCGCAATCACTGAGCTGCTCGAGCGCCGCGGCCGCGTCATCGATGTCGCTCGTCGCCTCGGGCACGCGCAGCAGTGCCAGGCTACCAGCGTCCAGCGCCTGCTTTAGGTCTGACCAGGGTAATTGCAGCTCCTTGCCCAACGCGTCGAGCTGATCGCTGCCCAGCCCGTGCTCACCAATCGCATCGGACATGCAACCAGCCACGCTCTGATGGTACCCGAGCCCAAAATCACCTGACCCCTCTGGCATTCTCGGCGCCTCCCAAGCCCCATCAGGGCCGAAAAATCAATGGCCCGACCGCATGCTGGTGAGAAATACAGGCTAGCAGTCGGCAAACAATAAATCATAGCTGAGGCATTGAAACCTTAATTTCATTGAGACAAATCAATGTTTCAGGCATTTTATTTCAAACAACTATTTCGGTTATCTACCTCAACCTTCGTCGGCAATGTTTGACGGTCGGCCGACAATCGTCACGATGAGTGAATCTGGTTTGAGTAGTTTCTTGGCGACACGCTTGATATCGTCGATCGTGATAGCATCAATCAGGCCGTTTCGCTTGTCGACGTAATCGATCCCCAATTCCTCCACCTGGATCCATAGCAATTGGCTCGCAATCTTCGTGCTGGTGTCGAACCTCAGCGCATAGGACCCGGTCAGATATTGCTGAGCGTCTGCAAGTTCCTCTGGCGTCGGCCCATGCTCGGCCATCCGTCTGAGTTCGTCGCGAATGACCTCGAGCGATTCTGCAATTCCCTCATTTTTGGTCGCCACACCGCCGAAATAGATCGAAGCATGAACATAAGGATAGACGTAGCTGTAGACGGAATAAGCAAGGCCACGCTTTTCGCGCACCTCTTCGGTGAGCCGAGAACTGAAACCACCACCGCCGAGGATGTAGTTGAGCACGTAGGCCGGAATAAAATCCTTATCCTTGCGATTGATACCGCCGTGGCCGAATTGTGCGACCGACTGCGGCACGTCCATTTTGATCACTTTGCGGATCGGGCCGTTTTTCGGCACAACCTGCGCAACCTCTTTGATGTCGGCTTTTTCGGGTAGCGCTCCGAACACCTTGTCGAGCAGCACGCCGAGTTCTTTGGCATTGATATCACCGACGACAGAAATCTTGAGATTGTCCTTGGCGAAGTTACGCTTGTGAAACGCTGACAAGTCCTCGCCCGAGATAGCCGCAACCGACTCTTGCGAGCCCTTGACCGAACGCGCATAGGGATGGCCTTCGAAGGCAATGCGGAACCATTCGCGAGAAGCAATTTTGTCGGGATCTTTGGAATCGAATACGATACCAGTGCTAATCGAAGTCCGCATCCGCTCGACCGCGTCTTTATCGAAGCGCGGTTCGTTGAGCGCCATCCTCAACAGCTTGACAGCTTCCTCACGGTTCACCGTTAAGGTTTGAAAGCTCCCTGAAAAAGCATCGCGGCTGGCCGAGGACTGCATTCGGATCGCTAGTTCGTCGAGCTTGCTTTGAAACTCGGCCGCGCGCATCTCGCCGGCTCCTTCATCGAGCATGCTCGTCAAGAAGTTTGCCACACCGGGTTTGCCTTCAGGGTCCTGCGAGGACCCTCCACGAAAAGCGTACCGCAACGCCATGAGTGGCACGCTATGCTCCTCGACAAGCCAAGCCTTAATGCCACCCGGGCTCGTGATTTCTTGAATTTTCATCGCTCTTGCATCGCTCGTTGCGGAGAATATTGCGATCGCCATAACCGCCAATGCGGCTGTAACGCGAAGCATTCCGTTTGCAGGAGTGGTTTTGGAAATCATCGAATACCTCGCAGCGTCACGACTTTGATACAGTTTTGCCTTGAGCGCTCGGATCCTTGCGTTCCGCTTTTTTCTCCGCAGGCACCAGATACCCGGTCACAGAGCGCTTCAAGTCGAAGTACTTTCGAGCCACACCCAACACGTCTTCAGCCGTGACTTTGGACAAGCGTTCAGGCCACGCCTCGACATCTTCAACCGAACGCCCCATCGCCAACCCCCAACCATAACGACGCGCGAGCGTCGATTGGCTGTCATTGCCGTAGATGTAGTCGGCCAGGTAGTTCTTCTTGGCGCGCTCCAGTTCGTCGTCCGTGATGCCATTCGCCACAACATCGGCAATGATCGCATCAGCGGCTTTTTCGACTTGCTCCAAGCTGATCCCATCCTGCGCCACGGCATAAACGCCAATTCGCGAGGAATCGAGCCCGCTGCCACCGTACCACCCTCCGGCACTTGACGCGATCTTCTGCTTAACCACCAAATCCTTATACAGCCGACTTGTCGATCCGCCGCCGACGACCTTCATCAGCAAATCGAGCGCCTCGGCTTCACCGGCCTCGGCCGAGGAATAGCTCGGCGCCAGATAAACTCGCTGCATTGTTGGTTGACCAGCACGAGGGTCCTCGAGGCGAACCCGGCGCGCGGCGCGATGTGGCGGCTCGCCCGGACGGGGATCGCGCACGGCATTATCGTTGGCCGGGATCTCGCCAAAAGTCTTTTCGGCCAACGCCATGACCTCGTCCGGCTTAACGTCGCCCGATACGATGAGGATGGCGTTGTTAGGCGCATAGTAGCGCCCGTAGTGGGTCAAGGCGTCTGCCCGGTTGAGCTCGGCCATCTCGTGTTCCCAGCCAATGATCGGGATGCCATAGGGATGACCCTGATAGAGCGCAGCCATCATCTCTTCGCTGAGGATACTCGATGGATTGTTGTCGACGCGCGATCTGCGTTCCTCGAGAATGACGTTGCGTTCGGTCAACACGTCCTTCTCGCGCAGCTTGAGGTTGACCATGCGATCCGCCTCCATCTCCATCACGAGCGGAAGTCGATCCTTGGCGACCCGTTGAAAATATGCCGTCACGTCTTGACCGGTGAAGGCGTTGTCCTGTCCGCCATTGCGAGCAATGACCTTGGAAAATGCCCCCGGCGCGATCTTGTCGGTGCCCTTGAACATCAAATGTTCGAGGAAATGGGCGATGCCGGAGTGACCCTTCGGCTCGTCGGCGGCGCCAACCCGATACCACACCATGTGGGTAACGACCGGCGCCCTGTGGTCGGAGATGACAACCACATCCATGCCATTCTTGAGTTTTGTGTGAAATGCCCGATTTCCGGCCGCGGCCGGCTGGGAAAGGTTTGCGGTGGCTGCCATCAAGAGCCCTATTGCAAGGTGGGAAAGGAACCGTCTCGATTGCACGTGCATAGGCGTCTCAGCACTCCTCGAGGCGCGGATGAGATGACCACGCGTTTGACCCAATCGCACCGCAGTGTCGGACGCCGAGTGCTGCGACGCGAATTCGAATGCTGATTTTGTGCGTGAACCGGCCCAAGTCAAATTACATGTTGTTCATAAGCGAGGGAAGACTCTAGGCATTTGGGACTATTTTGTTTCACAAAGCCCAGCCATGCAAAGGACTTAGCGACGAGTGGTTCGTGTGGAGCGCTGAATGGTTCCTACTGAATTTGCACAGGCGCTTTCTTGGCAGCGCCGCTTATGTAGTCGGCGATTGCAGACCGGCACAACTGGCCGTTCTGGGTCACCTTGTTATACTCGTCCAGCTTGGTCAGCTTCATCCATTTGGCATCTTGGCAGTACTTCTTGATGAGCGCCGCCATTTCGGCTTCTTGCGATGCTTTCCTGTCTTCGGCATCGACCGGCCAACTTGCGTCGGCCTGCGCGACCCGTCCAGATCCGGGCGCGGGCAAATCATTGGTCGGCGGAACGACCAGGGACGATCTTTGCGCGACTTGCGGTTCGTCCCGGGGCCCGGAATTGCCCGAGATCACACCAAACGCATTGAATTCAACGCCGTCGATCCCGCCGCAACCGGCGAGGCCGAGCATTACGACGATAAGCGTTACCGCGCCAATCCAATTAAGTTGTTTCATGCCGTCCCCCAGTCGACCCACAATCGGTAAGTTCGACCGACTATTACGCGATACCAAACCTTGGCCACTAACCCTCTTTTGGGGCCTTTTTGCGACTCGCAATGAGCGAGTCATACAAGAGCCCGGCGGCGCCGGCAACTATGGCGACATCGGCCAAATTGAAGATGTACCAATAGTAGCCAAATACATGGAACGAGTAGAAGTCGGCAACGCCACCGAGCGAGAGGCGATCCACGGCATTGCCGAGCGCGCCACCGATGATCAGCCCGAGCGAGACGGCGATCAAATATGAGCCGGTACGCGTAAGCCAAACAAACATACCGAGGCTGACCACAACCGCCACTCCGGCCAGCAGATACTGGCCCTGCGCGTTATCGAGCGAGAACATGCCGTAGCTGATGCCGGTATTCTTGACGTAGATGAGATCGAGGAATGGGGTGAGCTCGATCCGCCCTTTGTCCTCGATGCGGTAAACCTGCAACAGCCACCACTTGTTTGCCTGATCGCAGACAATGACGATCGCGGCCAACAGCAAGCCGAACCGGGTCAACGCTCCCGACAGCCGACTGTGTCTTGCCTCGTCAATCATCGGTTGCCCTCGCCCCGGCCTGGCCCTTCGAGCCAACATGACGCGATTCGTCCAATTTGTATGGTCTTGCCGAAGGACTATTGTGCCGCCCGGCGCCGGGCGTCAAATTGCCGAACGGCCTCACCATCGCGGGGGCTGAGGTCGGGATATTCCGGATCCTCGCCGACCTCGGGCAAGATCTTCCACGACCGTTCGCAGCGTCGACCCTCGGCAGGGTTCACCATCACCGCAACGTCGTTCACCTCGTCAAGCCGGAATGCCGTTTTCGGCGCTATGCCGTCTGCAACCGTGATCGCACTGGTGATGGCGATCTCGGCGAAATCGACGCCTTCGAGTGCCTCGCGCAATGCTTTGTCATCAATGTGCACCACCGGCGCGGCCTCGAGGCTCGAGCCAATACGCTTTTCACGCCGCTCCACTTCGAGCGCGCCCGTAACGACCCGGCGCACGGACCGGATCCTCTGCCACTTCTCCGCGAGCGCAGCATCGGCCCACGACTTGGGAACGTCGGGAAAGACCCGCATGTGCACCGAGCCGTCCTCCGAGGGATAGCGCGCCAGCCACACCTCCTCGGCCGTGAAACACAACATCGGGGCCAGCCAAGCCGTGAGGTGCGAAAAGACCTCATCGAGCACGGTCAGACAGGCCCGGCGGGTCAGCCCGTCGTAGGGGTCGCAGTAGAGCGCATCTTTGCGAATATCGAAATAGAACGCCGACAAATCGACCGTCGCGAAATTGAAAAGCGCTTGCGAGATACGCTTGAAATCAAAGTCGTCGTAGCCCTTGCGCACCAGTTGGTCGAGTTCATGCAGGCGATGCAGCATATAGCGCTCGAGTTCGGGCATATCCCGCTCCGGCACCGCGAGCGCCGCATCGTGGTGATGCAGGTTGCCAAGCAGGAAGCGGAACGTGTTGCGCAGTTTCCGATAGGCATCCACGTTCGACTTGAGGATCTCGGGACCAATGCGCTGGTCGTCGGCATAATCCGTCGTCATCACCCAGAGCCGAAGAATATCGGCGCCCGATTGGCCGATCACATGTTGCGGATCGACGATGTTGCCGAGGGATTTGGACATCTTGCGCCCCTCCTCGTCCATCGTGAAGCCATGAGTGATGACGGTGTCATAGGGCGCTCGCCCCCTCGTGCCGCACGATTCCAGCAATGAGGAATGGAACCAGCCGCGATGCTGGTCGGAGCCCTCGAGATAGACGTCCGCCGGCCACTTGAGGTCCTGGCGCTGTTCCAGCACATAGGTGTGTGTGGATCCGGAATCGAACCAGACATCCAGGATGTCGCTCACCTGCTCCCATTCATCGACATTGTCGACAAGACCGTCGAGGAACGCGGCCTTGGAGCCCTCCTCGAACCAGGCATCGGCGCCCTTCTCGCGAAATGCCTTGCCGATACGCTCAATGAGTTCGACGGAACCGTTGAACTTGGCGTTCGGGATGTAGTCGTTGGTGCCTTTACGCACGAACACCGTGATCGGCACGCCCCATGCGCGCTGGCGCGAGATCACCCAATCCGGTCGCGATTCGATCATCGAGCGCAGCCGCCGTTGACCGGCCCTCGGCACGAAACGGGTGTCGTCGATCGCGGCCAGTGCCATTTCGCGCAGCGTCTTATTTGCCCTCTGGCCGTTGACCTCGATTTTCTCATCCATTGCAATGAACCACTGCGGTGTGTTGCGAAAGATCACCGGTTTCTTGGAACGCCACGAGTGCGGGTACTGGTGTTTCAGCCGGCCGCGCGCGAGCAGCATATTCTTTTCCACCAGAGCATCGATGACGGCCTGGTTGGCATCACCCTTTTTGCCATTGTCGGTGATGACCTGCTTGCCTGTGAAGCCGGGCGCCTGCTCAGTAAACCGGCCATCGCCACCGACGGTGAACGGAATCTCCGTTTCGATTTGATTCTCTTTGAGCCATGGCCCACGGTCCATCCAAATATCGAAGTCCTCGCGGCCGTGCCCGGGCGCCGTATGGACAAAGCCCGTACCCTCCTCGTCCGTGACGTGATCGGCTTCGAGGAGCGGAACCTTGAAGTCATAGCCCAGCTTCTTGAGCGGATGTTCGCAACAAAGATCCCGCAACATATCGGGCGTCACATCCAGGATTTTCTTGAAGCCCTCAACGCGTGCCTGTTTCATGACCCCGTCGGCCAGTCGATCGGCCAAGATTAACTTGTCCCCGACGCGCGCCCAATTGTCCTTAGGCGCCTCGGTAACCTGGTACATGCCGTAGCTGACCCGGTCCGAGTAGCAGATCGCGCGGTTGCCGGGGATCGTCCACGGCGTCGTCGTCCAGATGACGATCGAAGCGTCAGACAATAGCTCTCGAATTTCACCTTTTTCGCTGTCGTCGCGCGTACCATCCCAGTTGTCGAACGGAAATTTCACCCAGACCGTGTCCGACTGATAGTCGTGGTACTCGATCTCGGCCTCGGCCAATGCCGTGCGCTCGACCACCGACCACATCACCGGCTTGGAGCCGCGATAGAGCGCGCCGTTCATGGCGAACTTCATGAGCTCCTCGGCGATGGTCGCTTCGGCGTCAAAACTCATGGTCGTATAGGGATTGGCCCAATCGCCGTCGACGCCCATGCGCTTGAACTCGGTGCGCTGCACATCGATCCAATGCTCGGCGAACTCGCGGCACTCGCGGCGGAAGTCGACTGTCGGCACCTCGTCCTTGTTCTTGCCCTTGGCCCGATACTGCTCCTCGATCTTCCACTCGATCGGCAACCCGTGACAGTCCCATCCGGGCACATAGTTGGAGTCCTTGCCCATCATCTGCTGCGAACGGGTGATCACGTCCTTCAAAATTTTGTTGAGCGCATGGCCGATATGCAGGTGGCCGTTGGCATAGGGCGGGCCATCGTGCAGCACAAATTTCTCCCGCCCCTTGGAGAGCTTGCGCAGACGCTCGTAGAGCCCGAGTCGATCCCAGCGCGCCAGCGCTTCCGGCTCGCGCTTTGGCAATCCCGCGCGCATCGGAAAATCCGTTTGCGGCAGAAACAGCGTCTCCCGCCAGTCGCGTCCGGTCTCTTGCGACCCGCCCGCTTTGTTCTTTGCCATGATCAAATCTGTTTCGTTGTGTTTCAGGCGCTCGATTGTGAGCGCGTTCTAGCCCGCCTTTCTGACAAAGTCACGGCCAGCCGGAAGGCGAATTGGTTGATGGCGATCAAGAGTTGGTTGCGCACTCAGCCGGGCGATGAGACATAGGCACGCGAGCGGCTTTGCGCAATCGGCAGCGCGGCCAATGGGTCATCTCGGTCGACGTCGGCGATAATCTTGCGGGCCGCCTCGCAATCCTGGGCGATTTGCGCGCTGAGTGCTTCTGGCGTCTCGAAGCGCTTGTCGCCGCGGATGTGTCCCAAAAACTCGACATCGATGTCCTTGCCATAAATGTCCTCTTCGAAATCGAAAAGAAACACCTCAAGCACCGGCGGTCCATCGTCGAATGTCGGTCGCGTGCCGAGATAGGCCGCACCATCAACCCGCTCCTCGCCCATATACACCCGCGCGGCATAGATCCCGTGGGCGAGTTCCTGTCCCGACGCGAGCGCAATATTGGCGGTCGGAAATCCAAGCCCGTGGCCGCGGCCGGCGCCGCCGGTAACTTCTCCTCGCACACGCCACCAGTGGCCGAGTTGCTCTGCCGCCACGCGAACCTCACCCTGGCGCAGCAACGCCCGCACACCGCTCGACGAAAAGATCTCCTTGTCGGCCCCCTCGGGCGCCACGACGGTGACACCGAAGCCGTACTTAGCCCCGAGCGCCGTCATGATCTCAGGTGTTCCGAGCCGGCCTTTGCCGAAACAGAAATCATAACCGATGACGACGTGGCCAACGCCAAGCCCGTCAACCAGCACATCGCTCACGAATTCATCCGCCGAGAGCGCCGCCAGTTCGCGATCAAATGGCAGCACCACTGCCAGATCGAGCCCACACGCTGCCATGAGTTCAAGCTTGAGCGGCAGCGGGGTTAGCGCGAAAAGCTGCAAATTG
>Ga0114925_10000824_pt1 | contig 14487 bp, 10 predicted proteins | sample SumtaG_2_FD_87287 | JGI IMG/M metagenome (GOLD analysis project Ga0114925, IMG submission 87287) | Deep subsurface microbial communities from Indian Ocean to uncover new lineages of life (NeLLi) - Sumatra_00607 metaG | ecosystem: Environmental > Aquatic > Marine > Oceanic > Sediment | place... | reverse complement strand
CACCGCTCGGGAGAGCGCGGAGATTCGGGGCCCCCGGACCTCTTCGGCAATGGCCTCTACACTCTCTTTTTCCTCCCCCGAGGCGGCGGGATAACCCGCGTCGATAATATCAACCCCCAGGGTAGCCAGCTGCCGGGCTATTACCAAACGATCGTGCCTGTCCAGAACCACGAAGGGAAGCTTGTTCCCGTCCCGAAGAGTCGTGTCCATAAACTCGACAAATTTGTCCATGAATTCAGAAATCTCACTTCCCCCTATCGCTCCGGGAGCTTCTCGAGCCAGGGACTGTCCGGGTATTCCGCAGCCAGTATCTCGAAAAGCTGCTCCGCTCTGTCTCTTAAGCCCAGATCCCAGTACAGTCTGCCTGCGCCGTACAAACCCTCAGCGGCGAGATCCTGCTGGTCGGGATAGAGAAAATGCACCTTCAGGTACTCCTCTGCCGCTTCCTGCTTTTGTTCCCGGTCTTCGAGCACTCGAGCAATAGCGAGCTGTGATGCGGCGCCGGGTTGTTCCGAACTGGTGGCGATGATCCCTGTAAAGATATCGTAAGCCCGGTCCAGCTCGCCATTGATTCTGTAGTACTCCCCGATCAGATAGTTCACCTCGCTACGCAGCGGCTCCGCAAGACTTGAGGTTCTCAAGGTCTGGAGGATGGCCATCGACCCTTCAGGCCTGCCGGGGAAAATAAAACGGGCGTATTCGAAGCGCACCAGGTCCTTGAAACCTTTCCTGAGGGAAGGGCTGCGATCGACCCGCCTGTAAAAATCTTCGAAGATTATCTGTTCGCTGCGCGCCGACTGACCTGTTGTCCCGGCACTGCTGATGCCTGACAGTACCGTACGGATCTCCTGGATCGCCACATCGGCCAGACCCCCGGCTGCTGACTCGTCGCCGCCCGGATTCTCTTCGAGGAAGCCGATCAGGTATTCCAAAGCGCTCACCCTCATCCCATCCCGGGCGGCGCTCACCCCCGCCCAATACAGAGCTGATCCGGCGGCGGGACTTGCCGGGAATCTCTTCCTTACCTGCAAGAACCCCCGCTCGGCGTTTCTGTAGTTGCCGGCACGAAAATCTTCTTCGGCTATTTTGAAGAAAGCTTCCGAGGCCAGAGTGCTGTTCGGGTATTCCCGGCTCAAGGTTTCGTAGGTCGCAACCGATCGATCCCGCTCTCCCGACTGAAGAAGTGCGAAACCCTTTTGGTAGAGGATTTCCTGATTCAGGCTGTCCCGGTACTCCGCACCCAGGGATCTCACCGCTTGAAGCGCTTTGCCGTAGTAATCGATACTCTCCGGGTAGCTGTCCAACTGGGATGCGCAGATCCCGGCGCGGTAGTAGCTCTCTGCGACTCGCCGCCCCCCCGGATACAAGGCGGTTAGCATGAGGAAGGTTTCTTTTGCAGGGATGAGCCGATCGAGCCTGAATTGACAGAGTCCCTTCCAAAAAAGCGCCTCCTCGCCCTGGGAGGTACCTCCGAGAAGTTCCGCCGCCCGAGCGAAGCTGCCCGCAGCGTCTTCCAGCTGTTCCAGCTTGTAGTGGGTTCTACCCAGGTAGAACCAACTCTCCCCTGCCCAGGCAGCTCCGGAGGCGGTATTCTTGCCGAACCACTGGATAGCCTGGGAATACTCACCGGCGTTGAAGGCGCACACCCCCGCGGCGAGAATCGAGCGTCCGGCCGGCTCCGACGATGGGTTAGCCTTCAGGGCTTGCTCGAAAAAAGGCAGAGCCCGTTTGTATTCTCCCCTCCGGGAATAGATGTAGCCGATGTTGTACCGGCTTTCGGCAATATAGGGAGAGTTCGGCCACATCTGCGTCAAGGAGAAGAAATCGCTGAGGGCGGCAGCCGATGCGTCCCTCTGAAGATGAGAACTGCCCCGCTTGAAAAGGTACTCGTCCTGATAGGGAGAGTCGGGATAACGGGTAATCAGCTCGGTGTACATCCCTTCCGCCTGTTCCAGATCGCCACCGTCCTGGTAGAGGGAGGCAAGCATTCTGGTGGCTTCCTCCCGCGCTTGAGAAGCCGGGAAGCGCTTCCGAAACTCTTCATAACGGAGAACCGCCTGCTCCTTCGATCCCAGCTCGGTCAGCGCAGCTGCCAAACGGAACAGGCTCTGCTCGGAGATCTCACTCCGCCCCTGCAGAGCCTTCTCGAGAGGTTCGATGGATCTTCGAATATTGCCGTTCAGGAATGCGGACAGTCCCATGTTGTGGTAGATCACCTGCCGCTCCTCCGTACCGGTAGCCGCGGCCAGAGCCTCCGAGTAGGCTGCGAAGGCCTGATCGTAACGCTCGAGGTCGAACAGCATATCCGCCTTCAATCGGATGAGGAGATCGATGTATTGACCGCGGGGAAAACGGAGTTCCAACTCATCACAGAACTCCAGAGCCTCGACACCCCGTCCCTGTTCGGCAAGAATGATCGCCAAACGGTACAGACCGGTCTCCTGCTGTTCAGGCGGCGGTTCGGCGGCAAGAACGGTCCGATAGCTTCGCTCAGCCTCTGCGTAGCGGCCGAGAAAAAAATTGCACTCCCCAACGAAAAACACAGCCTCGCCGGCATACTGGGAGTTCGGAAATTCGATCAGAATCCTCGCAAAAGCGGTGAGAGCTTCGGAATAATCGGAAAAGCGCAAAGCTAGGCCGCCGACCCGGTACAGAGCCTCCGGCCAGAGATACTGCGCCGACTCTCTTTCCAGAAGCCGACCGTAGCTGCTCCGGGCAGCCGCCCAGTTCGATAGGTTTTCCTCGACCATCCCCTTCAGGAGCAGGGAATGGTCGAAATAGGGTTGCTCATCGGGATATTTCTCCACCTGCGCCTTCAGGTGAGAGAGGGCGTCGGGGTAATTTTGGAGTTGGAAGTGGGCGCTCCCCAGCCAGTAGGACACCCTTCGGTTGTTGTCTGACCGGGGATACTTTCCGGCATAATTGTCTAAAGCGGCTATACAGCTGCGGAACTCCTCAAGATAGAAATCCGACACACCGCTGAGGTAATCCGCATCGTCGGCCAGAGGACTATCCGGATACTGATCGACCAGCTGCCTGAAGTTCCGCCCGGCCATCACGTATAAACCGTCCTGGAAGGCTTTCTTCCCAGCCTCGAACAGGTTCTCGACACCCTGGGTGTAGCCGGCTGCAGGAGCAGCCCAGAGCATCAGGAAGACAAGAAAAAACAGGGAGGCCACTTTTGTCCTGGTATGCAAACCTCTCTCTCCAGCAGCTGCTCCCCGGTGATGGGTCAGCGTACGGCTAGTTCCTGGGGCAGCTGAGAAGAACCTTCTGCGGGGGAGCCGCCCTTCCCGCGCTTGTCTTGATTCCCCTTGCCCCGAGTCTTACGTTCTCTCTTCGCGCGGAAGGCGATCTTCTCCTCCTTCAGGTCGACCACAATCGTACTGCCCTGCTTGAACCGTCCTTTCAATATATCTATGGAAAGTGGATCTTCGACCAACTTCTGTAAGATCCTGCGCAGCGGACGTGCGCCGTACTTTGCGTCATAACCCTCTTCGATCAGGAAGGTTCGAGCCGCTTTGGTTATCTGCAAGGTGATATTCTGCTCGTTCAGCTGCTCCTGGACTTCCCCGACCATCAACTCGAGGATGTCCCGCAGATGCTCCCGATTCAGGCTGTGGAAGACGACGGCTTCATCAACCCTGTTGATGAACTCCGGGTTAAACAGGCGCTTCATCTCACTCAAAGCGCTGGTGCGGATCTCTTCGTAGCGCATCATCCCCTCTTCCACGTGAAATCCCAGGGATGAATCGTTGCTGATTTCCCGAGCTCCGGCATTGGAGGTCATGATCAGAACAGTATTACGAAAGCTGACGGTATGACCGAGGTTGTCCTGAAGCTGTCCCTCCTCCAGCACCTGCAGCAGCAGGTTGAACACGTCCGGATGGGCCTTTTCGATCTCATCGAGCAGAATGACGCTGTAGGGCCGCCTGCGGATCTTCTCGGTCAGAAGACCGCCATCCTCATAGCCGATGTATCCCGGGGGAGCACCGACCAGGCGGGAGACATTGTGCTTCTCCATAAAATCAGACATGTCGATGCGAATCAGGGCATCTTCATTTCCGAAGAGAAAGGCCGCCAGGGTCTTGGCCAGAAGTGTCTTCCCTACCCCGGTTGGACCGAGAAAGATAAAGGATCCCAAGGGCCGTTTTGGCGAGCTCAAACCCGTGCGGGAACGTCGGATCGCCGCAGCGATCGAGCTGATTGCCGCGTCCTGACCGATCACTCGCTTGTGCAGCTCCTCTTCGATCTTCAGCAGCTTTTCGGATTCACTTTGAGCGATCCGGTTCAGGGGAATCCCCGTGATCTCGGAGATTACGGTCTGGATCTCCTCCACATCGATCAGATTCTCCTCCACCCGGAGATTCGCTTCCCAGTCCTGTTTGACCATATCCATGCGTCCGCGCAGGTTTTTCACCTGGTCCCGAAGCGCCGCCGCCTGTTCATAGTTCTGCTGAGCGACGAGATTGCTCTTCTCTGCGCTCAGCTTCTCGATCTTGCTCTCGATATTAGCCAGCTCCTTGGGCCGCACGCTGGTGTCTATCTTCTTACGGCTGCCCGCCTCGTCGATCAGGTCGATCGCTTTGTCCGGGAGAAATCGGTCGGAAATGTAGCGATGAGACAGGGTGGCGGAAGCCTCCAGCGCTTCGTAGGTGTAGGTCACGTGGTGAAATTTCCCGTAATGCTCTTTCAAACCCTTCAGTATCTCGATCGTCTCCTCCAGATTCGGTTCTTTTACGTAAATCGGTTGGAACCTTCGCTCTAAAGCGGCATCCTTCTCCACGTATTTCCTGTAATCGTTAAGGGTCGTTGCTCCGATGCACTGGAGCTCACCTCTGGACAGAGCGGGCTTGAGCATATTCGAGGCATCGATGGCGCCTTCCGCGCCGCCGGCACCGATGAGGGTGTGCAGCTCGTCGATGAAAAGAATGACGTTGTTCGCGGCCATGATCTCCTTCATGACCCGCTTCAACCGCTCTTCAAACTCACCGCGGTACTTGGTTCCGGCAACCAGTGAAGCCAAGTCCAGCGTAAGTACCCGCCGTCCGGCCAGAACCTCGGGGACATCGCCGGTAACGATCCGCTGAGCGAGTCCTTCAACGATCGCCGTTTTGCCCACTCCGGGTTCCCCGATCAGAACCGGATTGTTCTTCGTACGCCGGGCCAGGATCTGAACGACTCTCTGGATCTCCCGCAGCCGACCGATAACCGGATCAAGTTTGTCTTCCCGGGCCAGTTTGGTCAGGTCACGGCTGAACTCGTCCAGTGTGGGGGTCGCTTTTCTGGAAATGGGCTGGGTCTTCTTCTTGTGCTGTTGTAAATGCTGATTCAGGTCGCCGAGACCGTTGATTTGGATAATCAACTCTCTCAACTTGGCCGATGTGACTTTGTTGCGGTTCAAGTAACGCGTGGTTGGGCTGTCCGACTCCTGGCTGGCCGCGAGAAGCAGATGCTCGGTCCCGATATACTCGTGGCCCATGTTTCTCGCCTCCGCAGCGGAATCCTCCAGGATCTTTTTCCCCCGCTTCGACGGCGGGACGTCGCCCAGAATCAACCCTCCCTTTCCCATAGGAAGGGAATGCTCGATCTCCAACTGCATCTCCCCAAGATCAACCTTGGCCTTCTGCAGCGCCTTTACCGCTACTCCCTCTCCGTCTTTGAGCAATGCAATAATGATATGCTCAGGGAGAAGCTGGTCGGAGTGAAATCGCTTTGCCTCTTCCTGGGCCAGTACCGTCAAAATCTTCTGAGCGCGCTGGGTTAAGCCCTTAAACATTGTTGTCCTCCCGGACATGCCCTTCCAGAGCATGCCGTATCAGTTTTGCCCGGGTATAATCTACTAATTTATTATCTGTATCGTCATCCATTTGGTCGAGCATTTTTTGGATATGAGCCTTCTGAGCCCGAATCATGAGGGAGGTAACCACCTCAATCCCAAGCTCGCTGATCATTCCCAGGCTGATTCCCAGGCGGACGGTGGACAGCAGGGTGATCGCCTCTTTGGAAGATATCAGGCGGCAGGCCTTCAACACACCGAAGGCCCTGTGAACCCGATCTTCCAACTCGATTCGACGGCTCTTGGTTGACTCCTCCCGGGCCTTTCGTTCGTACTCCACCAGCTCCCGGGCCGCCTCCCCCACTGAAGCGAGAACCTCCTTCTCCCGGTAGCCGATACAGAGGGGATTTGAAATCTGGTACATGTCGCCCAGCGAGTGATCTCCATCTCCCCAATAACCCTTGATCTGCAGTCCCATCTGGTTGATCCGCTTCAAAGCCCAACCGATCGTATCGTCGGTTACCAGGGCTGGCATATGCAGCATAACCGAAGCCCTCAACCCCGTGCCGGCGTTGTCCAGCCGTGAGGTGAGATACCCCCATTCAATCGACGCGGCGAAGTGCAAGGAACCCTCCAGCCTGCTGTCCAGTTCGTCCACGGCGGCAAAGATCTCCTGCAGGCAGAGGCCCGTGCGCATACAGGTCAGCCGAAGGTGATCGTCCTCGTTGACCATAGCGCTGATTCTGCCGTCGCCGCTCAGAAGAACCAGCTTGTTCGGCGAAACGCAGAAATCCTGGGAAATAATATTCTGCTCCATAAGGATCTTACGTTCAAGAGGGGGCAGACGGTCCAGGTAAATCGCTTCAAAGGAATATTTTAGTTTTTCGAAGGCTTCGGTGACCTCCCGCTGGACCTGTTCCTCCTCTTCTTTGCTCATGACCGGGGGAAAGGGGAAACCGAACAGATTTCGGGCCAGGCGGACCCGACTGGAAACCGCCACGTCATCTTCGGCGCCGGATGAGCTAAACCAGCCCTCGTCAATACGCATCAGCCATCATCCGAAGATTTTTCCAATTCCTGGATACGGTCGCGAATACGAGCGGCCTTTTCATAGTCTTCGCGTTTGAGGGCACGTTTAAGTCCCTCCTTCAGTTTCACCACATCGAAAAGGAACTTCTTGTAGGTGTTCAGGCGTTTTGGCAGCTTTCCCCTGTGGCTTGGCTGGGCGCCCATCTTTTCCAAAAGAAAATGTATTTCCCGGCTGAAGGTGGTGTAGCATTCCACGCACCCTATCTTCTCGCGTTTTCGGATCGATTCCCAATTCAAACCGCATTGAGGGCACACCGCGTTCTTCTTCTCTTTCACATTGCGGATGTCCACCAGGCCGTTGAGCATGTTGGAAATGGACAGCTCGAGGTGATCCCCGCCACCGGTTCCACCGCCGATCCCTCTCTCCATGGCGCACTCTTCACATAGATGCAGATCCACCCGTTCTTTTCCGATGACCTGTTGAATGTGGATTACCGCTTTGCTAGCACCGCATATTTCACATTTCATTCCTGCACCATCTTCGTCTATACTATCGCAATCTTCGATTTAACTGAAGGGAAGATCAAATTTTCCTTAACACTTCCAGAGGTTTGATACGGGCCGCGGCCCGGGCCGGGAAGAACGCTGCCAGGGAGGACAGCAGAACAGAGGCAGCGGCAACGGCGAACAGCTCGCCCATCTTGATCCGGATGGGAATCTCCTCAAGATAGAACTCCGTGTTGAAGACCCGCACCGGCCCGGAGCTCTGCAGCTCCACGATCGGCGAGACCAGCCACCGGAATCCGAACACCAGGTGATTGACCAGCAGCTCCACGCCGGCCAGAACGGAGTTGATATTCACCGCAATAACCAATCCCACTCCCAGACCCAGGAGGATACCGACGACTCCCACACACACTCCGGTGAGCAGAAAGCCGAAGGTAATATCCTGTGGATGAGCCCCCATGGCTTTGAGTATGCCGATCTCTTCGGTCTTTTCAATCACCACCATGATCAAGGCCGAAGATATGTTGATCGTAGCTACCGCCACGATCAGGGCCATAACGAAGATCAACAATGCCTTGGTCGTCTGGAAAGACTTGTAATTTGCCCTTTCCAGATCGAACCAACTGGCAAGCTGCGCTTCTCCGGGAAGATCCTCTTCCAGACCGCGGATCTGCCGGCCGATTCTATCGAAGGGGTCGTGCAGCTTCACTCCGAGGAAGAAAGAGGAACTGTCTCTGGGAAGAACACGGATCCCGGTACGTAGCGGGATGTAGATCCACAGTTTGTCCAGCTCCTGGTACCCCGTAGTGAAAACACCCTCTACCGTGAAGGTGCTCACCCTCGGCAGGCTCCGCCGCCCCGCTGAAGAGACCACGGACAGCAGTTTTACCTGCTCCCCAACGCTAAGCTTGAGCTTTTGGGCGATCTCCCGGCCGACCAGCACCGCATCCGGTGTTTGCAGGTCGAAGGATCCCTCGAGGATCCTGAAATATTTGCGGAAATCCACATCCTCCTCGTAGAGGGACGGCGGCACCGCCCGAACGGTCACCGCCCCCCGACCCGCCTCCGTGTACAGAAGACCCATGCCCTGGCGCTCTATGATAACCTGCGTGACTCCCGCCTTCTGCCGCATCTGCTCGGCCAGAGCTTCGTAACTGTCGAGATTCCCATCCCCGGCCAGATGTACTTGCAGGTGATAGGTGCCTACCTCCAGGTATCGTCGGGTTATCCCCTCGATCATTCCGTCGGCAACCTCCAGGACCACGACCAGGGGAATCAGGCTCAATCCGATTCCCAGGATACTGCCGAGCAGATTCGTGGAAATCCGTCCACCCCGTCCAATGAATGTACGAAAACCGAGGTAAAGGGAAAAGCCGACTCGCATACTCTTTCTCACAACCTCCTTAAAGCGCGGTGCTCTAGAAGATAGTGGTCATCTCCCATCCGGGCGAACTCAGTTGCGTGGGTTACTAAAATCATTGTTTTTCCGTGAGTCTTGACCAGGCTGAACAGCAGCTCCTGAATGCCTTGAGAGTTTCGCTCGTCCAGATTACCCGTCGGTTCATCCGCCAGGATCAGCTGTGGTTCGTTCATCAGCGCACGGGCTACGGCCACCCGCTGGCGCTCGCCGCCGGACAGCTCTACCGGATAGTGGTCCATCCGTTCGGTCAACCCGACTTGCGCGAGCAGATCCCCCGCCCTCCGACGAGCCCGCGCACGGGGCGCGCGGCTGATGAGGGACGGGATGAGGACGTTTTCCAGAGCCGTCAGATCTTTCAGCAGATAGTGGAATTGGAAGATGAACCCGAGAAAGCGGGAACGATATTCGACGAGCTCCTCTTCCTCCTCAAGCGTTATATCCCGGCCTTTGAAAATGATCCGCCCATCCGAAACGCAGTCCAAAGCACCGATCAGGTTCAGGAGGGTTGTCTTTCCGGAGCCGCTTTCTCCTGAAATAACCGCGGTGGTGCCCTCCTCTACTTCGAAGCTTACCTCCTCGAATACAACAAGATCCTCGTCGCCGCTGCGGTAGACCTTCTTGACATCCCTGACATCCAGAATCGCCGAACTCGACTCATTCATAGCGCAGCACCTCCGCCGGTTTGACCTCTTGCACCCGCGCGGCTGCAGCAGCCGCGGCCAGGGTCGGGGAAAAAACGGCAAAAAGGACAATCAAGACCGCCTCCCTCAACAAAACCGCACTCGGCACCTCGGTGATGTAGAAATAGGCCGGGGAAAACAGGGAGAAACGGGTGCTGGTGGACTGAACAATGGGGTACAGCAGCATATCCATAAACCTGAGCCCGGCGTTGACAACCATCTCGGTAAACCTAAAGACAGTATTAATATTGACGGATATAAGAAGTCCGAGGAGCAGTCCGATCAGACTACCGATCGTTCCTATCAACAGACCGTCAAGCACAAAAATCCGGCGAACCGCCACGTCAGATGCACCGAGGGCCTTAAACAAGCCGATTTCCTCGAATCGCTCCCGGACGGCCCTCTGCAGACTGTGATGGATGTTAAAGCCCACTACAACGAAGATGAGCCCGATCAGCACGGTCATCATGACTTTTTCCATTCGCAGAGCTCCGAAAAAGGCCCGATTGAATTCCCTCCAGCTGACGATTCTGTATTTCTCACTGCCCAGGACATTCTGAATCTCCCTGACAGCCTGTTGATCCCGGAAGCGATTCTGAATCTTCACGCCGATGGTGAGCGGAGCGGGAGTCCCAGAGTTGAGGGCGGACCCTTCCTCGAGGGAGAAGAAGGCCCAGCCAAGATCGAACTCGTAATACCCGCTTCGAAACAGTCCGACTACCTGATAGAAGCGGCGTGAAGGCTGGAGATCGCCGAAGGAGGGGCCTTCCAGTGACAGGATCGACACGCTGTCACCCACACTCACACCCAGATGCCGGGACAGCTCGACTCCAAGCACGAGAGCTCCCGGTCGATCTATCCCGAAATCTCCGGCCACGATCTCCAGGGTCCGCATAAACGTAGGATCCAGCTGCTCAACCTCAGGGGGCACTCCACGAATCAGACAACCCCGCAGCTCGGCGCGCCTGCCCTGGATGATCACCTGGTGTTCGCTGAAGGGTACCACGGATCGGACATCGGGCTGAGCGCGCAGCCGGTCCAGGACGTCCACAAGCGCAGGGCCGGTGCCGCCACCTCGAACCTCTTCTATCTGCATATGGTATGAGCTGATCTCCAGGATACTCTCGATAAAACCGAGCTGAAAACCGTTCATCACCCCCATCACGGCCGTAAGGGCCATCACCCCGACGGCAAGACCCAGAATCGAAAGCACGGTGGAGGTGGCTCCGACCCCGCGACGCCTGGATCGAAAGTAACGAAAGCCCATAAAGGCAATAAAACTGTACCTCATTGCAGCTGCCGCTCCCGAATGACCTCCCCGTTGCGAAGAAACTCTTCCTTCACCTTTTCTTCTCCTTCGAAGTAGATCCTCATGAAGATCTGTCCCTCTCTGTACAGCTCTTCTGTGCGGGAGCTTTCCCCGCTGTCGGTTGAATAGATCGTTATTCTTTCCAGAGCACCCCGAATCCGGTACTCCTCCCGCTTAAGGGTGTCCTGCGGACCGTAGTCGAACAACCAATGCTCGAGTCCCAGTACACTCCGCTTGGTGGTTTCCACGATTGCCCCCGTCTCATCCCGAAGGTGGACGGTCTGTTCGATCTGATCACCCTCCTGTTCCACCACACTGCGGATCAGTCTGCCCTGCTCATCGTAACTACGCCGAATCGTACGCCTGAGCTGCAACTGCTCCAGTTGCGAGCGCACCAACGCGTCTCCGTCCCCACGGTATTCGAAGCGTTCCCGTTCGATCAACTCTCCCTGGCTCCACCTCTCCCGCTCGGTCAGCCTTCCTTCCAGATCGTAGCGACTGACCTTTCTGTCCCGGACATTTCCGTAACGCTCTTCCGCCAGAATGCCGCCTCCGCCGCTCAGAGCCAACTCCTGGGTGGTTTGACGTTCCCTCTCCTCCCGGCTGACACGTCGCAGCTCCCCACCCGGTGACAGATAATAGGCGTCCCTGAATAGGAGCTCGCCCTTTGAATCGAAAGTCTCCGTCAGGGCAAGGACTGCTCCCCTGTAATGATAGACCTTACGCCGGCTCGGTTCCCCGTCCTGAAAGAGCTGCTCCTCCGTCAACCTACCCGATTGATCGTACCGGAACCGCTCCTGGATCAGCCCACCATCAAAAACTCGTTCCTCCTGCGCTCCAACCTCCCAACGGCGGATCTCCTCACCCCTATGCAGCAGGGTGCGCTTCTCCCACTGGTCCCCCTTCTGCACAACGAGCAGGTAGGGAAACTCGTCCCGCCGGTACCACCCGATTTCTTCAAGAGCCATTCCCAAATCATTGGAGGTGTAATAACGTACCGAGGAGTCTTGTGGAAAAGACGGCAGAACGGCGAGAATCAGAAAAACGAAGACTGAGGAGATTCTGGAAACGGACAGGTCGATCATTAGCTTCCGATCAAGCTGTTCAGGTATAGTTCCCTGTCAAAAGGTACAAGATCCTCTACCTTCTCGCCCACTCCCATGAATGAAAAAGGAATACCCAAATCGCTGGATATGGCGACCACGATTCCACCTTTTGCCGTCGAGTCATACTTTGCCAGGATGATGCTGTCCACACCGATCGCCTCCTGAAACACCTCTGCCTGGCGCAGTGCGTTCTGTCCGGTTGTGGCATCGAGTACCAGGATTTTTTTGTAGGCAGATCCGGAGATGCGGTTACCGGCAATCCTGTTGATTTTTCCCAGCTCCCTTACCAGATGAGCCTTGTTGTGCATCCGACCCGCCGTGTCGGCTATGACCAGATCGGTCCGATTTGCTTCTGCGCTGGAAATGGCTTCATACACCACCGCGCCTGGGTCGGCTCCAGGATCCTTGCGGAACACGTTCACACCGATCCGTTTACCCCACAGAACGAGCTGATCGACGGCTGCGGCTCGAAAAGTATCCGCCGCGGCGAGGAGCACCGTCTTTCCTTGCTGCCTTCTAAAAAAATTAGCCAACTTGGCGATCGTGGTCGTTTTTCCCACACCGTTGACGCCCAGAATCAGCAGCAGGTTCGTCGTATTTTCGATCAGGGATAGAGGCTCAACCCGCAGAGTTGATCCCAGCTGGAACTTAAGAATCCCGGAAAGCCGATCCCTATCCTTTTTCCCCGTACCGCGGATCTCCCCCCGGAGGGACTCGATGATCCTGGCGGCGGTTACCGGTCCGATATCGCCCTCGATCAGAATATCTTCGAGTTCATCGTAGAACTCCACATTCACGGCACCGAAGAGGTTGCGGAGCTTACCGCCCAAAGCAAACTTCCTGATCACCAAAAACTCCCCGAACCTAGGCTTTCCGATCCGCGGCTCGAAGATAGCGGACCAGGCGTACCATCATGTTTACGAACAGAGAGGTACTGACGGCCAGGGTTCCGTAGTAGCCGTAGTAAAACACCAGGCCGGCAGCCTTGAAGCGGTCTGCCTCATCGAAATTGAGATCGTTGATGGCCAGGCTGTACCCCACAGCGTAATCATTCGCAAACCCCCAAAAGAACAGTGGAATCGGGATGGATATGGCGAAGAATCCGAAAGCCCTGTATAGCTCGTCCCGTCTCTGGTTTTGGATTTGCAGGGGATCGATTTCATCCAAGGTAAGGGCAACGGTTACCGTTTCGGCCACCCCCGAACCGGCATACAGGGGAAAATCGAGGTATCCCTCCTTGCGCAGGAGAAAGCGGTTCAGGTCATCCGGTTTATCCACCGACAGGGGGGTGGCACCAAGCCACTGCGATCCCTCGTATACCGCCGCCCCTGCCGGTTCGCTGTCCAATTCGAAGGAATCGCCGGGTTCCAGAGGCAACACGATCTGCTGTACCGCCTCGGTATAGGGATCAAGGGAGATCAATCGAACCACGGATTGATACCCGGGCGCCTGTACCCTCAGTTCCCTGCTTCCAGGAATCAGATAGGGTATCTCGAGAGGAGTGCGTCCCTGAAAGCTCTCATCAAGCCAGACCGAGGCTCTCGGCGGTTCCGTGTCCACCCGCAGGGAGGCCCAGTCCCGCCCCCACAGGATCGAAGCAAGTTCACCGGTCAGCTCATCGAATATCTCGTACAACTCAGTTGGCAGCACTGCATCGCTGTAGGAAAACACATTCTCCCCCAGGGCGGCATCGAAAAAAATTACCTCGAAGTAAATATAACCCTGAATCTCTTCAAAGCGGCCCCAAAGCAGTGAATCCAGGTTCTCCTGCCTGGTCAACTGAAGCGGGCTGCGGACGGGCTGGTCGAAGATCAACCGTCCGTTTGCTCCTGAAGCAAAACGCAGGGGTTTGCTCTCCGGCAGGACAATTGCCTCCGGATTCAGCTCCCGCAGATCATTGAGGGCGAGGAGTTTTGCGGCTATTCGGTCCTCATAAAAAACAACCTTGTCTTCCCCTTTACCGGGGGTGAAGAACAGCTCATCCCGCACACGCCGGTCGGCGCTGATGAGCTCTGCCAGGCGTTGCTGCTCCCTCCGAATAATCCGCCTTCGATAGCCTTTCGCCTCAGCGTCGCTGAAGAAATGGGTCGGAATCATCTCCAGACGTTCGCGAATCAAGAGGGGAAAGCTTTGACTCAGGTAGAGGTTCTCCTGGCTTAGGGCCTTGCCCTCGAAAGCGGCCACCCCAACGGTCCAATACTCCCTGTCATCGACGGGGATGTTGTCCTGGGGGCAAACCGTGATCGGTACGGCTGCAAGCAGGAGGAGTGCAAGGACCTTCATTCGATATCGAGGGTCTTCTTGATCGAGTTGATTACCCGTTCGGGCTGAAAGGGCTTGACGATAAAATCCTTGGCGCCCATCTGCAGCGCCTGAACGATCAGGGTTTGCTGTCCCAGGGCGGAACACATAATGATATTCGCACCCGGATCGGTTTTCAGTATCTTTTTCAGGGCGGTCAATCCATCCATCTTCGGCATGGTGATATCCATGAGCACGACATCGGGGCGCTTGTCTTGAAACAACTCCACCGCCTCCTCGCCGTTGGAGGCTTCCCCTACAACGCGAAAACCGGCCTTTTCTAAGAGATCTCTAAGCACGAGCTTGATGAATTGGAGATCATCGGCAATGAGGATATTTATGCCCACTGTTTCTTG
>Ga0114925_10000823_pt1 | contig 14498 bp, 16 predicted proteins | sample SumtaG_2_FD_87287 | JGI IMG/M metagenome (GOLD analysis project Ga0114925, IMG submission 87287) | Deep subsurface microbial communities from Indian Ocean to uncover new lineages of life (NeLLi) - Sumatra_00607 metaG | ecosystem: Environmental > Aquatic > Marine > Oceanic > Sediment | place... | reverse complement strand
CTAAAATTTTATTATATATTAAAAATATGCTTGCAGATTTAATGTATCTCAACGGAGTTATAGCAACCGAGTTGATTGAAGTCACAGAAAACACTGCAACTTTGCGTCATGGTGAAGAATTCCTTGATAAGACTTCTTGTCTTGCTGAACATAATCAATTAAACCAAAAAATAATTGAAATTGTAAAAAAATATCAAAGAACAACGGAAGATTTAGCAGGCTTAGAATCCCATGTACTAAAACATAAAAAAGATTAATTATTTATATTGATTTTCTCATGTCAGATAAATTTGAGAAATTTGTAGAAAAACTTCAAAAGAAAATAATCAAAAAGGAAATTAAAGACCATAATGAAAGGATAGTGGATTTATGCTATAATCCACAGAATTGGGGAAAACCTCTTAAGGAAGAAATTACCGTTTATGAAGAATTAAGAGGTGAACCAAAAAATTACTTTTTAGGTCTATATCTAAAGATAAAGAATGGGATCATTATTAAAGCGAGTTTTGTTACAGATGGTTGTGGTGTAATGATTGCTACTGGAAGCCAAACAACGATTTTAATCGAAGGTCGATCAATTGAATCCGCGGAAAAGTTGACTGCAATCGATATAGATAAAGCCCTAATGGGAATACCTAAGGAAGAGTACCATTGTTTGGATTTAGCTATTAAAACGCTCAAGAGTACAATTGAAAAGTATAAACAAGATTAAATATTTTGATCTATAATGACACGCATAATAATTGAAAATATTGATATTCCTGTGGGTAATGTCAACCTTAAAGGATCTATTTATTCCACTTCAGGGACTCCTTCTAAAGCCCCTTGGATTGTTAACCTCGCGGGATTCATGAATCACAGAGAAAGTTATCTTGTAAAATATTTTACTGAAAGATTTACCAACGCAAGATTTTATGTTCTGTCTTATGATTATCGTGGTCATGGAGAAACACAAAAAGAGACTGGAGGTAATTGGTTTGAGATGGTCCCTCAAATTTTTTCGGATATACACACCGTCTTAGAGTGGATTGTAAAAGTTCAATCTAAAAGACTTTTAGAAAAAAAAATTGCTCTCTTTGGTAGAAGTTTAGGTGGTGCTATTATTTTGTCTCATGGATTTATAGATGAGAGAGCAAAAATTTTAATTGCTCTTAGTGCTCGATATGATTACCAAACGATTCGTGGGAGATATCAATCTGTTGAAGAGAAAGAAGGAGAGGAAATCATTAATAAAATTAGTCCCAAATCATTCCTAAAGAAGGATCCTCGAAATAACCAAAGAATTATGATTGCTCATTGTCAAGATGATGACACAGTTCCTTTTAATAACCTAAATCAAATTAAAGAACATCTTGGATTAAACGATGAAAATGTTGTTAAGTTTACTACAGGAGGACACACATTTTCGGGTCATAGAGAAGAAATCTTTAATTATTCAATTGAATTTTTAAAGAGATTATAAAAAAGAAACAAAAATATATGATTATTCGCTTATATATAATGGTGGAGTTCATTATGAAAATAGAAAAAATATTGATAGCGGGACCTGCTTCCCAAATACTTGGAGTAAAGATTGCTCAAGAATTAGAAATTGAAGCAATAAGTACCGAAGTGAAACTATTCCCCGATGGTGAGAATTATTTAAGAATAAATATTGAGGATGAAACCTTAATTGCGGGGAAAGAAGTTATAATAGTTCAATCTACCGCCCTCAGTTCTAATGGTAATCAAAATAGTCGGCTGATGGAACTTTTCATGATGATAGATTCTGTGAAACGAATGGGAGCAACCAAAATTATTGTCGTTGCTCCATATCTTGCGTATGCCCGCCAAGATAAGATCTTTAGACCGGGGGAAAGTCAATTTGCTAATGTAATTTTCCGTATGATTAATTCAATGGGAATAGATGAATTTTATACAGTTGATATCCATGCTCCTAAAGTAATGGAGGAATGCTCATGTAAAGCAGTTAATATCGATTCTATGAAAATTTTAGCAGACTATATCACAGCTAAAGGAGCAAAGGATATTGTTGTTGTAGCACCAGATAAGGGAGCGGTAGAAAGATCAAAAGTTTTTGCTAATCATTTTGGTGAAAATATTCCTGTAGATTTCTTTAAGAAAGAACGAGATTTGGAAACAGGTGAAATTACCATGGAAGGAAACCTGAGTTTGAAAAATAAAGATGTTGTAATTGCGGACGATATTATTGCCACAGGGGGTACAATGGCTACAGCAATAAAATTAGCAAGAAAAAGTGGAGCCAATAAAATCTTTGCTGTCGCAACTCATGCTTTATTATTGGGGCAGGCTAAATTTAAGATATTAAAAGCGGGCGCAGATGAGATAATTGGTACAGACGCTATCGATAATGAGGTGAGTAAAGTTTCGTTAGCAAAAATTGTTGCTGATTATTTAAAATAGTAATACCTCTTGGATTCCTAAGAATTTATTATTTCAAATATAATTTTTCTAGTTTTTTTTTTTAAATCCTCAACTGATGAGTTATTTTCAATATAAAAATCAGCCTTGTTAATTACCTCATCAAGTCCGAATTGAGTTTCCCTTTGATCTCTCTCCTTTAAATCATCAATATTCAGGGGATCATCACTCCGACCTCTCTCAAAAAGCCATTTGAATCTTTTTTCTTCATTTACCACAATAGCTATTATTGGAAATTTCCAGTATTTCCTAAATACATTAACTTCGAAAAGTGATCTAACCCCATCTACAAAAATTATCTCTTCTTTTTTTAATTTTATTAAATCAACACATTTTTCTGCTACAATTGCGGCGCCCTCTTTTTCCCGTAATTCTTTTGCCATTTTACCTACATTGTTTCCAGAAGGTTTTAAATTCCTCTTTTTAACTTCATTCCGAATAATATCCCCCATAGTTACAACAAGTCCTAAATCTCTTATGGCATCTATGGCAGTTGTTTTACCAGAACCGGGTTTACCAACTATTGCACAAATTTTCATTTGAAGCAAATCTTACTATAATATAATTTATATATCTAAAATTTGTTTAGATTCTATATAGAATAAGAAATTAAGTTTTTAAAAATATTTTTAATAGGCATCAAGTACAGAATAATGAAGGAGAAAAAAAAGATTACCCCCTTCTCTTCGGCAGTAGTGCTAACATTAAAGGCTTATAGAAGGATTGTTGGGTATGCGATAAGATACGCTAACCAAAATCTAAAACCAGACAAATGGCGAGAAGTTTATGGAATTTTAGTAGGGTCAATAGAAAAAAATTCTAAATTAATTGTAAAAGACGCCATCCCTATGATTGTTGGTGATCGAGCGGGAGTGAAATATGAAAGTAAACAGTATGTTGACATGGCTCAGATAGATGCTTCTGTATTTGAAAGATCTGTCCAAGACAATAAGGAAGATTTCATCATTGGTTGGTGGCATACTCATCCTGGATTCGGTTTTTTCTATTCTCCAATAGATTGTATGACTCAATTAGGTTATCAAATTCCAAATCCTTATGCTGTTGGATTAATTTTTGATCATTGTAAAAAAGACACGAACGAAAATTTACTTGGAATAGCGGGTTTAAGATTAAAGGATCCCGATTTGGGGATGTCATCTACTTATGATTTAATAGAGTTGAGTTATGAAACTGATCAAAAAACAATGGTTCAAAAAGTAGATAAAGATATTATTAGAATTAACAAAGAAATGAAAGATATATTAAAGGAAATTAAATATATTGACGAAGTTCTCAGAAAAAAAGCACTTGCTCAGTTACAGAGAAATTATGGGCTGATTCTTGTTCCAAAAGAGGATATTGAAGTTACTGAAAATGAGGAAGAAGCTGAAGAAGATGAACGGTTTCTATATGAGTGGGATCCTGATTTTTATAAAAAATCGTATAGAATTCCAAAATTTAGGGAAAAAATTGAAAACGCGATATCTGATGCTTATGATGAATTAGATAACTTAATAGAATTAAAAGACCATGAGAAACTAGAAATCAGAAAACAAAAATTAACTAAAAAAATTCAAAATTTGATAACAAAACCAAATGAATGGTATGATAAACTGATGGACGATTTCTCTAAAAGAATTGAAGCTATTAGTCCTTTATTTAATTATTTAGATACTTATGAGAGAAAGGTTATAGAACATTTTGAAGAACGAAGCTCTGAATATTATAGAATTTTAGATGATTTGAATAGTAGAGCAGAATTAAATTTAGAGAATTTTTAACAACAAAATTTGAGTTGTGTTTTGTTAAACTTTAATAGTAGGTGTAAATATTATCAAATTAAGACTTTTAAGATAAATTTAATATAAATAAGATATTAATAAGATTAAACAAAACTTCTTTTTATTGAAATTTATATTTTTTTCCCGAAAGAGGTTCTTTCATGGTTCACAACACTACGATTATTATCAGAAACAGAAGTGATAAAGAAAAATCGATTAAAGATGCAATTTTTGCATTTTCTGGGGGCAAAAAATCTTTATTGATTAAGGGGGAGGGAGAAGAAATAAGTACAGCGGTAGAAGTTGCCGAAATATTGAAAAACCGTATGTATCCCCGATTAGAAATCGCAAATGTTTCTCTAGGAAGTCGTCCCTTTTTTGACAACAGAAATCGTCGATATCCTAATAGAAATACTAAGTTTAATCCAAATAAAAAAGATATTATTTCGCAAATTGAAATTACACTACAAACCAAATCTATTGTATACTAGATGAAATCTAATTTTAAGAATTTGGGTCCTTTATTAGACGAACAACGTACAGAGGGGATCTGTGTTATATGTAATAATTTCATCTATAAGCGTGTATATTATGATGAAAATTCAAAAGACAAGCAAAAAACCGTATTCGTGTGTAAAAATTGCTTGAATAATGAAGATTAGAAATAAATTTTAGATTTTCTAGCGATTTTCTGTACTTGATTCCCTTTTCTTAATTCTTTTCTTAAGTAATTTTGTCCAATTAAATGACATTATGAACATCATAATTGCTAAAGTCACTAGAAGAAGAATTGCTTCCGTAATAATTGCTGAATTATTATTAGATTGAATTCCCTGGTTTGAAAACCCTAGAGCTATAAATATTGGCCAACAACAATAAAATAGGATAGTAAAATTTTTACCTAACCACCCAGGAATGATGCATTTCCAAAAGGGATATTTAATCATACCTAATGGTAAAAATAAAATATCATCTGGGAGCGGAGTTAAGGCAAACAAGAAAATATACAATGGAGTTCGTTTCGGATTTTCCAAAATCAACTTTCCAAATCCGTCTATGTTATTAAATACTTCAGAATTCCTTTCTTCAGAAACTTTCTTAGCACCATATCCAACCGCATACCCTGTAAATTCCCCCAATGCACTCCCTATACCACCAACAAGCGTAATTCCTATAATTTCAAGCCAAAAACCCCCAAAAAGCAAGGTTTCATTGATTGAAAATCCTGCATCAAGATATCTAAAGAGAATTGAATTAGAGAGTGAAAATAGTACAAAAGGAAAGGGAATAGGAAAACCTATTGATGCTGAACCTAAAAAGCATATTACTAAAGAAATTAATAATGCCCAAAGATAATTTGATCCCTCAGTTATATTTGTAAGATTTTCTCTTAGCTGAATAACCACGTCTTGAAAATCGGGGATAAATAGAAATAATAGGATATAAATAATTATAATTACGTAAAAACTGGTAAAAACAATTATTAATTTCTTCGGAACGGGCATATTATTAAGATTTTCGTATTCTCGTATTCAATCCATTTCTTCCTTTAAGTAATAATTCCAGATTTGAATTCACTTTTCCAACTTTATTGACTTTATTGGGCATTTGTATATTTTCAATAAGTATTACCAATTCATCAGTCTTAGGATTATATATAATGTCTCCCTTTTCTACATCCTTTAATGATTTATTATTTGGGCCTTTGAAAATTCCCATACCCGGGAGAGTCCAATAATTCTTGGCACCAAAACTGAATCTTCCTCTCTTATTAATTGGTAATTTTCCAATAATTGCGTCTGCTGTAAGGGGGGAGATATACCTGATAATTTCTCCCCCCACTGTACCAATTCCGAATAATTCAATTTCTATAGCAATAATACCTGTATCACTATTCATACTCTATAAATAATGTAATTACAGATATTTATATTATTTTAATTAACAAATTAAAGATGCATTTTTTATTATCATTAATAACAAGATTTATATATTCAAAATATCATATATTTAGTTGGACAATAGGTCAATATTGCATTGGAATTAGATACGTTATTACGGTTCAAACACCAATTAAGTTGTTTACTCCATGTGTGCTGATTCCTTTTTTACCGACAATATTCAAATATAGTTAATGTTCCTGCAGTGCTTAATACTAAATACAGAAGATTTACCATTTCTTTAGCTTCTGTCAAGCAATTACTACAGATAGCACTTTGGAGCAGTTGTTTAAGTAATGCTTCGGATTTGTATATTTAGTAAGACACTCCTTCGAAATAATAACACATTGAAGATATAGTAATGAAGATTGAGTATTAATTGAAATACACGAGACACTAAATCTATAACATCTATTGTGTTAATTAAAAGATTTTCAATAATAAAAGTGTTGATTACTAAAATGATTCATAGGATTTCAATATCTAGATTGCTTTGGTTCAAATATACTATGATTTATCGGAGCATCTATTGTCCTCTTTTTCTTAACTAATATTTAGTAAATCTGATTTCGTATCAATATCAAAGAATCTATTGTGAGATTTAATAGGAATAGCATGGAAAGCGTGCTTTTTGTGTTGAATGATATAGCTAATAATTTCTCTGATTGTTCTCACTGCAATTTTCTTTTCTATATTTATAATTCTATTAACAAGCTTATAATTGAGGGCTAGGATCGGAAGGACTTGATTTACTTCTTCGTCATCTTCTACCTCATATAATTTTTTTTGTATAATTTCTTTAACAGTTTCTTCTGATTTTTGTTGTTCAAGCTTGACAATAGAGATTTGTTTTTCAGAATCTACTATTGATTTTAGAATAATCCCTTGTATTTTTTGATAGAAAATAATTGATTTTGTTTTAAATGTATCAAAATTTCTTAAAATTTTGTCAAAGATTTCAGTGAATATATATGGACTAAAGTAAGTGTCTCCTGGAATGAGCAAAAAGATTTTGTCTCTTCTGACAATCGTTCTATCATTCGTAATTGAAAGAAAAGAATATAACGGACCTTTCTTATAATTTACCCCCGAGTTTAATATCTTTATCCTTTCATAGAGAGAAAGATTTGTCTTTTTAATTGAAGAGACATACTGTTCAATCTCCTCTCCTATATGCCCTGTTACGATAATAATAGGTTTAACTGATTTTTTATCCAAATTTGATATTATGTGGAATAGAAGTGGTTTTTCATTTACTTTAATCAAAGGCTTTGGAATGTTTTGAATAAAATCACTAATTCTTTTGCCTTCGCCAGCACATAATATAATAGCAGATATTTTTTCTTCAAGTTTATTCTCTTGTGGTGACAAATTTATTCCCATCCATATCCAATACTATTGTGTGTTCTTCTTGAGCAACGGGTTCTCTACTCTTTTCTATTAAAATGGGATATTTATCCAAAATCTTCCTTCCTATAAATGTTTTGATGGTTCTTTCTATTTTATTTTTAGGAATTAAATTTTTTTTTTCAATCCATCGCGGTGAAAAAGGTAAGTGGCCAAAATTCTTCTCAATTTTGTTCATATATCCTTGTTGTTCATAAGGCATATTTTTTTTCACTCTTTTTGCAAAACGATAGATATATGAATGTATTCCGTTTTCAACTTTACCCCCTCCAGAAGTAGCAAATGGTTCACAAGCATAAGCATCTCCAGGTTTTAATATTTGATTATGTAGTTTTTCTTTATAATTTGGAATAAATGGCCCTGCATGCAGATTATATTGTTTTAGCTCATGACCACCTAAATTCGTTATTGGTCTTAATCCCCTATTCATGATTTTTTGAGCAATTGCTTCTCCTAATTCATATAATTTCGCTCCAGGATTAAAAAGTTCTATAGCCGCATCTAATGCCTCTTTAGCAGCATATACATAGTTTTGAAGGTTGGAGTCTTCATCGATATTAATAGTAAAAGCAGAATCTGCAATATATCCATTGAAGTGAGCACCAATATCGATTTTTAATAATCCTTTTTCGGGAATCCTCAGTTCATCATCAATTGGTGGACTGTAGTGGGCAGCTACTTCATCTAAGGACATATTAATTGGAAAGGATAATTCACACCCACTTTTAATAAGTTCTTCTTCACATTTATTTGCAATTTCTAAGAATAACACTCCGGGATTAACAATTCTTTTAGCTAATCTCTTCGCTGCGATAACTCCTTTTCCTGCTTGTATGTAATCCTGAAGATGAATTTCAGTCATAATTTCGATATACACCAATTTTAAATTCTAACTATGGAGTCAATCTGTCTGGCGTTCTTGGGTACATTACCGCTTCTCGTATATCATCTAATCCACATAGAATAGTAAGCCATCGGTCAAATCCCAACCCAAACCCTGCGTGAGGAGGCATTCCATAATCAAATGCTTTAAGATGTGACTCAAAGGATATAGGATTTAGCCCTTTACTTTCCAAGGTTTCCTCTAATTGTACTTTATTATGAACTCTAGTGCCCCCAGAAGTTAGCTCTAGCATTCCTTTTTGTAAATCAAATGACTCACTATATTTAGGATCTTCTGATGGCATAATATAAAATGGTTTAATAGCCATAGGCCAATGTGTAATATAATAATAGCCTGATAATTCTTCTCCTAATTTTCTGTAAGCTTCAGATGTAAGTTTTCCAGGATCTTCCCCAAATTCAAGATCAAGACCAAGTTTATCATTAATAAGACTAATTATTTCTTCATATCTGTATCTTGGAAATGGTAATTCAGGTAAATTAGTTGTATTTTCCATTCCCAATAATTCCAATTCTTTTCTTTTGTGTTCTCTTATATCTTTTATAACATTGTGCACTAATTCTTCTAAAATGGTCATTACATCATCCATTGTGACAAATGCCATCTCCACATCTAAAGTATAGATTTCACATAAGTGCCTTTTTGTTCGACTTTTTTCAGCTCTAAAACAATCACTGAGTTCAAATACTCTTTCATAGATTCCACTAAGTTGCTCTTTATATAGTTGAGCAGATTGAGTTAAGAATGCTTCACTCTCAAAAAACATAATAGGGAATAATTCCGTACCCCCTTCTGTGGCTGAACCTATAATTTTAGGAGTGCTCACTTCAGAAAAAGCTCTTTCATGCAAAAAACTCCTAATAGATCTAAGCATTTCACCTCTGATTTCAAAAACAGCTTGATTTCGCAAAGATCTTAAATCTAATGCTCTGTTGTTTAACCTAAGATCTAATTCTGAGATTGTTTCTCCTGTCATGTCTATTGGGAGTTTTTTAGGTGTTTTATTTAATATCTTTATTTCTGAAGGAATTATTTCGATTCCCCCAGGAGCAGAATTAAACTTTTTAACTGTCCCTTTTACCATTATGCAGTATTGGTATCCAACCTTAGTTTTTTCAAATAATTCATCAGAGACTACACCTTTTTTTACAGTAATTTGTCGTTCTCCATATTTATCCTGCAATGAAATAAATTTCAAACCACCTAAATCTCTAAAATTGCGAACCCATCCACCCAAAATTATTTCATTGTCAGCTAATTCTGGTGTAACATCTTTTGTGTAATGAGTCTTTCTCCAATTACCAAGTTTATCTAATGACATTTTCTTTAAAGTAGTAAAAATTTACTCGAATATAATTTATAAATTTAGAGAAAAAATAAAATTTTTGCTTTCCTATCTATTATTATGGTAAATTTAGATTGGAAAGGAAAGGAAACTGAAAATGCCGATTTAGAATTAGACAATAGTACTCCTTTCCATATCCTTGATGTTTATCCTTCTTCTAGTTTTGAGCCTACACTGAAAAGCACCTGGCAAAACCTCCTAGTTTGCGGTGAAAACGAAGTAGTCCTGAATTCTTTAATGAAAAAATTAGAGAACCAAATTTCTCTTATATATATTGATCCTCCCTTTTTTACTGGCGGAGATTTTAATTTTAAGATGCAAATAGGTGAGCATGGGAAGTCCATTGATAAAATTGCCTATAAAGATAAATGGGAAAAAGGATTAGATTCTTATTTAGTGTTTTTATATAATAGACTTGTTAAAATGAGACAGTTATTAAAACCTAATGGTTCAATTTATGTTCATTTAGACTGGCATACCTCTCATTATATAAAATTAATATTAGATGAAATTTTTGGTATTGATAACTTTAGGAATGAAATAATTTGGGCATATCCTGCTGCTTCTGTAAAAACAAGACGTTTTTTCATCAGATCTTATGATACTATCCTATTTTATTCAAATTCGAATAATTACATCTTTAACAATGACCCAAACATATATATGGAGTATTCAAATCGAGTTAAAAACGCTTTAAAGAAAGATGAGAAGGGAATATTTTATTATCGAGGAGGAAGTCATAATGGAAAAAAGTTATCAAGGAAAGTTTACATACAACAAGAAGGAATTTTTCCCAGAGACGTCTGGAATGATGTACCTTATATAAGAGCAAATACTACAGAATATCAAGGATTTTCTACACAAAAACCAGAACGATTACTCCGAAGAATAATTTTAGCGTCTACAAATGAAAACGATATTGTAGCAGATTTCTTTTGTGGCTCAGGTACTACTCTAGCGGTCGCGGAAAAATTAAGAAGGCGTTGGATTGGAACGGATATAAATAAACATGCAATTCATATGTCTCGAAAAAGAATTCTCAATATAGGTGAGAGTAATGATATTCTAAAATGGAAGGAAAAATATAATAAAAGCCCTCAATCTTTTAGAGTTCTCTCTCTAGGAAAGGAAGATGAGACTGGAATTATTTCTAAGGATTTTTTAAAAAAAGGGATTCAAATTGAGCATGTATATCCTACTCAAAACTTGCCAGAACTACGCATAGATCTACAACAAAATAATAAAACTGTAATTATCGAGATTTTAGACTACAACCTCCCTTATCGAAAATTAATTTCTAAAGAAATAAGGGATAAAATCATATCATTCTCAGATTTTATCGATTACTGGGCTTTAGATTATGATTTCAAAGATAATATATTCAATAATATGTGGATTTCCTTTCGTTCTGGGAAAAAGAGAGTATTAAAATTAAAATCAGAGCCATACAACTATGAACAAAATGGATTATATAATCTATCAATCAAGCTAATTGATATTTTTGGAACTGTTACTCAAAAATCTTATAAGATTAACATTTGAGTTTATTTATTAAGTTCTCTTAATAACATTGTAGCATAACTGCCTTTTTGAAGTGAAAATTCAATTTTAACTTTTATTTTATCTTGGTTTAGATCATCATCACTAAATTCTACCATTTTTAAGCCATGCGGTTTGATGGTCATAGCTCTAATGGCTCCTTTAAATTCACTCCCATCAATGTATTCACTATTAAAGATTTTGGTGTCTATACTTTCCAATTTACATAGATCTTTAAATATATTTTTCATTAGAGGAAAATTATCTAGTTTTGTAGCACTTCCAATAATTGGTAGGACCACAGTGGCTCGATCTAATCTTAGAGCTTTTTTCAAAAACTTGTCATATTTTCCCCCATAGATATATTTAATTTGAGTTATATTTCCATTGGAATCATCCAGAATAGAAATAACATCTCCTTTCACTGGTTTAAACAAGGGTATGCCCTTTTTTACTCTTGTAGAGAGCATTCTATTAAATAAATATGATTGAAATGAACTTACTAACAACCTTATCAAATCCTTTGGTAGGGTTTCTATAGCTCCTTGATAATCCATGGAGTTTTCTATTAAAAATTGAATCATAGTTTTTTCATATTTTAAGATTTTAGGAAAATTATCGAAAGCTTTTTTCAAATCTCCATCCTTTCTGAAATCACTTCTTACTCTCCTTGATTCATCAGATTCCGTAGAATAAGTTGTTGAAACATATTCTTTAAATGCATTTTCATAATCACCTTTTAAGATTAATCGACCTACTTTATGAGAATTTGGTCTGTAAGTTCCAAATCGTTGAAGACCAAAATAATTAGGAAACCCAAAAGTGTTTAAAAATTTTAAACTTTTAACGATATTTTGTCTAAGATTATTGATATCCTCAAGGTTTCTCATTGTTATTATAAAATGATTACCTAAATGGCTCCCTAATTTAACCGGTTTTTTTGAAGGATAAATATTTCTTACAAAAATATCTCTAATTTTTAGGGTTTTTAATTCTTTAATATAATTTCCTCTAATTGAAATTTTTTGGACAGAAATAGCTCGTTTATCTTTTAATCCTGAATAATATATCGAATTATACGGTACATTGAGGGCCTTGCTAAGTTTTCTAACTGCTTCAAAAGTATCTCTATTAATCTTAGTTAAATTAAATGTGGTATATCGATCGTTTAATTCATTTGAGAAACTTGAACTTATTCTATTTTCTTTTAAACTGAGAATTTTCCCATTTTTATCTATTTCTTTCACAATAAAATCTTTATAAAGAGTTTTATACTCACCTTTAAAACCTTTAGTTTTAAACGTCGCGTAATTCTCAATTCCAACAAATTCCTCTACTTCTTTTTCATTATTTTTACAGAAAGAATAAGTAATATTATTATTGTCTTGACCTAACAATTTTCTTAATCCTAAGTTTTTACTATTATAATAATTTAAGATCTCCCGTAATCTTATCAATTTCCCCTGATAAATCAGGACCAATCCCAACTGCAGTGGTTGTACCAGGTGATAATTGAGTGAGTCCCGCATCCTTTACAATGAAATAAGGGATTTTATTTGATTTAATTTTTTCACTACTTCTGTTAATTGTTCTAAGGTACTTACTTTAAGAACAACTTTTTTCTGCCCAGAATTTTTCCAAGACTTCCAAAATCCTTTATTTTGAATGCGTACCATATCTGAAGCCGAAACACTTGCATGACATGATTGAGCACACTTTTTTCCTGTACTCATTTTTAAATCTGTTCTAACTAAAATTACTTGTTTATATTCTTCCACAGTATTTCTATTAAATATTAGGAATAGGATTAATTAAAAATTATTGATTATTATTGAAACTCCACACGAGTAATTTTTCCCGTTAGTTCATAAATCAATTGTTCAAGTTCCTCTTTGGTAAACAAAAATTTCTCTCTATCTTCTTCCCATAGAACTGCTCTAAATTGAACATCTCCTGTTGCTAAAAATATTTCATTTAAAGAGACCAGCTTATAAGGATTGATTAATGCTTCTATAACTGGACGAGGTTTATCAGTTTTGCCCACTAATATAATCTCGTCTACTTCATGGGTTTCTTTTATCCAATTTAATGACTCTGAGGAAAATTTTAATTTATCTCTTTTCCCAATTATAAGAATTAATAAATCTTCATAATCAATAGCTTTATAAAACGAAATATCTTTTAAAAATGCAAAATTCCCATTAACTTCTTCCAATTCCAAGAAATCCTTTGCTAAATCAATCTCAAACTCTGTTATTTCACCCGCATCAAGTCTAGCCTGACAATTGGTACATAAGAAACCAGATTTTATACAAGTTTTATCAGCAGGAAGAACTCTCATAAGATTTAAACTCGAGTGAAAAGATCGATTATAAAATTATTCCCTAAAAAAGTTTAGTAGAGCTATTGTGATTGTGATCTATTAAGTATGTTTAATTAATTTTGTGATAAAGATTGTTAAATTCTTCTTTTAAATACGATCATTGTCTTTTAATCCTATCAAATCCCTATTAAAACAAGTATTAAGAACAGGTTTTACAATTTATAAGCAAGGTTCTCGTTTATTTCATCTTCAATCATAGTAATTTCCCTGATAGCCTTTCTAAATTCTACTTTAGATACTTTGTCTCGATTTAATACAGTTTTAGCTATTATTTTATATTTCTCGATGATATCAGGGTCGGTAAAATTTTGAAGCTTTAAACATAGGGAATAAAGATATGAATAGGTTTCAGCATATTTTGTTAATCTTAAAGATTCTTTCATCATATCTAAATAGTATTGTAATCTAAGTCTTCTATCTTTGATTTCATCTCTAAGTGATTTTGCTTCTGTTTGAAACTTAATAAATTTCTCGTCATCATGAAGTCTTTCTGAAATCTCAATTAATTTTTTACAGTATTCATATTTTTTGATATAATTATTCTCATCTGAATATTCTGCTTCAAGTTCTTCTTCTTCCTGTAACAGATTTTGTCTCAACTGTTCAGAGAGTGCTCCCTTTTGTTCCCATATTGATTTTAATATTGAACTCTGATTGACTGTTAAAGATGATTCAGAAATCAATTTTTTACTAGATGAAATTAACTTTATGATATCTAAATCAAATGATTGAAACTTCTCTGGTTCTTGATCCCAAT
>Ga0114925_10000822_pt1 | contig 14508 bp, 16 predicted proteins | sample SumtaG_2_FD_87287 | JGI IMG/M metagenome (GOLD analysis project Ga0114925, IMG submission 87287) | Deep subsurface microbial communities from Indian Ocean to uncover new lineages of life (NeLLi) - Sumatra_00607 metaG | ecosystem: Environmental > Aquatic > Marine > Oceanic > Sediment | place... | reverse complement strand
AACGACAAGTTACTTTAGTAACTCCGAAAGGAGAAACCAATCCCGAAATCATATCTCAGTTGAGATTGTCGGTAAAAACAAACAACCCTTCCCTCTCGATTTTCCCCCTTTTGACCGATTCTGCGCCCCATAGTATAACAGAACTAATTTCCGAAACTAAATACCAACTAATATTGACATGAACCTGTAGTACCAAAAAAATAAAAAAAAAGAAGGGGGAAGGGTTGTTTGTTTGAGCTGTTTTTTCCCCTTTCGGGAATTTTCGATTCTTTTATACATTAATAACAAGAACGGTTAGGCTACCCATAGATTGATAGTCCCCCCGACCTTGCGGATACTAGTTTGGGACGTTTTCAACAAAAGTTAACTATTCTATTTTGTTAACTATTCTCAAGATTTTTATCCTGAAATTAAAATTTTTAATTATATTTCAATAACAAAACTACCGTATTACCCTCACATGAGGGGAACTCGGTTTAATCGATAAATCGTCTTTAGGCTCTTTAGCGATTAAAATTGAAAAAATCTCGGATCAAATTTTTTAGGTTTTGCAGTAAGAGTTACTAAAGTTACTCTATCTGCAAAATATAACCAAATTATATTAACATCAATTACACAAAAAAAAGGTGTTAAAAAAGAAGATATTAATTAATCACAACTTAAATACGATTTTAATTTTAAAAAATCAGAAAATTAGGCCATCATTCCAGGAAGAAATTTAGAACTTATCAAAATAAGAAAAGAACCTAAAATCTTAAAGAATTCAATTACCTCAGGGATATAATAATACCCTTCTTCATCTTTTTTATAAAAATATCTTTTTCTCTTGCCTAAAGGTGTCAGAGAATACCACTCAAAAAAATTTCCAAACCCACTTTTAACTACAATTGTGGTTGGATATTTGCCATGACCACAACAACTGGATTGTGTTATAAAATATTTGCTGCGGTTTATTTCTTTTATCTTATCCCTTAAACATTTGTCGATTCTAGGATTATAGTAGGGTAATTTCTCACACAAATTAGATCAGCTCACCTATGTTGTTTGTTTTGCCTTCTTAGGCTTTTTTGCCGGAGTTTTGGTTTGTCTTTTTAACCGTTCTAAACTTTCAACTTGACCAATTGGGGTCTTTTTGCGCCTCTATGTGATTCGGGTTGCATTAATTCATTATAAGAACAATTACGATTATCCTCCAATAGAGAAGGACGCGGTAATCCCAGTTCTAATAAACTTAATAGGGGTCGATTCAAAATAATTCGAGTCAAATGTAAACATTGTGGAAGAGAAATAGAATATAATCCCAGAGGGGCCATTCCTAAGAGGCCAAGACCCCTATGTAAACATTGTAAAAAAAGATCCGAATTTAAAAAAAAAGACTTAATTCATCCTGGACAAACACAAAAAACTTTTGATCCAAAGGGACAACTTTTGATCCTTAAGCTCTTAAATCAAGGTCTATACCCTCAGCAGATTAGCCAAAAAACATCGCTTTCATTGGAAAAAATTTCCAGAATTCTAAACTGGTTAGAATCCAAGAAGTACATAACCCTAACTTCGAAGTATCCTAGACTTTACAAAGTGGGACAAAAAACAAAATTGTATATACTATATCTTGAAAAGCTATTAAAAGGCCCTAAATCCAAAAAGAAGATTTCCGGGACAAAAAACAAAATTCGGATCCATAAAATCGGATATAAAAATAAATTAATTCGGGCACCTAATTGGTTATGGGGTCTTCCTGAAAACCAAAATACAAAATACAATGGGATCAACGTTTATAGAAACTCAAAAACCAAAAACAATGAGCAATTTTACATCTATTTAGATTATACTAAATTTAACGGTTTAACATCCATAAAAATAACTACACAAAAAGTAATTTATTATTTTGATCGATTAGAAGAACACCAATGGATCCCTTTTACTATGGGGGCTTATAATAACTATTGTAAAGAATTAGAACATAATTGTATAAGGGCCAGGAATTACCTCGAAAAAGACCTAGAGTTTAAAATTGATAGAGGAAGCCCCCTATTATTAACCTATCCGGAATGCGCCCTATCTCTGAATGGAAAATCATTTTTCGGAACTACTATAAATGGTTCACTTGAGCTAAAGGACGGGAGGAAGATCTATTTTGATGATTCTCCGGGAAGGATGGAGGGGGAGATCGAAGGTCCAATGGATGTAATGAATAATGTTTTTAATGTTATTCCTGAGAAAGTTAATAAAATTGAGAAAGATATAGGAAATCTAAAAAATATTCCCGAAAAGCTAGATAAACTGAATGATTCTATCAAAGAAATGCCAGAAAGTATTTCCCGAGAAATTTCCAAAAATCTAAATCAATTTAAAACCGAATTCACGAGAGAAATAACCACTCAAATGAGCGAAGCAGTAGGAACCAGCGTCTCCACTGCGCTTAAGGAGGCATTTAGCCAACTTAACTCGAACCAAAATAACAAAACAGGAGGAAATATGTTTACATGAGTGAAGATAAAAAGAAATTTAAAAAAAATAAAATAGTTAAAGTTTTAGGTTCTTATAGGGGTTATATTTATCGTATTTAGAAATAAACTCTTGATAATTTGTAATAGTATAAGAATCAATGTTTACATCCCCCGTTTTATGATTCAAAAGGATTTTAGCATCTTCATTACTACAACCCATTTTATTCTTTCTTAGAGTATTTATTGTTTTTCTGAAAGTATGAGGTACAATATGTTTAGAAATTCCTAAGATATTCCTTGCTTTCTTCATATCATTATTCATAAGACAATGACAGAACCTATTACCATGTGAGCTAACAAAAAAGGCTTTAGTGTTAACATTTTTATTCATTCTTTCAATTAAGAAGAATTTTAAGAGATTTGATAAATTCTCGGTAATATAATAGACTTTTTTACCCTTTTTACCAACAACCCTAATAATTCTTTTATCCAAATCATCTTTAAGGCTAATTATTTTACCATCAACCTTACTTTCAATGTCAATACTTAATAATTCTCCCTTTCTTGTGCCAGACTCTGCTAAAGTTCTAAACATTAAATATTTTTGAAAGTTTTTGCCCTTGAAGTAATTTAAGACATTTAAAATCTCCTCCTCAGTCATTACAACTTTCTTAAAATCTGAATTAGGTTCCCTATGAAAGTGCTCACTTTTCCATTTGAAATTTCTATGATTCTTTAAGTAATCCATGAAATCTCTTCTATTGTTTTGCTCTTTTATTTGTTCTTGTTGAATTAAAACCATTTTTATAATCTCATTAGTATCTTCAGATTTCATAATCTCTGTAAGGTCTAATTCCGGGGTTTTTTGATATTTCTGAGTTTCTTGTAATATATGATAAATGAATTGTTTCACATAGAGTAAGTTAAGTTCTTTTGTTCTTAAACTCCAAGATTGATAACTGTTAAGGAAATTAAAATAATCAATAATATCTTGTTTCTTTACCTCAAAAATGCTTTTTCCGTTATCTAATTCCATTTCATAATACTTTTTCAGAAAGAATTTAACATGGGAATTAACACTATTCTTATAGTAGTAAGAATGATTAAATCTCTCTAAATACTTGCTAAGAATATCCTCATTAATAGGATAACTTACTTTACTGATTTCTACTTTAATTGATTCTGCTTTACTCATTTATATCCCACTTCCCGTTTTTTGTCATTCTATATTTATTATTACCATTTCCAAGTTTCATAGTAGTTAAAATAGTTAAGATTTCATTTTGTTCTAATTTAGTTGGATCTTCTAATTCTTTTAAGCTGATCCCCGTATTATATTGTTTGTAAGTAGGAGTTTCCCTATGGCTTCTAATGGCGTCCTCAACCATTTTATCTTTTATATCGATATTTTCCATTGAACTTGATTTACCTTGTAAATTTAGTAGGTTATTCATTATCATAGAATTTATCTTATTCCATTCTGAAACATCTTTAAAGAGCGAATCCATCTTATCAAGCATTTTACCTATTTTCAAATTATCATTATTCATAGGATTAACACCAAAAAGATTAGGATTCTTAAATGCCCTTATTTTATTAAAAATAGCTTCTCTATAAAATTCTGAAAGTGTTTGATGGGTATTATTTTTTACAAAATCCTTTATTTCTTTATACTCAGAAATAGAAACATTGAATTTGGCTTGTTGGATTCTATTTCCGGAGTTTTTGGTTTTCTCAGTCATTTTTTTTCAATCATCTCAAATTTTAAATTATTTTATTCTATATAATTAGAAATCATTTTCATATATAAATGTTTGTACCAATTTGGTACAAAAAAACTAATAAGAGGGAAATCTTATCTATTTATTATAATTATCTTTGAAGTGCCTTAATAATAATGTCGCAGACTATTAGTGCAACTCAGCGTTGCCCTCGGTGTGGTAATGAAAATCGAGGAGATTCTTTCCAATGCTCATTTTGTGGCAAGAGACTCAGAGTAGAAAGTATTGAGAATATTTCATTTTTCCGAAGGTTAGACGCAGAAGAATGGACTAACCCTGCCCCATTTTACATGAAACTTTACTGGTTATTTCGTGACCCTCCCCGCGCATTCTGGGATATCAATCATAAAAGGAGTAAAGCACCAGGTTTCAAGATACTATTAATTAACGCGTTATTATATGGATTCCTTGGACTAGCTTTCATGTCTCATTTTCAATTTGGATTAATTGGCCCTCAAGGTACTCAAGTATCTCAATTTTCTTTGATTTTTTTCTCTTATAATATGAGTATTTTTATAACTTTTTTCATTTTTGGCTTAGTATTTCAATTTATCTTCTTTAGTATTCTTATTTGGCTGTTTTCAAAAGGGGCAAATTACGCAGTCGGTTTTTCCGAGAGAATGGAAGCACGATTTGGGGAGGATGAAAAGGAGGAAAAAGAAAGATATAAGCAAGCCGAAATAAGTCCTTTTAGTATTTATAAGGGAGGCGTACTTCTTCAGAAACAAGAAAGCCACAAAAAAAAAATGCTCTTATGCGCATTTGCACCATTCTTGTTAATAAATACAATAAAAATTCTCATTGTACTTGTTGCACTTCCTAATCAGACGATTGATGTTGGTTCAGATACTAACACAATAAATGATACTATTGTTAGTTTCATGACTTCCCCTCAAGCAGCTCCAGTTTGGGCAGTATTGGATATTTTGGACGCAATAACAATTGCAGTTTGGGTACCTATCTTAATGACTATTGCAATAAGAGAATTGGCTAATTCTTCTACGATTCGCGTATTAATTTCATCGTTAACTATTGGAATAATCGTGGCAATATTTTTCTATTTCATGAGACCCACTTTATTTGGAGCGTTTACATCTTAAACTAATTATAAATAATTTATGAGTCAATTTTATTAGATTAAAAACCTAATTATAAATAATTGATTTAATCTTTCAATTAATATCATAAAATGGATGAATTAAATAAGAAAACAGTTGAACTTGAATCTGAATTATTTGCATTAGTAAATTCAATTACTAAATTGGATAATAAATATCAAAAGGGAACAATAAACGATAATTTTTTTAAAAAGGCTCTAAAAAATGCTATGGAAAATCTGCTTAAGATTAACTTTTTTTTAAAAGAAAATAACATAAATTTATCCGATCTATTAAAAAAAATGAATTTTACCGAAGAATATCATGAAGCTATTGATATCATAAATCATTATGCTTCTTTTAATTTTTCTAGCGAGGATTTTAAAAATAAAAAGAGAACTTTTTTAGAATTACCTGGAATTACATCAGAAATAACATCTTCATTTATAACACTTATGGATGCATTAAATCTTGAAGGATTTAAAGGAATCGATCTTATTTTCAAATTATTCGAAGAATTAATAAGAAATTTAAATGAATTTCCTGGATTAGAGGATATTTTAATGAAAGCTGAAAAGATTCATCATTTTGCTTTAAAAAATAGCAAATATCTCAATGAAGATAATGCCTTAAGGGAAAGAATTGGAGAAAATTTATACCAAGTTTTTAAGGAATTTCAAAAGAAATTGAATCTCAAGTCAAATAAAAAAATTAATTAATTCTTAAAACTTTAAAACAATATTAGATTTACAATTATTTCTATTAAAAAAAGAACAAAGGTTATTAAATATGCCACGACCAGGTCTACGATCTCACTCTCAAGCGCGAAAAAAGTTAAGAACTCCTGGAAATCGTAATGTTACGCATTACACTCGAAGAAAGCCTAAACGGGCTCATTGCGCAATCTGTAAAAAACCATTACAATCTATACCACGACTTCGACCTGCTAAAATGAAAAAGACTAGTAAAACTGCTAGAAGGGCAAATAGATCGGAAAGTGGACGATATTGTGCTATTTGTCTTCAAACATTAATCAAAGAATCAGTAAGAAACGCATAACTTATTTTCTTATTTCTTGATATTTTTTAAATTTGAAATATTTATTAAATTATGATTATAATTTCTGTCTCAGGTCTGCATGGGACTGGGAAGTCTACAATTGCCAAGAAAATAGCTGAATCTCTCAAAATTGGATATTATTCAACTGGACAAGCTTTTCGAGATCTTGCCAAAGAAATGAATATGACTCTTGAAGAATTCACAAAATATGTTGAAAATCACCCAGAAATAGATAATAAGTTGGATGATAAAATTGTAGATGTTGCGAAAAAAGGAAATGTAGTCGTTGAGAGTCAATTAAGTGGACATATCTTAGAATCTATAGCCGACTTTAAAATTCTCCTATCATGCCCTTTGGAAACTCGTGTTAAACGAATGTCAGAAAGAGATGGAACGTCATATGAAAAAAAATTAAAAGAAACAAAAATGCGAGAAAAATCTGAACAGCAAAGGTTTAAATTCATGTATAATATTGATTTAAGCGTTAATGAAAAAGCTAAAGATATATATGACTATATTTTAGATACTAAAAACTTAACAATTAATGAAGTCGTAGAAAACATTCTAATTGCTTTAAGGAATTTTAAAAAATAATACTATAAATAAAAAAATAAATTTAATGTCAAAAATAATCATAAAAATTTTATTTCTAAATATATTTCTATTTCTACCATAGATTGTTTATCTAGACTGGTATTAAAATCAGTATAGGTAAAATAAATAAAAGTAATTGGTGACGATTATGAGCGTATATGATATTGGACGTATTGTAGTAAAAACTTTGGGAAGGGAAGCAGGACATTACTGTGTTATAGTAGATATTATTGATAAAAATTATATTCTTATTGACGGTTTAAAAGTTCGTAGAAGGCGTGTTAATTACAAGCACATTATATCTACTCCAGATATAATTAATATCAAAAAGGGTGCTAAACACGAAGAAGTTGAAGCTGCGATTAAGAAAGCCAAACTCGAAAAGAAATTGAATGAAACTGTCCCAATCCCTACAAAATAATTTAAATGAAGCATTTGCTTTAACTAAATTATTAATTTTTGTTTTTTATCTTAAGCAACGGTTGCCTAGCCTGGTTTTCGATTGAGAGCTTCTCATCAAAAAGGACACGGCGCCAGCTTGGAGCGATATTTTTCCCAGAAAGCTGGTGTGTGTAAGCACTCGGGGGTTCGAAATTTTCCGGTTTTCTCGGAGAACGAAAATCCCTCCCGTTGCGCTTTTTGAAACTTAGTTTTAGGTTATATCTATATTTGAAGTTAAATTATGTTTTATTAATTGATTATAATACTAATGATGTGGTCCTTAAATGACGATTTATGCTATAAGTACTGAAGGTGATGAGGTGTGTATTCATTTCGGACGTGCGACTCAATTTACATTTATTACTATTGATGATAAAACAAAAAAATTGATTGAAAAAAGAGTTCTCACTAACCCCGGTCATTTAATTGGAAAAATTCCTAAATTTATAAATGACCAAGGTGCTAATTATGTAATTTCAGGTGGAATGGGCAATATGGCTGTCCAATTTTTTCAGCAATACGGAATAGAGGTCCTTTTGGGGGTTACTGGAAAGATTAACGATGTTATCAAAAAAATATTAGATGGCACTTTAGAGATTGGCGAAAGTCTTTGTTCTCCAGGTTCTGCCCAAGGCATTGGCGTAGAGAAAATTCACGATGATGCTGATTATCGGCACCATAACCAATAGTTCTATTTCATTCATTCAATCGAACCAGAAAAAAATATTGAAATTATCTTTTTTTCCTCCGTTTCTTTATTTCTTATAAAATATAAAACGAGAAATTTTAAAGTTATAGATCATTATTTATTTTGAATAATTATTAAAAATAAAAATGAATAAGATAGTGTATAAAAATATGAGTAGAATTATTGGTATACCATCTAATGGATCAGAATTATCAGATACTATGTCAGAACATTTTGGTCATTGCGACTACTTTGTAGGTGTTGAAGTAGATGATGAGAATAAAATTATTAAAAAAGCATTCTCATTACAGAATTTAGGTCATTCTAGCTGTATGGAGCCAGTTATTAATATGAAAGAGAGAAATGTCACCGATATGATAGTTGGTGGGATTGGTGGCCGACCTTTTATGGGCTTTTTAGAAGTTGGGCTTAATCTTTATCAAGGTGTAAAAGGTAGTATAAAAGATAATATCGAATTACTCTTACAAGGTAAACTGAAACCTTTGGGTGGACCAAGCTGTGGAGACCATTCGGGGGCAGGGCATCAGAATTAATTTTAAAGCATTAATTAAAATTTTTTTAATCAATTTGTGCCTAAATATTCCTCTTAAGAGTTGAATATGGCTTATTTTTAACGTTCTTAACAATATATAAGATATCAATTCCTTAAAATTAATTTAACATTTAGATTTTCTTGAACCACAATAAATTTTAATTTATAATGATTTTAAATCATAAAATATAACAAAGCCAAAATAGAATGAAAAGAAGTAAAAGCGTTAGATTATTTTTCACTTCCTTAATTTTACTCGTAGCTCACATCCCAATTGCCTCTCCCATAGAACTTGCAGAACAGTGGGATTATTCCATGATATCCGAATTTGACCATGGTATAGACTTATTTGAAAAATTTAATGCCACTTCTGGATTTAGATTTCGACAGAGCATATACCTGAATAATAGTAGATTTAGTGAAGGATTATATGCTCAAGCCTCTCGAGTTTATGCTGGCGATGACATTAATGAAGAAACCATTGAGGAGTCCTTGGATTCAATTTATAATTACGAAGATTGTATGGATTTTAGAATAAATGGTCTTTTGCGTATGTTATATCTAAACTTAGATACAGATATATTAAGTATTAAGATTAAAAATAAAGTATGTGATGCTTTAGGTAAAGGAAAATATTGGTACACAGAACCATCCGATGATACGGCTATTTTTTTCACAGAAAATCACCAAATTCTCTTTCATACTTCTGAATTACTCGTTGGACAACTTTTTCCTAATGACACATTTACGAATTCAGGTATGACTGGAAATCAACATGTAGAAAATGCATTACCACTTATTGAGAGATGGCTTGATTGGCGAGGGCAATTGGGTTTTACTGAGTGGAATTCTAATACTTATTTAACGGAGGATATTGCTGCTTTAGTTAATTTAGTAGATTTCGCTTCAGACGCTGATATAGTCTACAAAGCAGCTATGATTCTAGATCTTATTGCATTTGGTTTTGCAAATAATTATTATAAAAACAGATATGCCACGAGTATGGGGCGTTGTTATGATAATACAAGGGTTATTACATCCAGAGATAGTATTTCTGAAGCAGCATGGATTATGTTAGGACTCGGGAAACACAATCCGTGTGATAATAGTAATATGGCCGCAGTTGCGCTTGCCACCAGTGAAAATTATGCGCCTCCCCCCATCTTGGAAGAAATCGCGGAAAATGCAAGTCTGTATTTTGAACATAAGGAACGTAATAGTATATATTTAGAAGAAGGTCCGGATTATGGTATAAAATATAAAGGAGACGATTTAATGTATTGGTGGTCAATGGCAGGTCCTCTTGCTCCGCAAACAATTGAAGGATCGTTTAATTTAATAGAAAAATATGATATAGACCCTTGGACAATCTGTGGACCACAGTTCCTTATTGATTTCTTAAAAATTTCTTCATTCTTTCATGGCATGACATTGAGTGAATATAGTGAAACTTTAAAATTACTTTCACGAGGCGCATGCTATGAAACTGCAAACGTTTATACATACCGAACACCTAATTATCAGCTTTCTGGTGCTCAAGACCATATGAAAGGGATGAATGGCTTTCAGGAACATATCTGGCAAGCAAGTTTAGATGATTCAGCCTATGTCTTTACAAATTCTCCTGGAGGGCTTTCGAAGGATTTTAAACAATTTTTTATGGGAGGATGGAAGCCACGTGCTACATTTTATAAAAATATTGGCGTTATCCAGTATGATCGTGAATCTTTACCTTTGGAGGGAGAATTCATTATATTTTTACTGAATGCTTTTACGAATAATAAGCCCTTAAATCATGCTTACTTTCCAAAATTGGCATTTGATGATGTTAAATCTCAAAATGGATGGACTTTTGGTGCTAAGGATGATGGATACATCGCCCTTTATTCCTATGAGCCAACTCGATGGGCGTCAGATTACGAGCTTCGGGTTAAAGGGTTTAAAAATGTGTGGATTGTTGAATTAGGAAGTTCTGATGAATACGATTCTTTTGATGATTTTGTATCTGAAATTCTTGATGCTGATGTGAATATAATTCCAGAAGCTCTTGGTTATGACGTGTATTATAATTCCCCTTCTCAAGGCAAAATTACGGTAAGTTGGAACGCCCCATTTTATGTTGATAAGAAAAAAATTGATTTAGGCGATTATCCTCGCTTTGATAATAATTACTGTTATCAAAAATTCGGCACTAAAATTACGGACATAAGATTCGAATCCAAACGATTAGAGCTAAATTTTAATAACTGTACAAGGTATTATAAAGATTAATGTTAAAAAAAAATGAAATTATACCTTAAACAAGAGGTAAGATAATTTGAAACGTAAAGAGTCTAAAAAGAGAATCAAGAAGAGTATTTACAAACTCAAAATTTCATTTCAATTTTTAAAACCTATCATTAAAGGCTGTATTATGGTTTTTATCGGCATTTTACTCACTCGTATAGGTATTGGGGTTGGTAGATTAACAACTAATCTTATTTATGGAACACTTGCTTTCTTTTTCCTTGCTTTTTCTGCGCTTGTTGTAATTGAAATAATCCGTATTTCAGAAGATCCATCTTATAATAGCCCAATAACCAAAAAACAAGCAATTGTTCTATTCGGTGTTATGAATGCCATTGGTCTTTGCCTTACAGTTATTAATGTAATAGTCTATTATCTAAGTATTCTTAGTATTGTCATCGCCGTTTCTGTTGGTGTTCTTTGGCTTGGTTTAGGTTTATATGCTATAAAGCGGGAGAAAAATGATGTTATCATAAAGTTAATCATTACTCTAGCCTTTTCAGTAGGAATTATTTATGGCGCTACTTTAAATGTTTTATTCATTCCGGTTTATGTATATTCCTTCTTTTTAACTGCTTCTTTCTTACAATTATCAAGGGAGAATGTGAAAATCCTCAATATTGGGGATAGAAATAAAAGCCCGAAATTAAAAATGAGTAGTGAAGAAAGAGTGAAAATATTAAAATCCTCTCTAATTTTACAACTTTTAGCAATAGTTTTCTTAATCCTTCCAGTTTTTACTAATATTATGAATCCAATACTATATATTTTACCTCTGGTTTTTGGGTTAATTATTATCGGTCTTGCGGCAATCCTAACTAAGAAAAGTATATCAAATCAGAGAGATTATAAAAAATTAGGTTTTATCTTAAAAATTGGAATTCTTGTGGAATTAATTGCTTTTATTTTAGCAAGTTAATTCCCTTTTTAGATATCTGGAAATTGCATTGCTGAGGTTTTCTGCCCTTTGAACATCTGTTCCATTCCACCAGATGCTTGCGTTTGAATCTTTAAAAGCCTCTGAAGCATCGTATTGATCCCTAATGAACATATAAAATACCAAGCTGTGAACGATATCCATCCATGTTGAATTTGAATTACTCTCTTTTCTCCGTAGAATAAGATTGTCCATTCTAAAGCTTTATCGTTCGTACTAGCAGATATAATGCCTGCTAACAGTGGAAGATCATTTGCATTCATAGGCGGAATTGCAACTGGAGCCCGCCCAGCGAAAACAGTCGTGTTGAGAATACTAAATATAATTATCATAGGCAGGAAAGTTACGCATGTAGGCTTTAACCGTTGTAATGCCATCCGCTGCTGAGTCTGTTTCAGCATTATATCTTTACGTTCCCAGCGCTTTCTCGCCTTTCTATATCGTCGGGGATCAATTTCCGCCAGCTTGATTACCTGTCCCTTTTCTTCTTGATGCTTTTTAATGATTAGTTGTTTTCTGTTTAACTCTTTTGTGTCAACTAATAATTTCGTCAAACCAGTACTAATACATGCCACTAATGTCGAAAGTAAAAGAATAAATATCATACTGCCTGGAGGATATTTAATCGCTTCTAAAAACGGATTTTGATCGGTGAACATTAAAATAAGCATAGTTACTAAAAAATAAGAACCATTCATTTAAAATTTTCATATAATTCATTATATTAAGAAAGTTCCTATATACTAAACCATTAAGAAAGGTCCTAAATACTAAACCAATACTATGAAAATATTAGATTTAAGAAGTAAAAAAACAATTATTTTAATATGAATGTTGAAAATTCGAGTTATGAATTGAAAGAAAAACATAATATATCATTAGCAACTCAGAAATTTATTCTACAGATGTGCTGGGCCCAACATGACGGTCAGTGGTTCTTAAAATCGAAACGAGATCTAGGGATTAAGGAGGCAAATGATTTAAATAAAAAAGTGGTTTCATCAATGGGTAAAATAGAAGCACGACATATAATGAACGCATTGGGAATTAAAAAAGGCACTATAAAAACCATCCCAGAAGTATTTAAAATAATGAATACTTTTATGGATGTTATAATTCCCAAAATCATGAAATTCAAGTTTATAGTTCATTCAGATAAAGAAGGGGATGGAATTATTAAAAAATGCTTTATTTGGGAAGAAGTTAAAAAGTCTAAAAAGGAAAATGAATATGACTGTGCCTGCATGTTTCGACATCTTGGATGGTTAGACTCATTGGGCATTGAGGGGGAGGAAATCGCTATAAAACGTTTTCCTGATGGAGATAATGAATGTATTTTTAAATTTATCATAAAAAGCAGTAAAAATTAGGTTGATTTGTGGATAAAAAATGTCAGAAAATAAAAAATTATGGTACAAAGTAGCAAGAACGATTATAAAAGCTGGAAAGATGCCTTTTCCGATTTCAGAGAGTGTAATTGAATTTGCAAAAACACTAATAACAGAGGATCAAGCAAAATTTCTCTTAATTTTTAAAAAACCTTCATTGAATATCGAACAAATCAAAAGTCGGGTGGACATGAGCGATGAGAAAATTGAAACCATGTTAAATACTTTAATGGATAACGGTATTATTGGAGGGGCACCAAGTAGAAGAACGGGAGTTTTTGTATACACGCTAAAGCCCCTTTATCCAGGAATGGCAGAATATTCTTTAATGAGGGGTAATAAGGGGGAGAAAGAGAAAAAAATAGCGAATTTACTAGAAGAGTTGTTTAAAGATTTAAGGGAAGGAGTACAAAAGCAATATGCTTTTATCAATCAATTAAAAAATTTCCCAGCACCAGCTAGAGTTGTTCCAGTTGAAAAAGAAATTGAAGTTCGAGATGAAATAGTTATACCAGCTGAAGAAGTATCAAAAATCATTGATAAATATGATACAATTGCCGTGGCTTACTGCTATTGTAAGCAAGAAAAGGATCTCATTAATGATCCATGTAAATTGACTGAGAAAAGAGAAAATTGTTTGCTTTTTGGAAAAGTTGCTGCTTACTCTATTGAACATGATTTTGCAAAACCTATTTCACAAGAAAGAGCTAAAAAAATTTTAAAAGAATCAGAAGATAGTAGTCTTGTCCATAAAATCTTTCATATTCATATGAACCCAGAAAGGGATATTGAAAGTATTTGCAGTTGCTGTAAATGTTGTTGTGGGTTATTTCGATTATATTATGAAGGAGCAGCACCGATGCATACATTTACTTCTTATTTAGCAAAATTAAATAAGGATCTATGTAAAGAATGTGGAATTTGTGTTGAAAAATGCCCGATGGAAGCAATAATTCTAAATGAATCAATCCCAACTATTAATGAAAATAAATGCATAGGCTGTGGTGTTTGTTCACATAATTGTTCTAATGATGCTATAAAATTAGAAAGAACTGGATGGAGGGAGGTTTTTGTTCCTCCTCCAAGAATAAAATTAAATTAATATCATTAATTTTTTGGCATTAATACCTTTTAGGTCATAGTGAAAAATAAACTTTTAATTAAACGCACTCAAAGCAGTTTGAACATAAATTCGCCTGTTTTCAAGGATTTTATACCCTATTTTTTCCTTTTT
>Ga0114925_10000821_pt1 | contig 14515 bp, 10 predicted proteins | sample SumtaG_2_FD_87287 | JGI IMG/M metagenome (GOLD analysis project Ga0114925, IMG submission 87287) | Deep subsurface microbial communities from Indian Ocean to uncover new lineages of life (NeLLi) - Sumatra_00607 metaG | ecosystem: Environmental > Aquatic > Marine > Oceanic > Sediment | place... | reverse complement strand
TGCATTAACCTTTTTAAATGGATTCTCAAACTGGAATAACGGCAATAAGAAATGAAATATCACAAAAAACGAGAAATTCATTGATATTTTACCTAATTTTGGACAGATATTATAAAATTCTTTTATTTTTAACCAGTATTTAGAGATTTTAGTCTTGTTATATATTGCTAGGTATAGCAAACCATTATCCTTAACAAGCGAGCAAGTGTTTCTAATAGCCTCCCACATCTTACCTGTATGATGAAGTACGCCCCACGAATACACTATATCAAAATTACCAAATTGTGAAATAAAATCCTTATCCATAATAGACCCTTGATATATTTTCCAATTATTAGGGTTTTTTACAATATTCTTTAAAATTTTTGCGCATTCAATTGAAAAAGGATCAACATCAATACTAATAATTTCTTTTGCGTCTAAAGTATACATTAAATAGGAAAATAACCCACTTCCACAACCAACATCTATAATTGTTTTATTCTCAACATTTCCTAAAAAATCTGTTAATGATTTTTTAGCAATTAATATGTTTTCCTTATTTAAAATTTTAAGATAATTTTGCCAATTCTTACCAAACGAAAAAGAGATGATTTTATCTTTGCTATTTTTTTTTCTTTTTTCAAATTTGTTATTATCCATGTTATTTCATTAATTATAGATTTTCTATTTAAATATCATCTTTTATCAAATTCGATTTTTCTATTTTACAGCATATATAAATAAGTATAAATAAAAAAAGTTTTATTTACTTTTCAATTATTTATTGAATTCTTTATTATTTTAAACAACAAATTTCGAAAAATTAATGTGTGGAATATCTGGATTTAATTTTGAAAATAAACCATTATTAAAAAAAATGTGTGATTTGATCACACATAGAGGCCCCGACGATGTTGGTTATTATACGGATAGTGGGATATCAATTGGAATGAAAAGACTTTCCATTATCGATTTACACACGGGGCACCAACCCCAATATAACGAAAACGAGGATATATGGGTTATATTTAATGGAGAAATATATAATTTCATGGAATTAAAAAATCAATTAGAAAATTTGGGTCATAATTTTTACACAAAATCAGATACAGAGGTAATAATCCATGCTTACGAGGAATGGGGAGAAGATTGCGTAAAAAAATTTAGGGGTGCATTTGCTTTTTGCATATACGATTCCAGAAAGAAAATTCTATTTTTGGCAAGAGATCACATGGGATTAAAACCACTTTATTATTATTTTGATGGAGAGAAATTCATTTTTGGTTCTGAAATCAAGTGTATTTTGTGTCATGGAATTAAAAGGATAATAGATAAAGAAGCCTTTAATTTGTTTATTTCTTTAGGATATGTTCCTAATAATCTAACACTGTTTAAAGGAATATTCAAAGTACCTTCATCAAGTTATTTAATTTTTAACTTAAAACAAAAGCAATTAAAAATTAAGCCTTATTGGAACATAAATTTTGATGTAAATCGAGACAAATCTGTTGAACAACTTGCGATGGAATTGAGGAATTTAATTGAAGAGAGCGTAAAATTAAGATTAATTAGCGATGTTCCTCTAGGTGCATTCTTATCAGGTGGCATAGATTCATCTTCAATTGTCGGAATTATGTCTAAATTTATGGATGAACCAGTAAAAACATTTTCAATAGGATTTGAAGAAGGTGCCCCCGTAAACGAAACTAAGCATGCTAGATATGTAGCAGAATATTATAACACTGATCATACTGAAACAATCGTTAAATCAACTAGTTATGAATTATTACCTGATTTAATTTGGCACCTTGATGATTTAATATCTGATGCTGCGATTATTCCCGTTTATTTAATGGCAAAATATGCAAAAGAGAAAATGACTGTTGCTCTTACTGGTGATGGTGCAGACGAGGTGTTTGCAGGTTATTCTGTTTATTATAGAAATCAAGGATCCAATTTTTTAACACACATACCCAAAACTTACATCAATAATATTATGAGGTTTTACAAATACATCCCCATACATAAATTAAGAATGGTTCTCTCTTATCTCAATGAATCAAAAACATTAGAAGATCGATATATTAGAACAATTTTATACATGCCTGATGTGGAAAAACCTATGGTTGTTCCTTTTGAAACAGAAAATGTTAAATCAATGATAATAAATACTTTTGTAAATAATTTGGATATGATAAACCAATTTACAAACTGGGATTTAAAGTACCAACTTCCGAATTTATATAATATGAAAACAGATAAAATGACTATGGCTGCTTCTTTAGAAGCAAGGATTCCTTATTTAGATATAAAAATTGTGGAGTGGGCATCGAAAATTCCTTCTGATTTGAAATTATCAGGTGATATTGAAAAATATATCCTTCGATTAGCCATGAAAGATATTTTACCTCGCAAAATTCTAAAAAGAAAAAAAATGGGGTTTACAGTACCAGTTAATCTTTGGTTTAAAACGGGATTCAAGGAAGTTTCTGGAGAAATATTAGAAAAAATAGAAAAAAGAAAGAATTTAATAAAGTCTAAATATATCAAAATGCTTAAAAGAAATCAATTTAAAAAGGAATATAGGAATAGAGTTTGGAATCTGATTATGTTTGAACTATGGTACGAAACTTTTATTGAAAATGATGGCTTAAAACCTATTAGTTTTTTCTAAGTAGTTAAAAAATACTCGAGTTAAACAAATCAAGATATAAAAAATATGCTCAAAATATAAAAATTAATACAAAAATGAGAATAATTTTGAAGAAATTCATGAAAAACTAATTACGTGATGTAAATGAATAAATTAACTTATTTGAAAAACAATGTATTTAATCAAGGTAAGAATCACTTGTATTGTGATATTAATTTTTTTAAAGAAATTGATAAAAGAGTTCATATGAAAAATAAAAAAGTATTAGATATTGGTTCTGGAATAGGGAAGCATTTAATATTATATAATTTGATTGGAAAGACGAAATTTTGTTGGGGTATTGATTCAGCATTAGGAAAAGGTAGTACGAAAAATTCTCTCAGCACTTTTCAGAAAACCATTCAAGCTTTAAACCTAAAAAATATTAAAACCTTAGAAGGGGATATTTTAACTTACAATTTTAGAGATAATAAGTTTGATGTTATTACTGCAATCAATTCTGTCCATCATATAATAGTAACTGAAAAAAATATGGTGAAAGATAGAAATACAGAAAAAGAATTTAGTAATTTATTTAAAAAAATTGCTAGTTTATTAAATGAACGAGGTGCATTCGTTTTATATGAAATCTCAAGATTTCAAATTACTAAATCGTTCAAATTTTACCTTAAAAATGGAAAATCAAATGAGATAGATTACAAAACAAAACATTCCGTTAAAGAATACATGACAATTTTAAAGAAATGCGGTTTTTCTCAAGTTTATACTAAATATTATACTCCAACAAATTATCTAAACAAATTTAAATTTCTTTTTACTAATCCATTCGTTGGTTTCATTATTAATTCTCCATTTTTTATTTTTTCAATTAAAAATTAAATTAGTATTTTCTTTTGAAGAGGATTATTTTTTAATATTGGTATTAAAAAGACCTTATATCTCTTGAGGAAAGAATAAATCAAAAGATTACTTTTTCCCTATTTTGAGTGTGAAAAATTACTTTAGACAAAACTATAAGTTATTTTAATTTAAGTTAGTGTTTCGAATAGTTTTATCCACTCCTTACTTACTGTATAAATATTATGATTTTTTTTGACATAATCATAAGAGTTGTTTGAATAAAATTTAAATTGCTCTTTATATTTTAACATATAATTTAGGAAATACTTCATTTTGTTAAATTCGTTTTTACAATTAAATCCACATTTATTAATTGTTAAAAAGTTGTCGGGATCTACAGTTAAAGTGATTACCGGAGTTTTATTCATTAATGCTTGGATAAATGTATTGGGAAATCCTTCTCGGGGTAAAGATGTATTTATAAAAACCTTCGCATTTCGGAAGATTTCATTGATTTTTTGGAAAGGAACAAATTCAATAAATTGCAAATTAGTAATCTTTTGGGCTTCTAAATATAATTTTTTCCAGTAGTTATCATCGAAACTTTTTCTACATATCATGATAAAAGATTCATCAGGAAAGTACTTAGAAAGTTTTAAGAAAAGTTCAGGACGCTTCCATTGTATCGCTCTTCCTACCCATAAAATATAAATCTTTTTCATATTATTTAAATCTTGAATTATATGACCTGACTTTATCACTTTTATATTATTAATCTTTTTTTGTTTCCATTTTTCTAAAAATTTAATTTGTTCTATTTTTTGAGCTATGATATAGTCGGCGTTTTTCAAACCGTATTGATAAAAATTATTAATAATACCTATTTTTTTATCCTTTTTAACATCATCATCATCTGCAATAGAAAAAACAAATTTCTTTTTAAATATGTTGCAGTATAACGCACAAATTCCAGTTTCCATACCCCCAGTTCTTTGAATGACAATATCTGGAGCCACTTTTATTAGAGTGAAAAATAACTTAATATAATATTTTAATAAAGCAAATCTTTTAATTTCCAAAGACAATGAAGAAAAGATCATTATACTATTGGAATATTCGATTAAGATCTTTTTTAAATTATAATTTCCAGTAATAATATTAACATTAATTTTATTATTTCGTGAAAATTCTTTAGAGAGGAGATATAGCTGAACTTCCGCCCCTCCAAATGGAACTGAACATTTCTTATTAAATAAAGAGTAAATATATGGTGCTACTAAACAAATATTGATTTTTCTTTCTTTTCTTAATGTTGTTTTATAAGTTTTAACCTTCATAATCCTAAATTTTCAGTTATTTAATAATAGAATAAAGAATAGGTTTAAAAATGATTCTCTCTCTACTTCAGTTGAATTATAGAATAATAAGAGTAAATAAAATTTAATGCTTCTTTAAAAGTTTTTGATAGAGTTTATAATGTTGTTCAGCAGTTTTTTCGATATCATGATTTTTAATGGCATATCTTCTACAAATTTTTCCCATCTCTTTTAATTTTAAAGGATTTTCAACTAAATTTTTAATTTTATTAATTAAACTGTTAATATCCCCTTTAGCATGATATCCAAGACCATTTTTACAGATATCACAATCTGGGTCTACATCTAAACTAACAACAGGAGTTTCACGCAGCCATGATTGGATAAATGTATTAGGAAAACCCTCAAAAATAGAGGTATTTACAAATATAGAAGCCCGCTCGTAATAATAATTGTCTTTTCCACTAGGCACACTAGGAATAAAAGTGAAATTTCTTTGTTCTTCTGATAGTTTAATAATTTTCTTTTTCTTATAATTTCCGGGACCGATTAATAAAAATTTAATGTTTAAATCCTTCAATTCTTTAGCTATGTGTAGAAATAATTCGGGTCTTTTATAATTAATAAGTCTTGAGATCCATAAGACTGTAGGGGGATAATCTTTTTTAAAAGGTTCTTTTGGAACGGGATGACCGGATTTTATAATAACTGAATTAACGCAGTAATTTTGGTTTAAAGTTTTTTTCATATCTTCTGTTAATGCTATAACAATATCTGCCTTCTTAATACCATATTCATAAATTTTTTTATTTAATCTACCAAAATCAAGGTTTTCTATGGTTGGTGATGTAAATACAAACTTTTTTCGTTTAATCATTTTAGCAAAAAAAGCCCATAATCCAACTGTTATATCAATACTTCTTAAATGAAATATATCATAATCTAACTTTTTTATATATTTGAAAAATATTAATAAATCCGTAAAATTGAAGAAATTATAAATTTTCTCTCTAATATTGCAAGATGATAAATTAATTTGAGTACCTAAAGTATGCACATTGACTCCATCTATAATCTCATGTCTTTTCTGATTACTTTTTTGTATTCGCGAAAGATAATGAAAATCAACTAGTTCTTTTTTAATAAGTTCTTTAGCGATTAATTGCATTTGCCTTTCTGCTCCACCAGCCCCGTATTTAGGATGTTGGCTTAACCGAGTACAAATTTTTATAACTTTCTGTTTCATACTTTTATGATGATAATAATTACATTTTGAAAATTAAGGAAGATACCAAATTTTTTGTTTTTAAAAGTTTCTAAATAAATAGATATATTAATAACGATTTTTACCTAAATAAATGCTATATGTGAGATAATTTTAATTTATAATAATTTACTCATTTATTTTTTTAAAATGTAACTAATTTGGTGTTTAGGATACATATTTGTATTTTTCTACTCGGAACTCACACAAATATCAAATTAAACTTGAATGTAGGGGGTCCTGCTTATCAAGTCTTACAACTTTTACCTTCCTATGAAAAAATCAAGGATATAAAGATTTCGATAATTACACGATATTCAGAATATAAGCCAATTTCAAGTAGGTTAAAAATCTACGAGATCCACAAATTCAATAATTTTATCTTGGATACGATATATTTTCACATCAAATCATTTTTCAAAATAGTAGAAATCCATAAGAAAGAGCGTATTGATGTTTTAAACGTACACCAGTTTTACCACATTATTATCTCACCGATCATAGCTCGCTTAATTTATAAAATTCCTATTTTAATGAAAATTCCCATAAATTTTGAGAGTTACTTAATTGAAGCAACAATGATTACAAAGCATAAATTTAGGACGAAAGTAATTAGTTTTAGTTGGTACAAATTCTTTATTAAATTTTTACTCAAGAAAATAAATTTTATAAGACCTATTAACGAAAAGATGTATGAGGATTTAATTAATTTAAATTATCGAGAATCTGACATTCTGAAAATACCTAACGGAATATCAAGTAAGAAATTTATTGGATTGAATAAAACTCAACATAAGAGTATCCATTTTGGATATGTAGGTAGATTATTTGAATATAAAAATATTAGGTTTTTATTAAACGTCTTTAAAATTTATTTTTTAAAATATCCTAACGATAAACTGTTTATTTATGGAAAAGGTCCTGAAGAAAAATATATAAGTGATTTTACTGCTTCTAATAACTTAGCATCTAATATTATTTTTAGAGGATTTGAAAAAGATAAGACAAAAATTTATTCTAATTTAGATGTGTTAATTGATAGTGCTTTCGCACAAGGAATTTCAAACACAAATTTAGAAGCTATGTGTACAAACACCGTGGTAATTGCCTCAGATGTTTATGGTAATCGAGATTTGATAGAACATGGTAAAACAGGCTTATTATTCAATCTTTATCGAAAAGAAGATCTATTAAAACAATTAATGTATTATAAAGAAAATAAAGCTAATATACAACAAATTATAAGCAATGCGAAAAGGGAGATTTTAACTAATTACGATATAGATGTAATCACAAATAAAATATATAACTTTTTAAAATCAAGGTTACCTATAAATCGATAAGTATTATTAAATGCTAAAAAGAGTGTCAGTATTATTTTAATAACCTTCCTTAATAAGCATTTAAAAATCTAACATATGAACGAAAATTATTATCCTTTTTTAGCTATTATTTTAAATGATATAATTGAAAGATCCTCATCACTTAAATTTCTATAAACTTCAAGAAATCGTTTTTTGATTTTATTAATTTTTGTATATGGTCCGACTCTCTTAATATCTAAGATGTCAAGAATTTCTAAGTTGTAATTATTAAAATAATTAATATATTGAGAAAATCGCGCTCTATTAGTCATCTCACCAAAAAATTTCCAAAATCTACATCGGTATTTTAAGAAATCTAAATAACAATTATCATTAAAATGTAAATGATCTCTTAGATCTACTTGATGAATTGTATATCCTCCTTCTTTCAAAAATAAGTTATTTTTTTGTATCGCGGTTTTTAAATCAGTAATATGTTCTAATACTGCTTGGGAAAAGATTAAATCAACAGAATTTTTTTTTATTTTACTTAAACATTCGAAGGGGGTATACGAAAAATATTTAATTTTACTATTTAGGCAGAAAAAGTCTTTTAAATCAATTTTTTGCTCTCTTTTATAATAATTTTGAATATAATGTTTATAGAATTTGAAATTGTACGAATCATTAATGTTCGTTTTCAGTCTATCTATTAGATAAACTTCTTTTGCTCCATTTAATAAAAAAATATAAGCTAATAAAAAATTATCACCTGGACCTATTTCTAATATTGTTTTATTTTCTAAAGTATAATTTGCATCAAATTTTTTTATCAATTTAAATGTGCTCATAAAGATATTATGAGAATAAACTATACTTCTTTCAATGTCTCGATGGAGAGTAGAAAATATTTCTTTATTAGGAGCTCTTAAATAGTCTAATTTAAAAAATATTTTATCAAGAGGCGGCAATTCTAGTGATATATTTCTGATGAGACGATAGATATAATTTAAAACCATTTCTTACTCCAAAATTAATTAAACATAATCTTTTTTAGATATAAATATAATATTTTTATGCTATGTAAGTATAATTATTTTATTGCTTAAAGTATGATTTTTTTTTATCATTCATAATTTGACATTTTTCAAAAAATCTTTAATTTTTCTTAAAATGCTGGCTTAATGCAGAAAAATAGTTTAACATGAATATTCAAGCATAATTTTTCAATTTTTTCATAACCTAAAGATTTTAAGAAGGAGTCTACTCTTTTTACATCAAATCCCGATTTTTCAAGCCGTTCTATAAAATCTCTTCCATAGATTCTTACATGATCTTCTTGGCCGAATAAATGTTCTCGAATTCGAGGGTTTGTAATGTTAATATTTTCGTAAGTTTTTTCTCGTTTTAGATCTATAGGGATATTAATAAGGCACCATCCTTCAGGTTTTAAAACTCTAAAGAGTTCTTTCATGGCTTTTCTATCGTCTACGACATGTTCTAGTACTTGATTACATAAAATAACATCAAATGTATTATCTTGAAATAAAATATTTGTAATATCCATTTGAATCATTGCTTCTGACGAGTCTAAATCGGCTGATATGTAATTAAGGTTGGTCATAGACTTAAAATGTTTCTGAAGGCAATATTCGGGGGCAAAATGTAGAACTTTTAAATTTTTTGAAAAAAAATCAGTTTTAAATTTGAGATACAGCCATATTTCACGATGTCGATCTAAAGAATCGTCTTTAGGACACGCTATATTTGATTCCTTACTAAATGGTAAGAATTTTCGATAATAAGTATTACATATTGGGCAGAAATAACTTTTACCTAGAAATAATAAAGATCTTGTGTTAAAATAGAGATGTTTTAATCTATAATGGATCCTTTTAGGGAGCGTTTTCTCGGTAATTGACCATATTTTCAATAGAATGTTGAATGTAAACATAATTTCTATAATTGAAAATTTCTTTTCTAAATTATTTCTTCATAAACCTTATTGGTTTTCTCAGTAATTCTTTCCCATGTATAATTTTGAAGCACGTTCTCGTATGCCTGTAAGCCGATTTTTCTTTCTAGCTCGTCATCGGTTAGGATTTTCACAATTGCGTTTTTTAGATCGGTAAGATCGTCTACTTTAGTCAATATCCCTGTCTTACCATTCTTTATTATTTCCGCTGCGGGACCTCGATTTGGAGAGATTATTGGTGTCTTTGCAGCGCCTGCTTCTATTAATGGAATTCCAAAGCTGTCTGAATTTGTTATGGGGAAAAGGATTATATTTGCTACTTGGTATGCTCCCAAGATATCTTCTCTGGAGGGGCGAGTCACAAAGACTACGTGTTCAATTAAATTTAAATCCTTGACCAGTTTCTTTAAGTTGTATTCGTATTCCTTATCGTAGCTTTCGCCGACAAGCCATAACTTAACGCCCTTAAATTCTTTCAAAACGCCGGGCATGACTTTAATAAGGTGTGCTAAATCCCGATAATCTCTAAGCAATCGGCCCACGTACAGGATCATTTTACCCTCAACTCTAAACTTTTTTATAAAATTATCGCGGTAAGTCAAGTTTGTAAAATTATCGATATTTACGCCTGCGGGAATTACTCTAATTTTATTTTCGGGGATTCCGTTTTTTACAGTCCAAAATTTCTCGTATTTGGAGTGGACAATAACGCGGTCAACGGTATTGATAAAGAACTTTTTAAGAAAAACATCGTGATATTTTATTCTGCTTTTTTCTATTTTTTTATTTACTAACCAGTTGAACAAGGAGATGTTCCGAGTCGTTCCTTGAGCTGTAAACACGAACGGTTTTTTCTTTAATTTCGAAAACAGCGTTGCCATGTCGGTTTGGAAGGTTCTGAACGAGCAAGAATGGATGATGTCGTAATCGTATTTTAAAAAGCCCTTAGGGAGTTTTGGAGTTATGAAGTAGTGCGATTGTCCAAGGCGGTATCGTATCGGATATCTATGGACTTTTATTCCGTCCATTACCTCAAATTTCGGCAAGTCTTTAGAAATAAAGTCGTTATTAAGGATGTTAGTGGTTAGAACTCTAACATCGTATCCGAGGGTGGCTTGAATTCTTGAGATATTTAGCGATTGTATTACTGGCCCCCCATATCCATAGGCGGGTGCAAAGAATGGGATTACTTTAAGAACTTTGATCATATTTACCTTACATCAAATTTTTGTATTAACACAGATAATTAATAGATTAAGAAAAATTTTATAAATATATTGGAAAAAAAAAAAATAAATATGATTGTAATTATTGATTTAGTTTCTTTTCTTTACTTTTAGTTTCCATATCACAATATAAAAATGCAAAAATGAATGGAATAACTGCGATACTCACATAATCTCCAATTATACTATAAAAAATTCCAAAAAGATAAAAGAATAGAAAAATCAAATAACAAAATGTCATAATTAATAATAAATGCAATTTATTCTCTAATTTTATTAATCCAAGCAATAGAGAGAATAAAACAATAAAAACTGTTATTATTATTGAATTTGTAGCTCCAAAAGTCAAAAATGTGTTTAAAAGATACAGAATAAAATATCCTATAGGATGAATAGAGTCGTAAGGGCGCCATTCTGTAAATTTACTTGAATTGATGCCCATTGGGCATACATTTAAAAAATAATTAATATCTTGGAGCATAAATGGTAAAATCCATGCTAAGAAAATACAAATAGATAATAATCCTAAAAACATTGAATTTTTAAAACCATAAGTCTTTAAAATATAAAAGAATACTACTATTCCTATTAGCCAGATATATGTCCTCATAGCTAAGAGACAGCCAAATGCAATAGTAAATATAATTATTTTTTTATCAATTCTTTTTGGCTTTTCGGGAACAATTGATAAATATTTTAGAATTTTTTTCTGTTTAGGGAGTTTGTCAGGAAGTAAAAATAAGATCATACATAAAATTAATCCTGAGTTTAACGCATCACTATTTATTGCGGTCTCTAAAAGAAACCAGTCAGATAGTATAATAAAAGATATAATTGGAAGAACTAAATTACTTTTTTCGCTGTCCACACAATTATAAAATAATACGATGCAAAAAAGACATAAAATAATAATATTCATGAAGAATGTATGACCCCCGGTTATGAGATAAACGGGGAGATATAAAATGAAGGTAAATGGAAGTGGAGATATAGCATTACCTAAATCAGTTTTCGAATAGTATGGAAACTCACCGTTTAATATTGCTTCAATTCCAACTCTGATGGCGGAGTCTCTATCAGATGTAGGGTAATATTCCAATGGTTTTCCAAGAAAAACAATTAGAAAAACACCTAATCCTAATAATATTCCGAAATATATAATTCTCCATCGTATTCCGAGTAAAAATAGAATTCCAAGACCAAATATAAAAACTAATGCAGTAAAAACGTATGCAAAAATGTTATTACTCGATTCTCCAACGATTAAACTGGATATCGTGCTTGGGATACTTATTATGGACATTGTAAATGGAATACAAATTAAAATATATTCCATAGGAGTCATATCACTAAAAAGGGCTTTATATTTAGTATTTTCAGAAAGTGTTTTTATAGATTTCAATTTAGACCCATTATTGTTTTTTATTGTCCTTCTGCCGATTTATCAATTTAATAATTAAGGGCAGATTTCTTTTTATTAGAAGATCAAATATCTTATTTTTAAATGTATTGATATTGAAAAAAATTAAAAAAGAAAAATTAGATTCGTTTAAGTACAAAATTGAAGAGATTTAGGCAAGTTTTAAACAATTTGTTATTTTTTGATTTTCCCATTAAGGCAGAGTCTAAAACGTGAGATAATTTATCAATTGGGATGAGTTTGGCTTCTTTTTTGGATTTTTCTCTGATAATTTTTAAAGTTTTTAATCTGCAGAGCAGTTCGTAATAAATCCTTACTCTTAGTCTAAATTTTTTGGTAATGATAGATTGAAAGATTAAGATAGTTTCTGAGAGGATAAAAAAGGGCAATAATTTTTTCAAGCTATCGATATTTTTAGCGACTGTAATGTATCTATTGCGTTCAAGCAGGTAATATTGAAGGTCACAGATTGTTTTTTCTTCTTTTTGATGGATTAGATAAGGTTCGTTGGTGGTGAATAATTTAATGTTGTTTCTTAGCAGTCTCATGGAGAAGTCGGTATCTTCGTAATACATGAATAACGAGCTATCAAAACCTCCTAATTCTAAGAATAATTGTTTTTTCAAGAATAAAGTTCCTCCCGAGCATCTTTGAGTCGGTTTAACAATTTTATGATCGGGTAATTGTTCCCCTACTTCGGGCGTGTATGAAAATCCGAGAACGTGATTTTTGGCTCCAAAATAGTCGATTTCTTTTCCAGAATTGTTTAGAATTAAAGCAGGTGAGAGAACAATTTCTTGCTTATGGTTATAATTATAATAAATTGGAATTAATTTTTGAAAAAAATCAGGAGGAAAAATTACATCTTGGTTAGTAATAAAGACGAAGTCGTTTTTAGCGTTTTCAACGCCAATATTGCAAGCTTTTGCATATCCTAAATTGCTTTCTTCTTCGATAAGATTTATGTCTAAAGCATCTCTATATGATTCTATGATTTCTACGCTTGAATCGTTTGAGTTGTTGTCAATAACGATTAGTTCGATATTTTCAGAGTTCTTTAAGTTCTTGATGGAATCAAGATTTTTTTTGAGAAACTCATCTCCATTGTAAGATGGGAAAATGATTGATACTTTAGGACTGCTTTGAGCCATTTTTTCAGGTTTAATAGTGTTCAGAGCTTCGCTTGAGAGCAAGGATTTAGTAGAAGGTTTATTGATCATTGCAGACTTAATTAAATTGAAAGAGTCGCTTAGGATCGTCGATTTGGAGCTACATTGTAGAGTTTCTTTTATATTACTTAGAAGTCTTTCCGATAGTAATTTAATTATGTCAAATCTTTTTAGGCTATAAACCAGTATGCTCGTTAGAATTGATTTGAATAGATTTAGTAGTTGAACTTTAGAGTTTCCATATTTTCTTTGGCATACATTAATCGGAATTTCGGTTATTTTTAAATTACTATGTGCTGCTTTAAATAATGATTCCGTGCATAATCCAAAATTAGTTTGTTTTACATCTTGAAATATTTCTAGGCTATTTCTACTGAAAGCTCGAAATCCGCTTTGGTTATTTCTAACTTCTTGGCGAAATAGAATCCATAGGCATTTATTAATGCAGAATTCGCCGATACGAGTGGATAATGGGATCTTATAATCGCATTTACCTAGATATCTCGAACCGACAATTATATCCGTTTTGTTATTAATAATTGGCCTAATTAGGTTAGGAATTTCTTCGGGCTCATGTTGACCGTCTGAATCCATGGTAACTATGACATCCCCAGTGGCGTGTTCAAAACCGGTTAGAATTGCCGCGCCATATCCTTGGTTGTTTCTGTGTTCTATTAATTTTATGGGGTTCTTAATCTCCTGACAAACTTCTTTAATATATTTTACGCTGTTATCCGTAGAACCGTCGTCAACGATAATAATTTCACATCGAAAATGATTTGGAATTCTTCGTAGTACATTTTTTATTGAATTTTCTTCGTTATAAAGTGGAATAACGACAGAGATTAATGGAAAATTAAAATTAATTGAATCTATACTTCTAATGTCTTCATACGATAATAGACGACTTATATCATCTTCGAAATTTACTCTTTTTTTTTGTAAAATTTGGTAATTCATTTTTACTAATTTTGACTTTAAGGAGATTTTGTTTGGACAAAGTGTTCCATAATAAATAATATAGTGCATATATTTAAACATTCTGTTCAAAAACAATTTTTTCTGATCAGTAAAATATTCCTTTAACACTCAAAATTTCTTTTGAAGTAATTTTAGATAAAAAAGATAATATTTTAGTAAAAATAAAGATTAAAATATTATAAAAGGCTAATTTTAATTCAATAAATATTTCATATTATTAGAACGAAAAAGCGAAATTTACCGCTATAAGCAAAAGAAAGCCCACTCCTTTAGGTGTGGTATGAATTTTGTAAGAAATCATTAATCGACCTCAACATGTAGATTTAAATACTCATTTGATTTTTAGAAAATAGTGAATAGAGCGTATAAATTTAGGCTTTATCCT
>Ga0114925_10000820_pt1 | contig 14527 bp, 14 predicted proteins | sample SumtaG_2_FD_87287 | JGI IMG/M metagenome (GOLD analysis project Ga0114925, IMG submission 87287) | Deep subsurface microbial communities from Indian Ocean to uncover new lineages of life (NeLLi) - Sumatra_00607 metaG | ecosystem: Environmental > Aquatic > Marine > Oceanic > Sediment | place... | reverse complement strand
TAACTTTCGGGAGGCACGATTTAAATCAAAAGTCTTAGATATCATATCCAATGCACTCCTATAGAATTTATTATCTAAAGGTGTTTCTCTTCTTTGTTCATTTATTATATCTAAAAATTTCATATCTAATAATGTAAATAATCGTTTAATATTTGACCGATGTAGGTAAATGTTTCATCCGTATCCCCATCAGTCTCAAAATGAATCTCCGGATGTTCGTCAACATATTTTTTAATATCTAACCCAATTTCTTCATTAACGTCTAACTCCTCGTCATCATACTGCCAACTAGGTTGAGATCTTATATAATCTATTACTTTTTTAGCATCCCCATCACTAAAGTACTGATTTAATTCATCTATTGCCATCTCCATTTCCACTCTATCAATAAATAATAACACATCTTCCTCATTGTCCGCATCATACATCAACGGCTCATCTGCATGACTTGTCTCTAAATAAGAACTAGTAACATAAATTTTATCCCCCATCCCATGAGTATTAAATGTTTTCCAAAAATTTCGTTGTCCAAATTCAGGATTATATGGTTTCCAATTAGGATTAGTGTAACCCATAAAATCACCACTACTAATAGGTATTAAACTTTTACCACCAAAATTTCTTTCTCTTCTAAAAGATTCTGGTTCATAAACTTCTTTTTTCCATCTTTCCCATAATTCTATCATTATACCTGGAGGTACGGAATAGATTTCCATAAAATTTCCTTTAGAACCAGAACCAAACAAGTTTTTTAAATGTGCCACTAAACGTAAATTATCATTAATTAACGATTCCTTTTCAATCAATTTTGACCTTAAGGATAAAATGTCGTCTATCTCCATATCTAATACATTTTTGTGTGTATCCAATAATTCTTTTAGATTTTGGATTTGTATATTCGCATTCATTGCTGCCGCCCTATACTCATACGCTTCTTGATTACTATACATAGTATTATATGCAGCATTAAACCAATCGGTATCTACATAAAGGTTCTCATACCATTGAGTAAGTTTAGGTATTAATGCATTGATAAATCTTTCATTACCTTTAGTATTTTCATATAGTATCTCAATTATTTTCATTATACTTTTCCTAATATATCAATTATTATCATATCCATTACTCCTGGTTCACTTACTTTTTGCTTTTTAAAATCTTCTATTTTATTGGCGTCGTCTTCTACATATGATACATATTCTTCTGTCACATCATCCATAAAAATCTCATCTAATATTATAACATCATCACTATATTTATCCATAAAATCATTATAATTTACTGGTGGAACCATAATATGTCCAGAACCGTCGCCAAACTTCGCTTTACGAATAGGTGAAATAATAGTAGATGGTGTAGGAATATCTTCTAAACTTAACATAAATTCTTCAGATAGACTAATAGTATATTCCTCATAATCTTCGGGCACTTCGCCGCCTCCACCACACTCTTCACAATCATTGGTTACTTCTCCCCTTCCCTCACAGGCATCACAAGATATCATGATAGGGTTACCGTCATCGTCCGTATCTGTTTCTTCTTCCCCACTTCCATCACACATTTGACACTCTTCGTCATTACTACCATAACCATCACATTCATAACATTCCTCATAACGAGTATCCCATTCTTCTTGAATATCCCCATACGCACTTATATGATATAAATAACCATCCCAGTTGGTGGTTATATCATCAACTAAATAATTTTTTTTCCCATTTAATAAAAGTATCCATATTAATTGCCCTATTCTTGTGGGTTCACTTATATAAAGAACATCTCTTATGAATTTTTGTATGGGTAAAATATAACTTTTAATAGAAGTCTTATAACGTGATTGCCGATTAAAAGCATCGTAAGCCATCTCAATTCTCTTAGGCAGTTGTTTAGAAATAATATTTAACAACCTTCTATTAACCTTACTATCTAAGTCAGAAAGATGAGATTGTGGAGATTTTTCTTCTAATATCTGTGTGAACTTTATCATATACTATAAATATATGGGAAATAGTATTAAGATGTTATTTCACTAACCTTCCCTTTTAAAATTATATCTTCGTCTATTGGTCTCCAATCTGTGATGTAATTAGAGTTAACTGGTTTTCCATCAGGGGGTATTGCAATAGTAATATGAGGGATATCTTTAGTAGTGGGGTAACCTTCTACTTCTACGGCAATTGCATCTTCTGATACCCCCACTTTTTTTACTAATAAAGATACTCTTTTACCTAAATCATCTTTTAATTCAGGTGGTAAAGATTCTTTAAACACTATAGTCATATGTTCCCCCATTTTATTCCAATGCAAAGGAATATCTACATAATTTTTGACTAACATAAGAAGATGGTCACGAGCATCGTCATCTAAAACTACGGCAGAATATAAAACCTTATTTTTACCTTCTTTAATGAATTTAGATTTTTTCTTTATTAATCTTACACCTGCTTCTATAATATGTTTCTTTTTCATATATAAATAAATAGTCTATAATTACGAATAAGGTATATATAATATACTATACCCTAATAAAAATAAAACTAATCTACCAAATGCATAAAGATCAATAATTGTGGTATTCTTAATAGGAATTAAAGAATTAATGGAATGGGAAAAGAAATGAAAATCTTCTTCTGCCAATCCCATTCTTCTAAGTTGAAAGAATACTCCTTTATGAAAACTTATCCCCATGAAATAAACCCCAAAGCCATTAATAAATATTTCATTACTAAATTCATAGTTAGTATAAAAATATGCAACAATAAATGCCACCATCAATTTAAAAAAAGGTAAAATTATTTTCCTTACCCACAAAAAACTTTCTTTTTGTTGTATAACTTGTTGATTATATAAGAAATATTCTACCCCACCAATAATACTATTAAATAATGTCCATATTAAAAATATACATATATTCATTTTTTTATCTTTTAAAAATTTTACTGAAAAATAATTCAAAAACTAAAGAAAAAGTAGTTTTATAAATTATAAAATCTATTATTAAATTCAACCAACTTATCCCTATATCAATAAAAGGTTGATAAAACACAATCCCTAAACAAAAAAACGTAATCATAAAAGATTGTGCTAAATGCCATAAATCTGTTGTCCATACAAAAATGGTTGATGATCCTATGAATCTTTCCCCATTTTTTCTATCCCCGTTTTTCCATTTATTTTTCCAACTTAATTTAGGGTTTGCCCATTGTTCAATGGAAGTATTTTTAAAAATAGAATTATCATAATGGAAAGAAATTTTATCCATTATTGCATTACTTATGCCTGCTAATATTATACAACTTAACGTTATCATTAATCAGGATTTATTTTATATCCATCACCAAAAATAAATTTAGCTAATTCTTCAAATACTTGAATGTCATGTACCTTTGCAAGATAAAAAGAAAAAAACAAACCTACCCCTAATATAGATAACCAAAATCTATATACTCCAGACCAATCATCTGCCCACGCATTTCTTCCTTGACCAAACCCGTATTCCATAGGTGCATCACATTTTTCACAATATTTAGGAGCACTTTTAGTTTCCCATGGCTTTTCAATAAACTTACCCCTAAATTGGATATGTTCATAATCATATTTCCCAATATAATTACATTTATGACACCGATACTGTTGTTTTATTAAAAGGTTTAAAGATGTTACTTTTTTTAATTTCATACCTTTTTTATATAAATATAATAAAAGTTTAACTATTTGTGTATTTTTTAAAATAAAATGTTTATATTTAATTTATAAATAAAATTAAATTACAATATGGATAAAGGAAAAAATTTATTAATACTATACTTTCATAAGTATAAAACACATTTATTAGGTCTAGAAGAAAACGATTTAATAGAATTTTTAGATATGTCATTAACTGATATAAAAAAACATGCCTCTAAATTTAGTAAATTAAAAACTAAACGAGGAGAATTAAGTGAAGATGAAAAACTACAACTTTCAGTATACGAAACCCATAAAGATTTAAAAAGATATAATCTATTGAGTGAAATTAAGTCTAATACTAATATTGATAAGTATATAAGTAGTAAAATCGCAAGATTAAATTATCCTCACCGAAATTTGAGACCACTTAATTAGTTTTTACTATATTGGCAGAATAGATTTCATATCTATTGTTTAAGGTAACAAAATAACTTCCGGCAGATAAGTTACTTATATTAACTACTTGTTCATTCTTTCCTTTTACATTATAAGGGGAAATTTCTTTTATTATTTTACCCATCATATCATAAATAAAGATATTATATTCACCAATAGAGGTTAAGTTATATTGGATGTGTATATTATCTCCAACCTTAGTGACATTATATTGATTCACATTAGAAATATAGTCATTTTGTAATTCCACTATATTAGAATATTCAAAGCTACCATCATAATCTGTTTGTTTTAATCTATAATAAGAAATCCCAGGTAAAGGATTATTATCGTATGTGACATAGGTTATAGGATCAAAACTATTGCCCGCACCAGGTATCTCCTCGATTTCTTCAAATTCAATACCATCTAAAGTTCTTTCTATTGTGAAAAAATCATTATTAATCTCTGTGGCGGTAGTCCAATTTATTAAAACTTTATCTTGAACAAGATTAACATTAAAAGATAAAAGTTCGATTGGTAAGGCAGAACCACCCCCATCACCAAACCCAAAATCAGAAAAGGAAGTTAATCCATATGATTTTATTTTACCATGTACTGATGTTCTATATTCACTATTATCTGAAGCTAAGTCGCCAGCAATTGCCCACCCATTAATAGATGTGTTGGAAGTATCGGTTTTAATAGGTGCAAGTTTACCAGACGTACCCATTTCATCAAATACATTAGTATATAACAAAAGATCATAAGTACCGGACGTAGGTTGATTATTAGGGTGTATTCTCCAATACCCTTCTTCTAACATTTTAGAAAGATTAAAAGCTTTAGTAGAATCCGTTTTAGGGACACTATATCCTACATTTGCAAAATCAGAGGCGGAAGAATAAGAAGGATGTTTACCCACTATAAATCTAGTGGTTATGTATGATACCCCTTCTAAATCTTTAAAATCTACCCTTGCTCGATAATATCTTGGTGTTGACCCCCCATTTGGTGGAATGATACCCACCGGAAATTCATATTTTTGTTTACCTGAATAACCACTTGATTTAGTATGTCTTCTTAAATTCCCCCAAACATACGATTTAGATTTTAAATTATGGGTAGTCCCATCCGCACCAACAATTGCGTTTGGATTTTTGTTTTTAATTACTACACGAGAAAATGGGTTTGTACCCACAGTTTTAATTACTCCATCGGTCAATTTAAGTTTACCATTAGTACCTATTATCAACCCATCTATAACATTAATGGAAACGGGATCCTTTGTATTGTTTATTTCAACATTATTAAATTGTTGTCCTTTACTAGTAACAGATTGGATGTCCGTTCCTGCAAATGTTACTGTATTAGTACCTGGAATAAATGTAGCACCCGCGGTTACTACGAAGTTACCTTTAAGAGTTATATCTTTATTCTGACAATTTAACTCTCCAGATGATAATCTTAAGTTACCATTTACCGTAGTATTATCTGCTAGTAATACTCCACCTGAACCATTTATTGTTAGGTTATTTATTGTGTTACCATTTGTAGTTAAAGTAATAGAATTCGTACCACCCAATGTTATATCTGCCGTCCCATAATGATCTGCAGCGAGAGTCATATCTTCCGTTACTTTTATTGGTGTTGACCCTAAACAAGAAACACTTATATCATCTAAACAAATATCACTTGCATAGTTTGATCCTGTTATACCTTTAAAACGTATCACCAATGATTTTTCAGATTGGTAGGTAGTTAAATCTAATACTCCTTGCCTCCATTCTTTACCCATATCCCCTGCAACTGCACCACTACTCATAAAATCTAAATCATTTGTCCAATTCATCCCATGATCTTTACTTACTTGGACGGTTAGGGATCCCATATCAGTACCATACATATGGTATTGAAATGTTAATACAGGGTAGGTTAGGACACTTAAGTTAAATGGTGGTGACCATAATTCAAATGTTTTATTCGGGTAATTAGGAGAGGATGCTTCTATATATAAAAACGTACTTGCACCTGATGGTCCTGTACTTGGAGATGGTGTTGATGATGAATTAGCTCTCCAATCTCCATTATCACCTGTTTTGTTTCTCCATGCAGTTGCAACAAATTCAAATCCTATATCTCCTGCTGTAGTTGAGTGATCTGTTTCTGATTCGAAATCAACCGATGCAGGAAACGATGATACTACGTTAGCTGATTTAACTGCAGTTGATTTAGTAGATGAATTACCACCAGTATTTGAAGCATATACTTCAACATTACCATTTTGTTTTCCAACGGTTACTGTAAGTGATTTTGTTCCTTGACCTGCAGTTATATTCCAGTCGGATGGTACTGCCCAAGTATAAGATGTAGCATTAGCAACTGGGTCAATTGTATATGTTTGGCTTGATGTTTCATTCGGATATGAATCCCCAGTTATTGCAACAGGTGCACTTGGGGGTGGAGTATAATTTGATGTTACAAGAGATATTTCATCAATGTGTACTACGTCTCCTCCACATCCTGCACTTTTACTTGCATTACTATATTTGGTACACGCTTCCCAAGCAACTGTAAAATTAGATCCGCTGTAAGCAGATAGATCATACTCCATAGTTTCCCATGTACCGCATGTACTATTATTTTCCCCACTAAAATATATATCACCATTTTTATCAGCAACGGGAGTACCATTTACTGTTAACCTAAACCAACTGTATAATTTATTATAGGTGTATTGTTGACGTTTCTTAAACTTTAAAGTAATAGTATTATCGTTAGTTGAACATATTTCTCTACTCACTTTAGAAACGTGGGTAGGTGAATTTTTAAATGCGTCTGGTCCGGTACCATAAGATGAACTCCAACCTGTACTTGTCCCCCCATCCATTAATAAACCATATTTACCTGCAGAATAAGCATAACCGGATATACCCGCACCAGATTGGGAATTGGTGGTAGCAGACATTAGTGTAGAGCCCTCAAAGTCTTGAGTAAATGGTGTTTGTGCACATGGTGTAGGTCCATATCCTCCACAATCTGACGCACTACATACTACTATATCATCTAAACAAATATCACTAGTATAACTCGGACCTAATTCCGCATAAAATCTAAGATAGGTTTCTACCCCCGCTAATACGTCTAAATCTATAGTTTTACTATACCATACATCTCCTTGATCCCCACTAGCAATAGTTTTTAAAGTTATCCAATATGTACCATCAAGAGAAAATTGTAATTTTAATGTTCCCATATTAGTACCATACATATGATAATAAAAACTTATCTGAGGATCCGCAATCGCAGTAAAGTCTGCCTTAAATTCTATTCCTGCCGTACTACTATAATTTCCAGTTGCTTCTGTGTAGATGTAAAAATTTCCCCCATTCGCACCTGCCGGTCCAGTTCCACTACTACCTGTTTTTCCTGAATGGAGAGTCCAATCCATATCATCCGATATTGATTGTTTCCAATTACCAAATCCTCCCCCTTCAAAACCTTCACTATCCGGTAACTGACCTAGCGTTACTCCACCATTGAAAATAAAAAATAAAATGATTAATTTATATAAGACTGTTTTAATCCACTTAACATTTCTCCTTTGCGGTATTTAGTTAAATAATATAAGTTTAATGTATTTCCAACACTTCCTATATTTTTATACCTAAAAACAAAAAAAGTAAACTTCTTTTATATAAATATGTAAAATTACTAGAAAAGGGGGTGAGACACCCCCTTCTTACTATTCTTTTATGAAACGCAATGTTCCTTTGCGTTGATTATGATCTACTTCTAATAAGTAATATCCTTTACGATATTTTTCTACATTTAAATGGAGAACTTTGTATTCCCCTATAAATCCTTTAGTATAAAGTTTTTGTCCTTTTGTATTAAAAATAGTTAAATGAGTCACCCCACGTAAGGTTTCTTCTAAATAAAGGTGTAATTCATCTTTTACTGGATTAGGGTTAATACTTAATATGATGGGTTTATCATACATAATACTTATAGGATTAAATATTTCATTTTTACCATCATAATCGGTTTGTGATAATCTATAATATGATACCCCATTATAAGGATTCTCGTCAAATATTTTATATGTCATTAAAGTATTAGTATTACCTCCACCAGGAATTTTAGAAACTTTTTCCCAATTTTCACAATCTAAACTCCTTTCAATTTCAAAATAATCATTATTTACTTGACTCGCAACTACCCATTCTAATTCTACATTACCATTATTTAATTCACCATTAAATGACACTAATGTAATTGGTAGTGCTGTACCCCCAGTACCACCGAAACCGAATAGACTAAAAGAGGTAAATCCACTTTTTTGACCATATCCACTTGCAAGTGTTCTTCCCGGTTGTCCAGCAGCTGGGATAGAAGTAGTAGATTCATATGTTCCCCAATCTGCCCAGGTTGTAGAATTATCATCTCTTTTAATAATCGTAAAATTATCATCTTGCATAAATCCACCTGACACACCATTTAAATATAAATTTACACCATAGGTTCCACCAGTAGGTTGATTATTAGGTGTTAATTGCCATTGTTTATCAAATACTTCAATTAAAGGGCTAGTCATCTGATACGCATTTAAATCATTATAATTTCCTACAGGCATTCCACCAACCGAAGCGTCTATGTACGACACCCCTGTTAAAAAATTATTTATTAAATCTACTTTATGATAATCATCAGTGGTTGTACCGTTCCCTATAGGGAATTCATAAGTACCAGAACTACTAGCAATATACCTTCTTAAATTACCATTAATAAAAGAAGTTGTACTTCCTCCCGCAATTGCACCTGTTGGGGTGGCTTTGGTTATTATTTTATTACTACCTGTAGTTATTACCCCATCTGTTAAAGTAAGAATTCCATCGATTTCTAAATCTCCACCACTTAATGTTACCCCATTTGTGTTGGATATAATTAAATTAGAAATACTATAACCATTAGGATTTATGGTTTGAGCCGCACCACCACTCAAAATTAAACTATGAGCATTACTATAAGAGTTAGACCCTAACGTGATATTTTCTCCTACGTTTACTGCAGTGCTTTGAGCATCTACTAACTTGATGTCATCCAAACACACATCACTATCCCAATTAGAACCGGTAGTTGCAATAAATCTAAACATAATATTAGATTGATTACCATAGGAGGATAAATCAATAAATCCTTGTCTCCAACCTGATCCCATATTTTGGTAGATGACTGCATTAGCACAAACAGAATTACACATAAAAGGTATATTACTAGACCACGTACTACCGTTGTCCGTACTAGATTGTAATGCTAAAGTAGCGCCAGAGGCACTTTGTAAATTAAACCAAAATATTAAAGTTGGTGAATTTAATGAAGTAAGATTATATGGGGGTGACCACAATATAAATTCTTTGGAGGGGTAATTAGGTGTAGAGGCCTCTACATATAGATATTTACCTGTAGAAGTGCCTGGATTATGATCGGATTGTCCACTAGAGGTAGTACCAGGACCAGTACCTGATGAACCAGTACCTCCCGCATCTGCTCGCCAATCACCATCATCTCCACTTACATTTCTCCATCCATTAACACTAAATTCAAAACCTGATGTCGACGCACTAGTAGAATGTTGTGTTTCATTTTCAAATGCTGTTTCATAAGGATAAGAAGTTACTAGAACTGCAGTTTTAATACTCAATGTTCTAGGGGTAGATGTACCTGCCGTATTAGTGGCAGTAACACTCATTGACCCATCATTATCATCAGTTTGAACATTTACTGAGGTAGTACCTTGACCATTTATAATTAACCAACCATTAGGGGCTACCCAAGTATAAGTATCAACATTAGACATAGGACTAACACTATAAGTAACTATCTCCCCTGAATTTGGATAAGTATTACCGCTGATAGCACCAGGAGTAGATGGTGGTGATAATCCTGCCGCTTGACTTATTAAAATATTATCTATATACGACGCATCACCACCCATTCCTGTACTCGTATAACCAGTATAATATTTATTACAAGTTTCAAACGCTATAGTGAATGCACTTCCACTATACTGAGATAAATCATAAGTCATTGTTTCCCAAGTGTTATTACTTCCATTAAAGTAAGTATTACCATTTATATCAGCAATGGGATTTCCATCTACCGTTACCCTAAACCAAGAGTAGTTAACATTATATGTATAAGTTTGTTTTTTATCAAAAGTAAGAGTGACTGTGGGTAAAAGAGGTGCACATATTTCTCTACTTACACTAGCAATGTGTGAAGGAGAGGATGAAAAAGTTATCGCCCCAGTACTATAAGATGAACTCCACCCTGTATAACTATTACCCTGCATATGTAACCCATATGAACTAGCATTTGCACCTGTGGCGTCTAAGGCTATTTGGGATCCTGAACCAGTAGTTGCAGTCATTAAAGTGGTTCCACTTTCAAAATCTTGATTATAATCTAAAGTAGCACAAGGAGTAGGTCCTGGACATGCGCCCACTCCTACGTTTTGTGTACCCCACACACCCATTGCGATGGTATTACCACCACCATCAGTACAGTCCCACGATATTTCACTATCCCAATCACCGGAAACCCACAATAATTTTATATCGTCTCCAGCGGTTGCTTGAAAAGTAACTGCCTGAGATGATCCTGTGAGTAATTCTAAAAATGCTGCAGGAGCACCATTTACTGTGATTGATACACTAGCACCATTCCAACCATCCCCATAAGAATCATATCCTGTGAATGTATGTGTACATTGTGAAAAACTTTGTCCACTTATTAAAGATATTACTAATAGTAAACCCCACAAATTATTAGTAAATAAATTACTTATTTTTTTTAAAAACTTATTATTCTTCATCTTTTCCATAATTAATCATTGGTATTATTACTGGTTCAACTAAACAATTATCATCTTTATTTCTTTCCGGTATATTAAAAAATACTGGTGTCCATAAATCTTTTTTATCAATTGCTAAAATAAAACTTTTTGCAATTTTAACTTCTTTTTGTAATTGTTGGTGTTTTAGAATGTCATTATATTCTTGTTGGGAAACACCTAATTCTTCGATTGCTTTACTTTGTGAATAAGCACTAGTGAATATAACTAGACAGACTCCAGCTATATAATATCTTAATTTTTCCATAACTTTTATTTTTTTAGATATATTTTCGCACCGAAAATATATTATGTATTTATTATATAAGTATAATGATAATATCTAAAAAAATAAAATAATCATCTAATTTTTATACTAAATGATAATTTAACCCTATAAATCTATTATTTTATCGTTTGAATTGAATCTTTTATAATTCAAATGTGAAGTATGCCTCGTTTCCTATATCATGTGTACTATAGTCTCCTGTAGCAGTACTAAGAACTTCGCCCCAATCTGCTTCACCAGCAAAATCTGATATTGCACTTTCGGAATCAAAATCAAAATAATACTGAATGGCGTCCTCTCTGTCCATACCATAGTTATCAGTAAAATATGATAAACCATCATTTTCAATATCACTTATCATATCTTCCATATATTTCTCTTTTAATTCTTCTGTGGCAGTTTCTTCTAAACCATATAGTTTATCTCTAAGGTCTTGAGCTTCTTCCTCCCATCCAGTCATATCACTTTCTTTGTCGTCTCTCTCGTATTCTTTATCACTTATCTCTTCTTCTAATTCTTGGTATTCATCGGAAAGGAATGCTTCTTCGTCTTCTTCTTCCATTTCTTCTAATAGTTCTCGTAACTCTTCTATTTCACTTTCTAACTCCTCAATTTCCTCTTCCAACTCCTCTTTCTTACCTTCATACTCCTCAATGGTATTTTCCATATCCTCCGCATCATAACCCGCCTCCTCAATAATTTCAGACTCATCCATGTCCCTTAATCTATTCTCTACATAATCTTCCACAAACTCTTCTATAGCATAGTCATTGGGGGATAGGTATTGTTCTAACCACCATTCTTCAAAATTATCCAGATATTCCATTTCATCTCTAGCATAAGTTTCTAACGAATCCTCTACCTCTATATCTGTACCTATAGCCCATTCGGTATTCTCTAATAGGTCTCTATAAACCGGTAATTCATAATGTCTATAATCTGCCCTTTCAAACATAAATGGAGGGGTACCTGTTTCTATAGATAATGCCCTTATCTCATCATCATAATCTTCAAGCTTAGTAAAATTACTTAAATCAATACTAACTAAATCGTTAAAAGTTTCATCTTCATCATCGGGGTCTCTCCAATGTTGGGTGAAAATATAAATTAATCTTAATGCTAACTCTTCATCTCCAATATATAAGGGGTCACCTACTAACGCACCCCATACCTCTCCTGGGTCCAAAGGGTCAACACCCAATTTATTAAGTAAATTAAGCATCTTCCTTTCTTTAGGAGTTATCTTATGCATCTCTGCCTCTTCTTTTATTAATTTAAATAATTTCATTTAATAATCTGTTTCATATACATAATAAATATCTCCTTCTTTATCTTTATGCGTTTCCATATATCTAACATCACTTAAAATTTCAAAATCTTTATATTTTACTTCCTGATCAATTATCTTATCTATATCAATATGTAACCATCCTGGTAATAAATCAGGGTCAAACGTACTCCTCGTAGTCCCATATGATGATGAAGATACCCTCAGAGTTTCACCAAATTGTAAATCCCCTCTGCTAGTTTTATTAATATATCCCAACTCCCATAAATAATCGATCAAATTATTTTCTAATCTATCATATATGTCTTCATAAATTCTTTCTCTTACACTTTCTCGACCTTTTTGTAATATTTTATCTAATTTATTTTCTAAAATAGTAGTATCTTTATCTTCCTCTTCATATTCTTCTATTTTCTCCTTAGTCTCCATATATTCCTCCCATATTACATCTTCATCATCTAATTCATTAATGATATCTTCATCACTCATTTCAGATTCTAAATGATCTGATTCGTCAATCGCAATTAATCTCTTATCAGTATCAGTTACTTCTAACCTATGGATTAATTCTTCTTCACCAATATACTCTACTAACATTCTATCATCAATATATAATCCTTCAAAATAATCCCTTAATGCATCTTCCGATTCATCTTCATCTCCTATAAAATAATGTGCTTGTCTTACCATATCATAAATTATGGGCATACCATACGTAGTCTCCTCAGTAGGTATTACCCATAAAGGAGAAACCCCCACTAATTCCGAATAAAGTTTAGATTCAGGGGAAATATCTAAATCTCTTTCTTGTTTATATAATTGATTTTTATAATTTCCTTCTACATTAAAATTGTTAAAGAATAAATCTCCATAATAATCAACGTCTTTAGGTGATAAATGTAAGGTATCTTTTAAAAATTTTACAACTGCCCTAACAATATCTTCATCCACATTAATAATTGCGTCTTCAATATATTTTTTATCTTCATCGTCCCATGTATCACTAGAGGTTTTTTGATTATTAATACCATGGCGTACTTGAAGTATTAATGAATATACTTTGGGTAGTGCTTTAGTGTGTAAAAGAGTTAGTATTTTTTTATCACTATTACTTAATTCTGGATCATTAATATCAGATTCATGTAGAAGTATACGCATAAGTTATTTTAATAATAAATATTGATATTTATTTAAATATACTTTATTATTACAATAATAATCCATAAAATTATATCACTATGTTAAAAGTAGAAGTTAAAAAAGGAAATATAGAAGCCGCACTCAAAAAACTTAAAAGTAAATTTATAAAAACTAAAGTTGCGAAGGAATGTAGAGAGCGATCAGAATTCACTAAACCTTCAGTTATAAGAAGGGCAGAAAAAATTAAAGCAAAATATGTTGAGAAAAAGAAAAGAGAAGATGAATAAGAGTCTATTAAGTAAGGAAATTATCTCATTAATTAATGAACAGATATGGTTAGAAAATAACGCGTCTTTTTATTACCTACAATTATCTGTTGAATTTGACCAAGAAGGTTTTGGTGGGATATCTACTTTTTTTAAAAATCAATCCGAGGAAGAAAGAACTCATATGTTAATGTTAGTAGATTATCTTTTAGAAAAAGATGCAACCCCTCATTTACCACAATATAATTTTATGGAAGAAAAAGAAGAACCTTTTAACATCTTAAATCATTTTGAAAATTCTTTATCTAATGAAAGACATGTGACCGATTCCATAAATAAGATAGTTTCTAAATGTAAAGAAGTAGGTGATTATACTACAGAAAATTTTATGCAATGGTTTGTTACTGAACAAAGAGAAGAAGAATTAAAATTTAAAACTATTATAGATGATTTAACTATAATTGGTGATGATGGTGTAGGATTGTATAAAATTAATAAAGAATTAGGGAATTTACCACCAGAAGAATAAATTATTCTACTAATAC
>Ga0114925_10000819_pt1 | contig 14537 bp, 13 predicted proteins | sample SumtaG_2_FD_87287 | JGI IMG/M metagenome (GOLD analysis project Ga0114925, IMG submission 87287) | Deep subsurface microbial communities from Indian Ocean to uncover new lineages of life (NeLLi) - Sumatra_00607 metaG | ecosystem: Environmental > Aquatic > Marine > Oceanic > Sediment | place... | reverse complement strand
TACATTGCGATTTTCGAGATGACTACCCTATTTGCTATAGAAACAGTTTTATCTCTCGATGAGCAACAAAAACAAAGCTGTCTCATACCGCGAATAAATAAGGCAACACCAGCACCACGTATAGGAAAAGCAGTTGGATCAATAGCTGCGGATATACCAGGAAAAATGGCCATTCCGGCACCAGCACCCAAATTAAAAATCATCTCACAAATCTGCATAAAGCCGCAACATGCATTCGCTTCAACCCGTACTGTTGAAAATCCAAAGAAAAGAAACACTATTAACATAATTTTTTTTGACTGATTCATTGTTCAAAACCTTTTTTTGTGTAGTTTATACAAAGCAACATTCATATTTATTTTTTATTGTTCTTTTATATCAATTTACTCCCCCTCCTCTTCTTCCTTCTCATCATCTTCCATGAGAACAACTTTTCTCTGTTCTAGAGCAAGCTCTTGCAGCCCTTGAGGAAATTGTTTAAACAGTTCATAGTCATCATTTCCCGTTGTTATCTTAATTAGATGATTGCTAGTAAATAATTTATAGCAAAGCTCAACAGACTCAAAACTCATATCTTTAAACGAATCGTTCAAATTCCACAAAATTGATGCTCCATTATTAGAAACAGTAATAAACCTGCCTTCATCAACCGAAAAACCTCCAGAAACCCAACCAACATGGCCAAACTTTGGTTCTTTGTTATTAACCTTGCCGAATCTTTTTATTAATGGCTTATCTTTATTTAAACCCCACAAAATTGCTGTATAGTCACGAGAAACAGTAACAAACCTGTCTCTATCAACCGAAAAACCTCCAGAAACCTCTTCAATATGGCCAAACTTTGACTCTTTGTTATTCACTTCTGTATTTTCGTAACACCACAATTCTGTATCTTCGTAATACACTTTGCCGAATCTTTTTACCGGCTTATCTTTATTTAAATTCCACAAAATTGCTGTACCGTCATCCGAAACAGTAATAAACCTGTTTTCATCAACCAAAAACCCTCCAGTAACCCAACCAATATGGCCAAACTTTGACTCTTTGTTATTCACCTTGCCGAATCTTTTTATTAATGGCTTATCTTTATTTAAACCCCACAAAATTGCTGTATGGTCACTAGAAACAGTAATAAACCTATCTTTATCAACCGAAAAGCCTCCAAGAACACAATTAACATGGCCAAACTTTGGTTTTTCGTTATTCACCTTGCCGAATCTTTTTATTAATGGCTTATCTTTATTTAAACCCCACAAAATTGCTGTACAGTCATCCGAAACAGTAATAAACCTGTTTTTATCAACCGAAAAACCTCCCGAAACACCTCCAACATGTCCAAGCCCTTCATCATTATTCCACACGTTGCCGAATCTTTTTATTAATGGCTTATCTTTAAAACCCCACAAAATTGCAGTATTGTCTCTTGAAACAGTAACAAACCTGTCTTTATCAACCGAAAAACCTCCAGTAATAAAACCAACATGGCCAAATTCTTCCTTATTGTTATTCACCTTGCCAAATCTTTTTATTAATGGCTTATCTTTATTTAAACCCCACAAAATTGCTGTATAGTCATACGAAACAGTAATAAACCTGTCTTTATCAACCGAAAATCCTCCAGAAACCCAATCTCTATGGCCAAATCTTTTTAATGGAAATATTCCATTGGTATCGGTAAGTTTTTTAAGCATATAAAGTCTGCTTTTTTTCATAACTGTATCTTCACCAAAAACAAATGCTGCTTTACAAATCCACATTAAGTCGTTTGTTGAAAAATCTTTGTAAAATAAGTCCTCATTAGAACTTTCTATTTCTAAACCATCTGGAAATCCAGCCAAAAAACTTTTACTCACTCCGGTCAACAACTTATTAGAATCTAAACAAAATACAGGTTTGCAAGCTCCAACCAAAACCTCATTTGGATCTTCTGGCAATAAATCCTCTGAAGCTTCAACAAGAGTTTTAATCAGTTGACAAACACCATTCTCTTCTTTTAATTCTGGCATCCTTCTTTCAACCAATTCTGTAACATTCCAGATTATAGAATTATCAATCTTCTTTATATTTTTCTTTTCTGAATTGATTTTTTTTTGAAAATCATATTCCACTTTAAATTTGTTAAATCTTTTCAGTGTTTCTTCAAACACTGGAATTTTTCTAGACTTGAACTGTATTTCCCCATTTTTATAACGAAAATCAGATGAATATAAATTTACTGTCCACAAAAAAATTGTAAGAAAAAAATATAAAAAAAACGTTTTTGTTTTGTAATTCATTTGTTGTATTTCCTGATAAAAAATCTATTTTTTACACCTGGATAAAACTAAAACTTGTCTTTTGCATGAGGAATTTCTGTTTGAATTGGGCCGTTAGGTAAGCCTCGAATAAATTGGTACAGATATGGATCTTTGGAGTCCCAAACGGTCTTTGCATCGCAGGTACTTTGAATTTTCCCGTTGTGTAACAATGCAATTTTGTCAGCATACTGAAACATATTGATATCATGCGTAATAATAACAGAAGTAAGATTGAGGCGTTTTTGCATATCCGACATCAGTTCTTGGATAACACGAGATGTAATAGGATCTAGCCCTGTTGTTGGCTCGTCATACAAGATAACTTTTGGATTGGTAATAAGCGTTCGTGCAAGACCAACACGCTTTCTCATTCCACCCGACAGTTCTGACGGAAACTTGTACAACACATCTTCTTTCAACTGCACCATTGAAAGTTTTTCTTTTACAATTGGCAACACTTTTTTTATTGAATATCCATTTTCCAAAAGTTTTATGCCAACATTTTCAAATACATTTAATGAGTCAAGTAGCGCTGCAAATTGAAAAACGTACCCAAAATGTTCAAATAGTTTGTCCCTCTCACGCTCTGAGATATTTGTTGTATCTTTTCCATCAATAAGAACTTGACCAGATGTTGGTTCAATAAGACCGATAATCTGTTTTAATAGAACCGATTTTCCTTCACCTGAACGACCAATGATACAGATCATGGTGCCATCTTCTATTTTGAGATTAACACCTTTGGTAACAAGCTTATCGTAAAACTGTTTTTTTAAATTTACTAGCTCTATCATGCTCTTATCCTAAATATTTTCGAGCATTTTGGTTAAAAAGTAGTTTGCAGTTAAAATAAGAATTGATGCAGTCACTACACTACTTGTCGTTGATTTACCAACTCCTCGAGCACCACCTGATGTTCTATAACCTTTATATGTTCCAACCCATGTTAACAAAAATCCAAAAAATCCTGACTTTATCAAACCACCTTTGATATCATCAAGTACAACATTGTCTTTTATTGAGTTTATATAATCCTCAGAACTTAATCCAAGTACATACACACAAACAATATATCCACCTATAATACCGAAAATCATAGTAAACAAAACCAAAAATGGTAAAATTAATGTTCCTGCCACAATACGAGGAACAACCAAGTATTGATAGGTATTGAGTCGCAATGTTTTAAGTGCATCAATCTGTTCTGTAATCCTCATGGTTCCTATTTCTGCCGTAATTGCCGAGCCTGCTCGACCAGAAACCATCAGTCCCGTCAATATCGGACCAAGTTCACGAATCATACCAAGTGCAACAATTGAACCAATAAACTGCTCCCCTCCAACACGTTGAAATCCAATATAAGTTTGCAACGCAAGTGCCATACCAGTTGAAACACCTGTTAAAATAACAACGGACAGGGAACTGACCCCTATCCGCTCAAACTGATCAAATAATTTTGAAACTTTTAGTCGTGTGGTAAAAAGCGTTGTAACCGCTTTTATTAAAAATAAAAAAAATGAACCTACCGACCGACACAACTCAAGAACATATAATCCTATAAAATCCACTACTTTTATAATCACGGGATTCTTCTCACATTCATTAAACAACCGTTATCCCGAAAGCCTTGATGGCTCACACCTACTTTTTAACAGGCACTTGTTGTGTCATTGGAGCCTTTGTTGCGTATTTTGCAGTCCTAACTGTTCTGCTTTTTGTTATTGCAAGAACAAGAGAACCAATCATAAAAATTGCACCCAATACCCATGTTGTCTTTTGAAAAATATCTTGACCGCCAGAACCACCAAACAACATCTGAGTTCCACCACCCAGACTTCCAAGCCCCATACTTCCTTTGCTTTGCTGAATCAAAATTGTCACAATCAGCAAAAAGCATATAAATACAAAAAGTGCGACTAATAAACCAAATAAAATCATGTTTTAACTCCGACAATCAACAATTTGATAGATTCTACTATATAAACCCCCACATACCTTATGTTACTATTTTTTCAAACTTTTGGAAATCTCGGCTTGCTCTACCTATCAAAAATCCACCAAGACCATTTATCTGTTTCAGTTGATTTATGCTCTGTACATCAACACTCCCACCGTACAATAAAGTAATCGTTACCTCTGGAGAACATCTAAAAGCCGTGGCATAAATAAACTCAAACATATTTTCTATATGCTCATTGGAAGTAACTTTGTTTGTTCCAACTGCCCAAACCGGTTCATACGCAAAAATAAGATGAGCTGATTTTTTTTGCTCTTGAACCAACTCACAAACAGCTGAAACTTGTTTCCCCACAGCAGTAAAACTATTACCAACGTCATAATCTTGCCTCGTCTCACCAACACATATAATTGGCTGAATATCAACTAAAAGAAGTTGATCAACTTTTTCAGCAACATCCTTGTCCGTTTCAAAAAAATAGTTTCTACGCTCACTGTGCCCAACAAGACAATAAGCGCAACCTATTTCTGACAACGACTGTACACTTACCTGTCCGGTATATGCACCATACTTATGTGATGCACAATCTTGTGCTCCTAAAAAAACAGCTGATGTTTTGAAAAGCTCTGCAAGCGGATGAAGCGCTTCAAATGAGGGGCATACAATAATGTCAGCCTCACCATCGTCCGATAAACGAGCAAAACCATTCTGATGTTTTTTGTAAAACAAAATAGCCTGCTTAAAGGAAAGCTCCATTTTCCAATTTGCTACATATAAAAAACGTGAATTACTCATACTTTTCTCTTTGTGAAACCAAAACAATTTATTATTTTTGATCCTACTATATATATATTTTTTGATACTTTGTTACAGTAATTGCAATACCGTTCCTTTGTATTTGGTCAAAAAAGGAGAAGTTACATGCCCAAACACAAAAAAATCTATCCCATACTACTTATACTACCTCTTCTATATTCAACTTTAACAACTGCAAGTAGATTTGAAAACAAAAAGCGTCCTTCGCTAAGAGAATCAATTACATCGTTTTATACTGTCTGCAAAAATAAAACAAAAGAGTTTACAAAAAATCACCCTTTTTTAATGGCTGCATGCATTGTATCTATAGCCAGTTGTTGCCTTAGCAAAAAAATGAGGACTATTTTTAGAAGATTGCCACAAGATATACTTGACGATTTTAGAGAAAAACCGGTACCCATGACGGCGTTGAGTATTTTGATTATGAGTTACATCTTTGCCAATCTGTAACGTTTAACGTTACGGTTTTGTGACCGTTTCAAGTTTTAATTTTCCTTTTTGCTTAACCAACTGAAGAGACTGGATTCCTGTCTCTTCACGATTAAACTTTTTTGAAACAACAGACGAAGGGTCACCTGACCAATACACTTCTACCTTGAGTGGCTGAGCTCTAATAAGATCCTCCTGCTTTGGAAAACAGGTTTTTTCTTTCGGCCCTAGGTTAAAATCAGAGATAACCATTTTCTGTTGCGCCTTTTTGTGAAAAAATTTAAACGCAAAAAATGCTTTTTTGTCAGTAGCATTAAAAAGTTCAACCTGCATTGCAACTAATGAATAACCACCCAAAAAAAGCAAAAAAATTATTATCGGTTTGTAATTCTTCATACCTCGACCCTTTTCCTTATAAAGAAGCCTCCACACAATAAAATTATACTCAACTGAGGGGCCGAATAGCAACATTCTTTCTATTTGAAACAAGCCTAGGAGGGCTTTAAACCTTGGCTTCTTCGTTTTATGTGAAATGTAACCGCAAAATGATGGGCATAGTCACGCAAGCAAAGCAACAATTTCCCTGTCGACTGTTTTACGTCAATAGGTAACCCCTTAGGAAAGGATTTAAAAAATAAAATCTCTTCCTTTTTTGCAAGGCTCATACATGGAATATCAGGCAATATACGCTTAACAGCACTGAGCTGGCCCTTCCCTCCATCTATAAAAACGACATCAGGCACATCTGACCCGTCACCATTTTTTATATAATCTCTATATCGTCGCTGTACAATTTCTTGTAATGCCGCATAGTCATCTTGCCTGGTCAATGTTTTGATTTTGAATAATCTGAATTTATTCTTCTCAGGTACACCATCAACAAATCGTACACATGCACCAACAATAAAACTGCTTTGAAAGTGAGAAATATCAAAACAATCGATGACCCTGACTGGCGCTTCAACACCCAAAAGAATTTGTAGTTGATACGCACTATCATCTTGACTCAACGAAAAAAAACGGGATGGTATAGTCTTGAGTTCAATTTCATGGCGATACTTTGAATCGCTGAACTTCAGCTTTATTGTCTGTATTATCTGATCAAGATTCTGCACGTATTCATACAAGTGTTTTGCTTTTTCAAACGCAAGCTCTTTATTGTATTGTTCAATCTTATCCTTGAGTAGCCGCAACATTCTATCATGCTTTTGCCTCAATACATTTTGTGCAAGTTGCACACGAAATCTATAGCTTTCAACATCAAAGTCTGATCTACAGTTTCCTGCACATAAATCTAGGTGGAAATCAAGACAACCATGTTCAATCTTCTTGTTGCATAAACTCAACCTGAATGTTTTGACAAGATATTCAAATACTTTTCGGGCTTGATACTTTTGCAAAAAAGGGCCTACGTACATTCCCCGCTTTTTCTTGTTACGAACCAAATCCAAACTAGGAAGCCCATCTTTAGGATTTGTAAATCTGAAATACACAAATGGCTGACCTTCCCTGAGCAATACATTATATTTTGGCTTATGCTCACCGATCATCTTAGCCTCCAAAAGATATGCCTCAATCTCGCTGGCTGTAATAATATAGTCTACTTGTACATGCTCCTGTACAAGCGCCTGCACTTTCCAATCTTTGTTGTTTTTTCTAAAATAGGACTGTATACGTTTTGCAAGGTTAATCGCCTTGCCAATATAGATAATATGATCCGATCGATCTTTAAAAAGATATACCCCCGGATTTGATGGAAAACACTTATCCATAGAAATTCCTCCCTATAGAAAAATATTACCATATATGGTGAAAACTACACAAAAAGGACAAAAAAAACTATAATCCTGTATGACATTTCATTCTTAAATAAAAACTAAAGGAGCTATATCATGTTCAAAATAAAAAACATTTTTATTATTATATTGTTGTCACTCAGCGCATTGGTAGGGTGGAAAATATACAACTTTTTCTTTGATACAAATATTCCTTCGATCCAATTAACTGGCTTGAACAATGGAGAACACTATTGTGCAGACATTCAATGCTCTGCATCGATTGATAAAAAAAGTGAAATTTCAGCATGGCTCGATAATAAACCCATACTTAGTAACTTTAAAATATTAGCCGACCAAAAACACCCATTTACAATTCCAACAAGAACGGTATCAAATGGAAAGCACAAGATAAAAATTGTATGCACAGATAACACCTTCAGAAAAAACACGGACACTCTTGAGCGAACCTTTTATGTAGACAACACTCCTTTGCAAGCAGCCTTTATACAATCTGAAATTCACTACAAAGTATTGCAAGGTAGAACATTACATCTACAATTCCAGGTGAATAAAAAAATCTCTAAAGCCAAAGCGTGTGCTCTATCAAGTGAATACCCATGCTTCCCTGAAACAAAAAATTCATCAATTTACGAAGCCTTTATTCCAATCCCATGTGAAGAAACACCAAATGAATACTTGTTAACAGTTGATATAAAAGACAACGTTGGCAACATTGTTAATTTAGAAAATAAGTTCCAAATCGTTCCATATCCATTCAAAAAACAAAGACTTACTTTCAATGCACAAAAACTTAAAAAAGAAAAAGAGCTTGGAAAACCAGCGCATGAACTTGATCAAAAAATTGCAGAAATTCTAGAGCAATCACCACAAAAAAAATTGTGGCGTGGATCATTTTGTGTACCAATAGATTCTGCTCAAACAACATGTCACTTTGGAACCATTAGAACAACACAAGAAAAAGGAAAATATCAACACAAAGCAATTGATATGATAACCAATCCCAAATCAGTCGTTTGGACAACACAAACTGGAACAGTTGCACTTAAAGAACGATTTGAACATAGCGGTAACACTGTCATAATCGATCATGGTTGGGGCATTATGTCCATGTATTTCCATCTTGATTCATTTGCAAACATTGAAATTGGACAAAGAATTTCACAGGGGAATCCAGTTGGAACTCTTGGAAAAACAGGCTATGCAACGGGGTATCATCTTCACTGGGAATTGAGAGTCAACAATATTGCTGTAGATCCTATGCAATGGACAAAACAAAGTTTTTAAACCACAAACGATAAATAGCTGTGGAAGGAAGTAATGAAGCTTTTTACAAAAAAAAAGTCACCTGTTATCAAAACAACCTATGTTGCCTTAATGCTAGGATCAATTGGCCTTTTTGCAAACTATTATAAAACAAGTGGAATCATCAAACAGTATAAAAAAAAGATCAAAGCACTTCAGAAAAAACAACAAATTTTATCTCAAACAAAAAAACAAAACAACTCAATCCATAAAAAACTTAGAATGAGCAGGCAACACCTAATGGATTTTGACAAAACGTTACACACAAATAACGAAACATCACAGGACCAAATGATACAAGTTGCTCATTATGCTCGAAAAAATAACTTACGCCTACAATCCCTCACATCAGAAAAAGAAAAGCAAAAGCCGTGGTTTAAAAAACAAAATGTTAACTACACGGTAGCAGGAACAAACAAAGAAATTGGATTGTTTGTCAAAAAAATAAAATACGACAAAACAGTAAAATGCAAAACATTAAAATTCAATACGCAGATAGAAAATAAATCAAATCTTACCTGCACACTACAGTTTTTAACCATAAAATTTTAACCATAAAAAAGCCCTCCAACTTTGAAAAAGCTGAAGGGTTAGGGGGGTGAACAATACTTTTACGCATTGTTCATTTAGGGACTCTTTTATGTTCTTTTATTTAACTATTCAATCAAATCTGTAGTGATCCTAGCAAGTCACTTAAACGTTGTCAAGTTATAGATTGTTGCAAGTTATAGATTGTTGAACGAAAATAATCCGATTGACGAAATACTATACTCGGACTTGAAGAGAAACGAGTAAAGTAATAGATAAAAGGTCAAAGTTTTATATATGAGCCAAGAAGGAACTGTAGTAAACTTTAACACCATTATCTATTACCCCCTCTGTTTAAGCAGTGCTTCTAACCATACAAGCCTTGAAGGATTTCAAGGAAAGTTTGGATCTAACCACGAAGCACTTACAATTCTCCTATAAATGAGAAATAAAACAATAAATTCTGTACGCACAAAAACGCAACAACAAGAAAGGTGCTAGAATAGAAGCTTTTCAAAAAAAATGATTGCTTTCACAGAAAAACAACAGAAAAGCAACAGGGGATTTCTTGGCGGGCTAGAGGCGAAAATTTACTCCTAGACAAGTAAACTCTTAAATTAGAGAGAGAATTATCTTATTGGAAATGATAATATGCGTGAAAGCATGCCTCTTTTGAAAAAAATATCTACTTTGCATGTTTTTACGTTACAAAAAAAGCACTAAAAACCAAACAAGTAAAAACAATCCTCCTGTGACTACCAATAGTAAAAACGGTAGAACACCTATTGTAAACATAAAAGAACAGATCAACAAAGTGGCCGAAAGTGCCGCACAATACAAAAGGATTTTGTTTTTACTCCACCCTTTTCGTCGCAAATACAATGCAAAATGGTCTGAACTTGCATGATAAAATGGAATTTTTTTCCATGTTCGAATAACCACAAGTTGAGCTATTTCCAAAAGAGGTATTGCCAAAATAACAAGTGGACTGATATAGCCATGAATCGTGTAGTTTCCCCAGTTGATCATAAACGGTATTGCCGCCAACATCCCACCAATAAAAAGAGATCCGGCATCACCCAAATAAATTTTTGCTTCCGGACGATTATACCAAAAAAAAGCAATCAGAGCCCCCAAGAATGAAGTCAATAAAAGAGCAACTGTGTATTGTTGAAAATACAAAGAAATAACAAGGAAAGAAAGCGTTGCAAAACTTGCTAATAACGTTGCCAGTCCATCCATGATATCTACTAAATTAAAAGCATTGATAAGCATTACCATCCAAAAAAATGATATCGGCAACCCCCAATAATTATTAAAAAAATGCGTCTTTAAATAAAAACCTGCACGCAAAAAGCATAGAGCTGCAATCACTTGACCTACAAACTTTTGGTATGGCTTGAACGGAACAAGATCATCAATGAGCCCAACAAACAAAAGAATTGTTGAACCAATAAGAAAAAAAAACATACTGTTTTCAAATGGAAGTGTTAATGATAATGAAACAATAAATGCAAAAAAAAGAGCAACCCCTCCTAAATACGGAGTTGGCTGCTTATGTTTTTTCACGCGGCCATCAGGAACATCAAGAATATTGAGTCGAAATGCAACATCACACATAACTGGAACAAGGTAAAAGGAAACTAAAAATGATAGCGTAAAAGAAAAAAAAAGTTTTATTGGTATCAGAAGCTCTTGGCTCATTACTTTTTCTCTCCGATCAAATTTCAACAGCTTTTGATATTATTTATTTTTTTTGATCCGGCGCAATTTCTAAGTAACACTCAACTCGATCATCAACTTCCCAGTCTCGAAAGTTTTCAATCAAAAAGCCACATTCAAATCCTGCATGTACTTCTTTAACCACCTTTTTCTCACGCTGAAGACTCTTGATTTTTCCTTCACCAACTTTGGTATTACCTCGCCAAATAACCAAGCTGCTATCACGAGTGCAACGACCAGTTTTAACTGCACAACCTGCAATTACACCAATTTTTTTAATATCAAAAACTTTAAGAACTACTGCTTCACCAATCTTAGTTTTAACTTTTTTAATTTCTTTTGTACTTTCAGAAAATTCTTCAAGATCTTCGACTAACTTATAAATAATATCGAACAACTTAATATTGATGGAATTTCTTCGGGCCAATGCTGCAGCATTTGGTTCTATTTTGACATGAAGTCCAACAAGCATTGAGCCTGTATTGGCAGAAAGCGCAATATCACTTTCATTGATATCGCCAACCGCTGAATGGATAATGCTGAATCCTTTTTCTAATTTTTTAGAAAGCTTTACTATTGAACCAATAAGCGCTTCCAAAGAAGATTTTGTATCTGTTTTTATAATAAGATTAAAATCTCCTTTTGTAGATATAATTTTTGAAGTCACAACTCTTTCTGGCTTAGAAGATCGAGCTTTTTTAAATTCACGTTGCGAAACAACTTGTAAAAAATCACCCGCCTCTGGAAGCTCAGAAAAACCTGCAACCTGCACCGGAACTGAAGGTCCAGCAGATTTAATTTGCTTTCCATATGAGTCAATAAGAGAACTAACCTTCCCACTCGTATTTCCGCAAACAAAAAAATCGCCTCTTTTTATAACACCATGCTGACAGATAAGTGTTGCAACAGGTCCCCGTCCTTTTTCAAGTTTTGATTCTAAAATAAATCCTCGTGCAGAAACGGTTTTATCAGACTCCAACCCAATCATCTGAGATTGTAGAGAAATCATTTCAAGAAGATGATCAACGCCTTGTCCTAATTTAGCTGAAATTGGCACACAAACAATATCACCGCCCCAATCTTCTGGTAGAAGATCGTGCTGAGACAGATCGCGCTTCACCGCTTCTATTTGGTGTTGCTCAACCTTATCAACTTTGTTAATAGCAACAATAATAGGAATGTCCATTGCTTTTGCATGCCTAATCGCTTCTACTGTCTGAGGCATTATGCTATCGTCCGCTGCAACAACAAGAACAACAAGATCGGCTACTTTTGCTCCCCGCATTCTGATTTTTGTAAATGCTTCGTGACCAGGGGTATCTAAAAAGATAACGCTACCCTGTTTAGTTTCTACTTCGTACGCACCAAGATGTTGTGTGATTCCACCTTTTTCTTTTGCTGCAACACGCGTTTTGCGCACAAAATCTAGTAATGTTGTTTTTCCATGATCAACATGTCCCATGACTACAACAACCGGAGGTCGCTCTTCTAATTTTTCTTTTTGTACTCCATGATCTGCGATAATTTTTGTCTCAATCATCGCTTCATAGTCTTGAGGTTTTTTCTGTATAATCGTCAGCTCAAAGTGCTGTGCAAGACGAGCAACAATATCTTCGTCAAGAATTTGATTTTTGGGCGCCACAACACCCCATTTGAGAAGCGTCAAAATAACTTGTGCTACAGATTCACCAATAGCAACTGCAAAATCTCCTGGTGTCATCGAAGTAACAACAAAATCTTTTTTTATAGCCTTAATAGACTTTTCAGGAACTTGAAGCTCGTTTTTAATAGTAGGTCGTACCTGCTTTAGATCAACCTTTGGTTTTTTAGAAGAAATAGTTTTTGATTTTTTTCTTGACTGAATACGTGGCATAATTTTGATTTGCTCTTTTTTTTCAGGTTTCGGTGACGAAGCCTTTTGCATTGTTTTATTTAAATATTCTAACGCTTTTTGCTCAAGAACAGCCATATGACTGCTCACATCAAAACCACCTTTTTTAAGAATTTTTATGAGCTCTTTCGAAGAAAGGTTGTTTTTTTTTGCAAACTCATACACTCGCACTTTTTCAGACTTCATTATTTCCAACCTTTTCTAAAACAGCCCAAAATAAGGTGTAGCGTCCGTTATATACCTACTATTGAGAAGCACTCTCATCAATGCTTTCAGAGGTATCAAGACCCTCAGTCAACTGTTCTTGTTGATCTTCTTTTTTAAAAATAGATTCTTCAGATTTCCTTTTTTCCTCATCCTCTTTGACAAGGTTAATATTCATACCCAAAATCTGTGAAGCTAAGTTAATATTTTGTCCCATCTTACCGATAGCAAGCGAACGTTGGTCTTCGTCGAGCCAAACATTAGCATTTTCACTATCAACGATAACAACTCGCTTCACCTCCGCAGGCTTAAGAGTATCGCGAACAACTAACTCCAGAGGCTCTCTTGATTCAATAATATCAATTCGTTCACCACCAAGCTCTTTTAAAATCGGCTTGATTCTAACTCCACCAACACCCACGCATGTTCCAACAGGATCAATATTATTATCGTGCGATGCCACAAGTACCTTAGATTTATAGCCCGGCTTTCTGACAATTTTCTTGATCTCTACAAGCCGTTCAAACACTTCGGGTACTTCTAACTCAAACAAACGCTTTAAAAAATCTGGAGAAATACGGTCTAAAATAAGTTGGTTTTCATTTCGAGGCTGTGTAAGAACCTCTTTGAGCAAAGCTCGAACTGTAAAACCAACAGAGCAACGCTCTCCAGGAATAGTTAGCGATTTTGGCAAAAACGCAAATACATCTTGCAACTTAACTACAATGCCATTGCGTTCACACTTATGAACCGTTCCATGAACGATAGAACCTTCTTTTTCTTTAAACTCGTTGTAAACCGCCATTGCTTCAATTTCTCGTATCTTTGATGCAATAACCTGTTTTGCTCTTAAAATCTCTATTCTGCCAATACCTCCTTCAAAAGGAAGCCAAACTTCATCGGTAACGTTTAATTTTTTGTCTACAAAATGAGCTTTCCGTAAACTTATTTCAACGTCGGGATCTTGCACAGTTGAGACTATGATTTTTTTTGAAACGATAGAAACTTCGTCTGTTTTTTTGTCGTAATGAACTTGAAATTCAATATCCGGGTACTTTCTTTGATAGGCAGCAAGCATGCCCTCGCAAATGATTGCGCTCAGAACGGATCGATCTAGACCCTTTTCTTCAACAAGTTGATCTATTACCAACGAAAGTTTCACTAAAATACCCCGCTAAAAAGCTGATTAACAATAACAGCATCCAGTTTAACAGAAAAAAAAAGAAAGGCCAGACAGCCCATCTGCTTTTTTGTTAAATTTTTATTTTTGAGCATCACCTATTATTACTCTTATTAATAAGTATATATAAATATAGTAATAGATTAGACACAAAGTGGTGGATAACTCGCACTTTTTCGACGCGATAGCACTTCTTAAAGAGGGCATTCTCTTTAAACCTGGGTGGTGGATAAGTGGTGGATAAGTGGTGGATAACTTTTTTGGGTAAAAAATAGGGCTTTCGAAATAACGCATTGGATCGGTGTTTTCAGAGTTATCCACCACTTATAGTGTCTCCAGCAGATGCATTTCAGAAGATTTGAAAAAGTTATCCACCACTTATCCACCACTTATCCACCACTTATCCACCACC
>Ga0114925_10000818_pt1 | contig 14595 bp, 34 predicted proteins | sample SumtaG_2_FD_87287 | JGI IMG/M metagenome (GOLD analysis project Ga0114925, IMG submission 87287) | Deep subsurface microbial communities from Indian Ocean to uncover new lineages of life (NeLLi) - Sumatra_00607 metaG | ecosystem: Environmental > Aquatic > Marine > Oceanic > Sediment | place... | reverse complement strand
AGTCTTGATTTTGATGACGAAGGAAATATAATTTATATTTGTTTTGAGGGAGAAAAATTAGGGGATGATGAGTGTCTTTTTGAGGCTATTGCACCGTTTGTTAAAGAGAAATCATATATTGAGATGGGTGGGGACGATGGAAATATTTGGAGATGGATTTTTGAAAATAATACTTGCCTTGATATACCAGCAACAATTACTTTTTAGGTGAAATAATGGAAATAATATCTACAGAGTATAGAGGTTTTACTCTTGATATTAAAGAGAGAGTAGAGGGTTATTATTGTAAAGTTGAGGGTAAGCATTATATTATTCCTGATGATGCTGGAACAATCAATAACAATGGTAAACTGCTTTGGGGCTTTGTTGAAGTTGATCCTGAAACAGTTGGACAGTTTACCACTAAATATGATAAAAACGAGAGGAAGATTTACGGTGCTATCGGTAAAAGAGGTGGAGATATTTTGAAAGATGACACAGGTGAAATCGGAGTTGTGCGATTTGGAGAGTTACCTTTAGATAAATCAGGTGATTGTGTTTGCACATATCCAGCTTTTTATGTTGAGTGTTTGGGTAAATTAGGACAAGCCCCAACTTATGAGTGCGTAAAAATAGGTGATTGGATGGAAATTATCGGGACCCAAGCAGAGGATTCCAAATTATTAGAAAAGTAAAGATAAGTAAATAGTTATGTTAAAAGGATATATTTTGAAAGGAGTTGGAAATGTTGGTTTTAAGCAGACAAAAAGATGAGTCTATTATGATTGGGGATAATGTTGAGATCGTTATTGTAGATGTTAGGGGAGATAAAGTTCGACTTGGCATAACAGCCCCAAAAGAAATTCCCGTGCATCGCAGAGAAGTTTATGAGGCAATAAAGAGGGAAGCTGAAAAAAGAGAAAAAGAAGAATAAGATTTTTTCTTTTCACAGAAAATTATTTTTTTAGTTTTATACTAAAAAACAGTTAGGAGATATTAAAATGGGCGCAGACGATAAAGAAAATTATAAAAAGATACTTGGATTTGTTAATGACTTATCAGAAATTCAGACGAAGAATTTAGCAGAGGCTATTGAGTTAAATCCAGATGACGTTAAAGATGTTCTTAGTCATGTTTTTGATGGTACTTTACAAAGATGTCTTGGCAAATGCCCAAAATGTGGAGCACCTGGGGAAGGTATGGAACTGGTAATTAACTGGAATGTTTTTAAATGGGAAGAGGCTCCAGGAATTTATCAGAAAGCTCATTGCACTAATTGTGGCACTGATTTTACAGAATATTATATTTATGCAGGCACAGAGATAAAAGAGTAAATTAAAAATGAAAAAGGGAACTTATAGAATAGTTAAGGGGGATGTGACTGAGCCTCAGAGACAAGATAAGAATGAGGCTGTTGTTATTCCGCATGTTTGTAATAATTTGGGAATTATGGGGGCTGGAGTTGCTTTAGGACTAAAAAGAAAATGGCTGGAAGTAGAAACAAGTTATGAAGGAGCAACTTCTTTAGGAAAGTGTTCTTTTGCGAAAGTTGGAGATAATATTGTAGTTATTAATATGGTTGCACAGAGTGGGCTTATAAATAAAAATAATCCTAAACCAATTAAATATTTGGCACTGATAAATTGTATGAAATTTGTCCAAGATTGGGCAATTTCAGGCAATTGTGTTATTCATACTCCTAAATTTGGTTCTTTAAGAGCCGGCGGCAACTGGGGTTTCATAGAGGAACTTATTAGAGAGATATGGATAGATGCTGGAATAGATGTAACAGTATATGAATATGAGAAATAGGAGATGATATTATGTTTTGGTTTGTTCTTTATTTAATTACAGCTTTGCTTGCTGCTATTTATATAACAGCCGAGGAAGCTAAAAAAGATGATATAGGAGCGGGAATTGCAATAGTGGTTTTTATTTTTACTCTTTTTCTTACTCCTATAGCTTTAATTACGAAATTACTAATTTTAGCCAGTAAATAATTTTTCACAGAAAATAAAAAAGTTAAGTTTATAAAATTATGGAAATGACAGAAACAACTGCAATAGTACCATATTTACCTACTCCTGTAACAGAAATAGTTACTTGGAATCATTTTCAAGGTTATCAAGGAACTGAATGTAGTTGCGGAGCTACTCATAATGTACAGTGTGGTATTGCTTGTTATTTTTGTCAAAGATGTGGAAAATGTAATACCTTATCTTGGTTTGGAAATTATAGGATGCAGTTTGATTGGCCTGATTTTGGACCGTCAAGAGCTGCAATTAAAATAGCTTTATATACTTGTATGCCTTTTAAGAACTGGAAATATTTTGGTATGGTTGAATGGGATGATATAAAATGGCTAAATTAATTAAACTTAAAAACGGGATAGAAGAAGCAGAGTCACTTATAACAATTGTGATGATGTCTTTGCAAAAGTTATTTAATGAAAACCCTATGGCTGTTTATGAATTAGTAATGAAATGCAGAGATAATAATCATCAGTATTTTGGGAATATGGTAGAAGAATTGAAAACCTTGGCATTAGTACAATCTGATGGTTCTGTTCATAATTCAATAAGAAATATAGTTTTGTCTGCTGTTAAAGGTGAGGGACTTAAGATGGTTCTCGGTTCACCTATTTTAGAAGAGAAAGATATAAAGAAATAAAATGGATGAGACAGATAAACCAAAAGTTAAAATGATTGGTGAAGATGGTAATGTTTTTGCCATAATGGGTAAAGTATGTAAGGCACTTAAAAGGGCTGGCATGCCAGATAAAGCAAAAGAATTCCAAAAAAAGGCTATGAAGTCAAAGTCTTATGATGCTGTTTTACAGTTATGCTTTGATTACTGTGAGCCTTATTAATTTCTTTTTCACAAAAAATAAAAAATTGTTTTTAAGAAATAGGAGTAATAGAATAATTTAAAAGGAGATTAATTATGTTGTGGTTGATTATCGGATTAGTATTGTTGATAGTTGGAACAGTTGGGTATTATCGTAGTTCTTCATCGGGTAATTATAGTGGACATCGGGACGCTTATTTAATTATGTCTATTCCTGGTGGTGTTATAGCAGGTATATCTTTAGTATGTCTGCTTGCAGCAACTCTTCAGACTATTTGGAAACAGGCAGAACTTGTTTGTGTTGAAAGGCAAATCAAAGTAGCAGAAGAACAATATGAAAATCAGATTTCAACAATACAATTATTGGCAAGTAAGTATCCTTTAGAAAAGGAACTTTTGGAAAATTTGAATCCTGCATTATTGTTACGCTTGCCAGAAATTAAAAGTGATATAGTACTTATAAAAGAAGCAGAACTGGCTTTGAAATATAAAGATAATATTTATAATCTTCGTTATGAGGAAAATAGAATAAAACAATATTTAGATTGGTTGAACCATCGTTGGCTAATTCCTTCATTAGCATCAGCAAAATATAAACAATAATAAGAGATAATTTCTTTTTCACAGAAAAATAAAAAATTGGTTTCATAAGGTTATCAGAAATGATAGCCTTATTTTTTTAGGAGCAAAAAAATGAGAGTTTATGAAATATGGATTGGTAGAAAGAGTAATGGAGATTTACAAAGAATAGCAATAGCAACAGATGTAATTAACAAAGAAGATGAGGGAGAGATTTTGAAAGCAGAAGATTTCTTTCCTCCTTCTACAACAGATATAAAAAAAGAGGGAGAGATTCAAATTACAGGTGAAATATATTTGTTAAGTGATTGTCTAGAGGTTGTTTATTAAAAATGAAGGCTAAAATTTATTATCAGCCAGTTGAATTAAATGTTCTTGCTCTTATTGAACAGGAAGATTTGGAAGTTGATTTTGATAAAGCTGTTTTTATAATTGATTTCTATGACCCAGATATTAATAGCAAGGAAAAATTAGCAGATAGGATATTTGCATTATTTAATCATGAGCATAAACATAAAGAACTGCAAGCCAAATATAAAGAAGTGGGTCATACATCTATGTCTATTGGAGATTATATTGAGTTTGAAGATGGGGAGATATTAGTCTGTGCATCAACAGGATGGGAGTTATATGAATGTAGATATTGTGGCTCGAAGCACTGTCGTTTTGATTGTGATGAGAGTCAAGCCGGAAGTTTTAATTAATTTTCACAGAAATTAAATTTTTAGGTTTTATAAGATTATGATTAAAATAGAAAAAAAAGGAAATAAAAAATGAAAGCAATTGAAGAATTAATAGGGTTGAAAATTGAAAGATGTCCTGAATGTAAGTGCCCTGTAGGGGACGATTGGGATTATAAGGATTATAGCGGTAGATGTATAGTTATATGTCCTCAATGTAGTCACGAAATAAGTCTTTTTCCTCCTCCGGAAATAAAAAATCTTAAGTTTATATGTCCAAAATGTAATAAGGATATTTTGGAGTGCTGCGAAGATACTGCTTTTGTATCTTCTTCTATAAAGTTCATTGATGAAAGTGGGGATTTTGAATATGGGGAAGTGACTGTGCACGATGGTATTGTTTGTAGATTTCAATGTCTTTATTGCGGTTATATATTAAAAGATAAAGACGAAAAAAATATAGATGAGAACTTGGAAGTAGTTGAGTGGTTAAAAAAGAATTGCAAACAGGAGAAATAGAAAGAGACTAAAAAATGCACAAGGGAATAATTTTAATAGTGAAGGCTTCGGATAGGGATGAGGCACAATCAGAGGCAGAAGATTTCTTAATACCCTATGAAGATCAAGTTTTAGATTGGTGGCAGATTGGAGGACGTTGGACAGGAATTCTTGATGGGTATGATCCTGAAAAAGATCCTATCAACATTGAGACTTGTCCTCAATGTAATGGCACTGGGAAAAGAGACGATTTGATTGGTAGGCGAATGAAAGAGGATAATCCAGATTTTACTTGCAACAGTTGTAAGGGAGAAGGGAAACGTGTTAAATGGCCAACTCAATGGGAAGAACATAAGGGAGATATATTACCACTAGATAAAGTTAAGAAAAATGTTCTTGAAGAATGGAAACAAAATCCCAAAACTGCCGGAGATAAACTTCGTCAGGATTTTAATTCTAATTGTAATATATTTAATGTCGAAACAGATGATTATAATTTGCCGGATGAGAAAGATTGGAAAGATAATTGGTGGGCTATAATTATTGATATACATCATTAATTTCTTTTTCACAGAAAAGTAAAAAACTCTTTTTATAAGATTGGTATTAAAAAAGAAATAATTTTTATTAACTTTAGTTAGGAGATGTAATTATGTTGACACAGAGCAATGGTGCTGGTCCTGCTACTTTGAAGGAGGTTTTGAATACCCCTGCTCCTATAAGGGAAACTCCTACATATCAGCCTGTATCTAACAAAGAACTGCTTGATATGTTACATAGAGTTGCTAAAGAGCAAAGTCTTGTCCTAAAGGAGCCTCAGTTTGGACTTGCCAGATACGGACAGAGAATGTTCGGAGTTTATAAAGTAGAGGGACAAGAGCACTTTGATGGAAGAGTTAAGTTGATGTTGGGAGTAAGAAATAGCGGTGATGGACAAATAGCTGCCGGAGTTTGTTTTGGCAGCGAAGTTTTTGTTTGCAGTAACTTAGTATTTACAGGTTATGCAAATGAAAGTGATGGTATTGTTGGTAGGGTTTCTCATAAACATACAATTAATGTTATGGACACACTGTATGAGAGACTTTCTTCGGCACTGAATCAATTTCCTGTTTTTAGAGATTTTCAGGAGAATTTTTATGGTCGTCTAACAGATAGAAGAATCTCTGATAATAGGGCTTTTGCAACAATCGTTAAGGCTGTTATGGATGATGTAATTCCTAATAAGGATGTTATCAGATTGGCAAACATTTGGTTAAGCCAAAAAGAGGAACCTAAAGAAACAGTAGAGAGAAAAGATTGGCATCCTGAATTTCAGAGTCGCAATGCTTACAGTCTTTTTAATGCTTTTACTCATCTGCATAAGGGTTATCAGAAACAGAATCCAGTTGAGGCAGTTAAAAGGTCCATTAGATTGACACAGTTGTTTCATCACGAGTTTTCAAGAAATTAAATCTCTGGATATGAGAGAATTATAATAAGGGTTGGTTTTAGGACTAACCCTTATTTTTCACAAAAAAGTAAAAAATAGGTTTTATAGGATTATGGCTAAGACAAAAGAAAATAAATCAAAAGAAAAAACTTGTACTATTGGATTGTTTGAAGTTTCCTATGTTGTTACTCTACCTGATAAAGATTCTGACCCTAAAGATGGTTGTTTCATTCCTAAAGAAGATTCTGCCTGGGAAGATAAATTATTTAAGATAAAAGGAGTAAAAGGTGTTGGCGGTCCTAATATTACAGGGAGTATATTGATAGAATTTGATGGGCAACCTACACAAGAAACCTTGCAAGAATGTCTACAGATAGTAAATAATTCCATTGATTATGAGGAATAATTTTTCACAAAAAAAGAAAAAATAGGTTTTATAGTAATGTGTGAAAGATAAAAAACTTATTTTAATTGCAAGTGAAAAAACAGAATGTATAATAATTGGAATTAAATTTTAGGAGCACTATTATGGGAATGGGAAATTATCCGTGTTTTGCAGAAGTTATTGAAGAGGATTTTGTAAAAGAACAATGTCCTGAATTGCTGGATAAATTAAAAATTCTCCTTGATAAACTTGATATTAGTTTTGACCAGTTTGCTACATATTTTGATGAAAGTCAAGGTAATGATATGTTGGCAGATGGAATATCACTGGAAGACCAAAAAACACTTCATGAGGCTTATCATGATTTGCAAGATGAGTTTGAGCAAAAAACAGGTCTTATTCTTCTTGTTATATATACTTGTGATGAGGATGAGGCAGATAGAGGTTGTGAGGTTACAGGGGGTTGTTGGTCGGTTGGAGGAGTTTATCAACTATCACCAGCGGGTGAGAAATATAAAGATAAAATAGAAAGAAAGTTTTGGACAGTATTCGGCTAAATAAAAAGGATTTTTTTCTTAGTTTTTGAATTAAGGATAAATTAAGAAAAATGATATGTTGTAGCTATAGGAACCGTTTGGAGTTAAGAAAATACTTGAGACGGTTCTTGTTTTTTAGTAGGATATAGAGAGGAAAGAAAAATAGCTTTAATATTGTTATTTTTGGGAGGATAAATTTATGTTAGCTATTGCTTCAATTAATCGGCACGCTAATGAGAATAAGTTAGAAGTTGAGGAGAAGGTAATATTAGTTTGCGAATTTGTTAGTCATATTGATAAAGATTTAGATTTTCATAGATGGTTAGAGAAAAGAAACGGAAAAAATAATAATTCACAGAAAATAAAAAAATAGATTTTATAGTAAGATGGAAAGTATTACAAAGAAAATTATTAGAAAAGGAGATACAAAACGGCGCGAATCTCCAACTAAAATTGATGATTTCTCTCAACAAATTAAAGAGTTTCAATTTAAGATTGAGAAACTTAATGCTGAAAATCTTGCTCTAAGAATATCAGAAGCCAATTCACATCAAACCACCAAAGAGAGTTTTTCCCAGGCAGCAAATGCCATAGAAGCATTAAGAATTGCAAGGGAAACTATAAAAGACCTTGCAGATGAAGTTAAAAAACGGAAAAATTTTGAAAGTTATTCGTATTACGTTGGGTCTGAAATTACTTGTGGACGTATTCCCTTAAAATATTCCTCTTGGTTAGATAAGGGTTGCCCGGCATAAAAACTATAAATTCTTTTTCACAGAAAATAAAAAAATAGATTTTATAGAATTATGATGAGCGAAGAAGAAAAAACTAAAAAATTGTTAGATATGGTAAGCGGTGTTGTATGGTTTTACCATAATGGAACAAATAGATGTATCGGTTGTGGTGAGTATAGTTGGAAGGGTAGTCACGAACCTGGTTGTTTGAGAGAAGAATTATTGAGAAGAATTAAAGAAAATAAGGAAAAGTAAAATGGATGTAAAAACAACAATATCAAGTGCAGAGGTAGTTGACACTGTGCATTATATGGAGAAGAATATAGTTTTTGAGATAGGAGAGAAAGATTTAGATTGTGCCGAAGTAACTGTTACTCTTTTATATAATAACCTTCAAATGAAAGATAATGAAGAAGAGGTAAATACTCTTACGGAAATACAAGTTGAAAAAGAAGCAACTACCAGAGATTGTGTAGCTGATGATGTTATGACAAAAGTAGAAGATTTGCTTGCTGGAGCGATAAGTATCTCAAAAGAAGAAGCACAACGAATCGGAGATGAAATAGACAAAAAAATTGAGGAAGTATTAATATATGAAGATATAAGGGAGTCATAATGTTACTTGAAGAAAAATTAGATACAATAAATAATGCTATTAAAAAATTAACCGCTGAATTAACTGGTGGACAATTGAGGGCACTTGTTGTCCTTATTAACAGAACAGAAGTTCCTGATACTCAAGAAAATAAAGAGAGATTGTTTAGATTTTTGAGAGAACATTGTCAACCTGAGCCTGATTTTGAAGCGGTGGATTTAATAGAAGGTGGGGTGATGATTAGTTTAGAGTGGGAAGGAGAGGGGATACAAGAGGATTACACAGGAGATTTTAATGATGTTCCACTTCTTCGTTTTTATGTTTATAAAGAAGAGAAAGATTTGGCTAACACAGATACTATTACAGAAGTTGATGGTAAAAAGTGGAAACAAGTTGATGATGCTTCTTATTGCACTCATATTCCAATTGATACTCCAAGAGATATTTTAGAGAAATTGCTTAAAATACTTATGATTGAGTTTCATTATGAAGTTAAAAATAATAAACCTGTAAAAAGGTTGGGGGAGAGAATGAGCCATATTAATGAAAGTTGGATTGAGAATTGGGAAGCAGGTTTGGAAGACTATGATACTATTTTTCACAAAAAATAAAAAAACTGGTTTTATAAGTGAAGGATAAAGGATATTTAATGGCAGGAGAAATAGAAATAACTAAGGCAAGACCGTATAACCAATCTGAGTTTTGGGATAGGGATAAGAGATATAATATCCAAAATATGCTTCTATGCCAGCAGAATTTTCCAGCAAAATGTTGTGATGATGAGATTTGTTCCACTTATCAAGATAGGGATTTTGAAAGTTGGGATAAAGCAATAGATTGGTTGAGAAAAACACTAAGGAAGAAAGAAGGAAAAGATTACTGCCTTGATTTTCATATTCTTGACCCCAAATTAACAAAAAAGTTTGTAGCCAAGTTTCTTAGTGGATGGCTCAAACGAATAAAAAGAAAACTTACAGGATATAGAATTATAAGATATACTAATGTTGCCTCTGGTTATCCTTGTATATTGGTAATGGGTTTCTCACAAAATCCTAAAAATCCTAAAGTTGAGTTGTATTCAGGACAAGTAGCTCCTAATGTAGAAGGAATTGAAAGACAAGGAACTAATTTTATTGAGTTTGAAGATTAGAATAAAGAAATAGAAAGGCAAAAAAAATGAAAGTAATTTTAGATAATACCGAACCAAAAACAACGAGCGTCGTTCATTATGAAATCAAACAAATAAAAGTATGTCCCCAAATAACACTTAATAGCGGAGCTGTTTATGATCTTCATACGATAATAATTAATTTTAATGATAAAAATAACAGACATAATTTTTTATACTTTATATGGGATGGAATGGCTTTTTATCTTATTTCCGCTCTAATATCTCGTTTGGTGTCTCATTTTGAAGAAGAAAAAATTTGTGCTGGCGAAACAAAGGATGAAATTAGTAGAGTAACTCTTGCAATAAAAAGATATATAAATGATATTTTGGATGAGTTTAAGATAAAACCAATAAATGAAAGTTAGATGCAATTTTTCTTTTCACAAAAAATAATTTTTTAGGGTTTATAGGATTATGCTCACTATAACGAAAAAAAAGACGTTGAAATTATCTGATAGACAAGAACAGGAAATTAAAGATGAAATTCTTGAGTGGTATGGTATTAGACTTAACACTAATCAAATAAATAAACTTCTAAAAGCTGCTCCCTTTGAAGGTGCAATTTGGACCATAGGTAAGTCTTGGGATTTTGATACTGCTGCAAGAGAAGAATTAGTAAACCTTATTTGTCAAGATGTTATGAACAGAGATTGGCCTACCTGTGGGGAAATAAGTAAAATGAGCGGAAAGAGAGAGAAAAGATTGTGGTCAGCAATGAAAACAGCGTTACTTGCAAAAGGATATGTTCTTGATGAAAAAGATGAAGATTGGGTTAATAATAAAACATATTAAAAAAGGAAAGTCAAATGAGCAAAAGCAAAGAATTAAAAATAGATAAGAGAGTTAGACTTTTTGGCAGTAAATACGAAATAGATACTGCTGAAGAGTTGATCGAAAGATTCTATCCTAATCTAAAAGACTTAGATGAGTCAACAGCAAGGATAGAATTACAAAGTTTGATTGATACGGAAAGAGTTAAAGCAACAATACTCTTTGATGGTAATGGAGTCTATAGCTTTGATATGATAATTCGTGATATAAGAAGAGTTATAAACGGAGGCATGGAGAAAATGACTGATAGACTTTATCAGTTTCTAAATCTTTGCTGTGGCAGTATCGCTCACTACAATAAACAAGGTTGGATAGATACTTATCCTACTGTCAAACATCTGAGGCAATTCTTTATAAGAAATGAGTTTGGAAAAAGAGTCTTAGACCATATACCTTACTGGAAAACAGACGTAAAAAGAATTGTTGAAGAGATAGAGAAAATACTCCGAATACCCCAAAAAAGTTGGAAATAATTTTCATTTCACAGAAAATAATTTTTTCAGTTTTATAAGTTTATGAAAAAGACTTTAAGACATTGGCTGATAATTATTTTAATTGCTTTGATAATTAGTACAATAGCTGCTTGTCTTGGTCTAAGATGCGGAATAAGAACTAAAAATCAACATAATTCGATGGAGAAATAAGATGGGACTTACAATTCTTTATACAATAGGATACAAAGGTAATGTAAATGGACTGCGTAAAAAACTTGAAAAGATACGCAGTGCTTGTTTGAATTTGCCTTTTCAGGAAGTGGGGGAAGTTAAAGTAGTTAAGATAACAAGAGACCACTTAAAAATCTGGAATTATTTACAAAATGAAATTGGTTATGGTAAGAAAAATACATTTGGAGGAAATTATATCTGTGATTTACTAATGCAGATGGCAGGCACTTCAACGGGTGAAATGTCTGCAATTTGTAGACAAAAAATGAGCAAGCCGGATAATATTACAGACAAACATATAACAGTTTTTAGATTATTTATGTCTTTTTTATCTGATCCGTCTAATTTTTCTTATCAAGATTGTATAGCAATAAGAGATTTAGGACTGGAATTAATTGGAACATCGACCGACCAAATGATAGAATTAGGAGAATGGAAGGAAGAAAAATTATCAGATAATAGAGGGCGAAGCTGGAAGGAAATACAGCCGATGCCTATTAATATGGTTTCATTTTTGACTTGGGCTGGAGAAGGTTGCGAAAGTTCGAACTTTAGTTTTCAGAGAATACATAAAAGATATGTCTGTAATAGTTTTTGCAAAACTCAATATGCAACAGAGTTTGTAAGATGTCATTTGCTTATTATTAAAGTTCTTGATTTATTTAAGGCAGAGGGTTTTGAAGTAGATGTAAGTGATGAGGGGGAATATTGGGGAACAAGAGATTTGAGTAAATTGGCAGAAAATATAAATGATTACACTGTTTTGATAAAAGGAATTTTTGGTGATTTGCAAGATGCTGTTGACAAGGCAGATAACGGAGTAACTTTAGAAGCTCCTATTAAGACGTGCGAAAATTATATGAAAGTTGATGACTCTAAAACTGTTTCGCAGAAAAGCAAAAAATAGATTTTACATTGAAAAAGGGGAAGATTTTGAGGTATGGTAAAATGAAAAAGATATTTTTTATTATTGTTCTTTTATTTTGTTCTTCTACCTGTTTTGCTAAGGCACCAGATTGGTTGATTAAGAAGCACAAACTTGACTTGTATAAACAATCTTCTAGATTCAACTTAGAGATAAGAGAAGCAAGACATCGAAATAGGATTTATAGAGTCCGGTCTGGGGGAGTAAGGAACAGTCGGAGATATTATTACCGGAGAGGATATAGTCTTAATTCTTATGCTGTTGGATTAAGAGCAAATTATAGTCGTTGTCCTTATATTTTTTAATTCACAGAAAATAAAAAAATTGGTTTTATACTTAAAAAAGGAAAATAGAAAATGGAAAAAATGACTTATAGACAATTGGCAAAAAAAATAAATGAGTTGCCTGAGAAATGGAAAAATACTGATGTTTCTGTTTATTCAGTTTTATCAGATGAATATTTTGAGGTATCAGATATAAAGTTTTGCGATGATGGCGTATTAGACAATGGACATCCCTTTTTAGTAATTGAAGATGGACAAGCAATTATGTAGAGGAAAAAATGGCAGACGAATTAAATATATTTATTAAAGAAATTATTTTAGATGAAAAAGTGCCCAAAAATATAAGAAAAGAGGCACTGGATGTTCTTTTGAAATCAGTAATAAAAAGTTTAGTTAGAGTAACAGGTGAAGTATATATAACTCGTTTTGAATATCTTAATACTGTGGCATTGTTGAGGCAAGAAAAAAGAATACAAGCTATAAAAGCAATAAGAGATATTACAGGATTAGGATTGAAAGAAGCTAAAGATTATATTGATAATTTACAAAAAAAAGTAAAAAGAGGGGAAGATTGAAAATTTATCTTGATGACATAAGAAAAGCTCCAGAAGGCTGGACAAAAGTTATTTCAGCAGAGATGGCTATTCAACTGCTCAAAACTGGTGATGTTGAAGAGATAAGTCTGGACCATGATTTGGGGGAAAACAAGAAAACTGGATATGATGTAGCAAAGTGGATTGAGAAACAAGTCTTGATAAAAGGATTTATATCACCTATAATTCTTGTTCATTCGGCTAATCCAGTTGGTAGACAAAACATAGAGGCAGCTATAAAAAAGATAAAAGAACTTCGGGAAAATTAAGTTTCACAGAAAATAAAAAAATTGGGTTTATAGAATTATGGGAACAAAAGAAGAACCAAAAAGATATGAGTTTAGTACCCTTTGGCAAAAAGCAAAAGAGCAAATTAAATTATTTGATGCCTTAGATGTTTGTCGTATTTGTTTACTTGTTCTTTGTATGCTTGGGGTTATTTCTTCTTTGATTGGGCTTTTTGTGTTATTTTCAACTTCTTATATTATGTACGGTATTTCTATATTTGGTCTGTGTTTTCTTGGTTGTGTTCTAAATGTAATTGGGTTATATTCTCGTAAGAGAATTTCAAAAGAAGAATGGAAGAAGAAACAAGGAGAATAAAAATGAGTAAGACAGTGGTTAGACATAAATGTGATTATTGTAAAGCAATTTTTAACACAAGAGTAGATTGTGAAAATCATGAAGAGAAACACCGAGCAATTCAAGTTTTAGAAGGGGCTTTTCCTGATACAAGAGATAATTTGAGAAATGAAGTTTTTATACAAAGAACTTCTCAATGGTTAGAAAAATATAAAGATGCGGTTTTGGAGATAATAAATAAATACGAATCTATTAAAAAACATGCACCTTGGAGTTATGTATGGTTTCGTATTCTTGATGATGGGGGAAATATTTTTTATAAGATTGCAATGAGAACACTTTGTATTTGCCCAAAATGTTTTAAGGAATATAATCAACCTTATTTTGGTATAAATTGTTGTAAAGGAGTATAAGATGAACAGTTTAATTTGGTTAATCTTTGCACATTTTATCGGAGACTGGGGAATTGCAACCAGTTGGCTTCACGAACAGAAAACTCAAAGAGTAGCTCCTTTATTGGCTCACTGTATGATTTATACTGGCTGTGTTTCAATAGCATTGCAATATATAGGTATTTTTACTCTTATGAGAGTTTGGATGATTTTATTTGGTCATTTAGCAATAGACATAGCAAAGGTAAGTTTACACGAAAAATTTGCCATAAAGGATATTTTGGGTTGGACTCTTTGTATTGACCAACTTTTGCATATTGTTCTTTTAATTGGTATTTGGAATTTTTCTTAATTCACAGAAAATAATTTTTTGGGTTTTATAAGATTATGGAAAACAGGAAAGAAGAAAATTTGTAGGAGATTAAAGATGACTGCAAATACAAAAGGAGATAAAAGATGGGCTTAACTGAAAATGGAGTTAGTACCACTAAAGAAAAAGGGCAGTTTGCTTATGAGGAATATGGTCCATATTATAACAGAAAAATACAATGGGATTATCGAGATAACAAAGGAGTCTTGCACAGTGGTATCTCTAGAACATTAGCAATGGCTATTTTAGAGGCTGCTAAAAAGAGCGGAGAGAAAATCAATCCTACTAAAATAAGAGAATGTAATTAATTCACAGAAAATAAAAAAGTCTGTTTTATAAGGTTATGACAAATAGACTAAGAAAAATTTTGGCACAAAGTAGAAGAAGAACAAGCAACAGAGTATTATCTACATTGAGAAATCAACATCTATTTTGGATGGATAGACAGATAAAAAGAGCAATTCCAGATGAAGAAAAGAGAGAAGAATATATTGATGCTCTTATTGAAAAGTTTATAGTT
>Ga0114925_10000817_pt1 | contig 14597 bp, 10 predicted proteins | sample SumtaG_2_FD_87287 | JGI IMG/M metagenome (GOLD analysis project Ga0114925, IMG submission 87287) | Deep subsurface microbial communities from Indian Ocean to uncover new lineages of life (NeLLi) - Sumatra_00607 metaG | ecosystem: Environmental > Aquatic > Marine > Oceanic > Sediment | place... | reverse complement strand
CGTCGTCGTTTTTCCAAATATGATCGTACCACTCCTTGTACTTGATGAAAAAATCATCAAAGGAGTAAATCAGGCATTGGAAAAATCAAAACTGATTTTTTTGCTCGCCGCAAAAGATTCAAAAGAATCACAAGATGCAATTGGCACGAGTGATCTCTATCAAGTGGGAACGATTGCCACCATTATGCGCTTAATCAAGATCCCTGAGGGGGGTATCAAAATTCTAGTGCAAGGAATAGGCAAAGGAACCGCACAAGATATCGTGACGCATGATGACGTACTGCAAGCGCATATCAAACCGATCGATGTTGAGATAACCGATCCCGAACTTCTTCAACCACAAATTCGCAGCATCAAGGCAGTCGCCGAAAAAATGGCATCCACTGGCCACTCGTTCAGCCCGGATTTTCATATCATTCTTTCTAAGCTGCAGGATCCAGAAAAAATCGCCGACTTTGTGCTTTCCCATCTCAATCTCACCGTAGAGCAAGGTCAACAACTTCTTGAAGTTCAAAATCAACAAGAGCTTCTCGAATCTATTTACTTGCATCTCAATCAAGAAATTGAAGTGGCAGAAATACAAGAAAAAATTCGCAGCAATGCCCGTGATGCGATGAATCGAGCCCAAAAAGAATATTATCTACGTGAACAGATACGGGCCATCAAACAAGAGCTCGGAGAGGATGACCTTGAAGAGATCGAAGGGATGCATGAAAAGCTTACCGCCCTTCCGGTTTCTGATGAAATAAAAGAAGAGATCAGCCGACAAATCAGCCGGCTCGAGCGAACCGCTCCGGATTCATTAGAGGCAACGGTTACACGCAACTACCTGGAATGGATCTTTGCCATTCCTTGGGGAGTTGAAACACAAGACAATCTCGAAATCGCTCACGCAAAAAAGATTCTTGATGAAGATCATTTCGGCCTAAAAGAGATCAAGGAACGTATTCTTGATTTCATATCCGTACGAAATCTAAAACAGGATGGCTTTGCCCCTATTTTATGTTTTGTGGGGCCTCCTGGAACGGGTAAAACATCCCTCGGCAAATCAATCGCCAAAAGTTTAGGACGTAAATATGCTCGAATATCGCTTGGCGGCGTAAAAGATGAAGCAGAAATTCGTGGCCATCGCCGCACCTACGTGGGCGCCATGCCAGGGCGATTTGTGCAAGCACTGCGCAAAGCAGAATCATGTAATCCACTAATCGTAATTGACGAACTCGACAAAATCGGTTCTGATTTCCGCGGCGATCCTTCAGCAGCTATGCTTGAAGTACTCGATCCACAACAAAACAACACCTTCTACGATAACTATTTGGGTATACCGCTCGATCTATCCAAGGTAATGTTCATCGCAACGGCAAATAATCTAGAAACGATCCCTGAGCCATTACGCGATCGCCTTGAAATCATCGAGCTTTCTGGCTACACCTTGGATGAAAAGGTCAACATTGCCAAAATGCATCTTATTCAAAAAGCTATTACCGATACTGGCCTCGATAGCTCAAAAATATCTATTTCTGATGAAGTAATTGCTGATATGGTTGCCAACTACACGCGTGAATCCGGCGTTCGACAACTTGAACGGCTCCTGCGAAAACTTTGCTCTAAAGAGGCTCGCTCATTGGTAGAAAAAAATACGCATCTCACGTTTACTACCGAAAATATTGAGGATCATCTCGGAGCAAAACGTTTTCTCGACGAAGACGCAGATCACAAAGACCAAGTGGGTATATCTAATGGACTGGCATGGACCGCATATGGCGGAGACATCATCAAAATAGAAACAGTGCTCATGCCAGGATCGGGCAAACTGCTGCTCACGGGGCAACTGGGGGATGTGATGAAAGAATCAGCACAAGCCGCCGTCAGTTATGCGCGATCACACACGGAGAAATTTGGCATCAACAACGATCTATTCAAAACGCATGATCTGCATATTCACGTACCAGCAGGTGCGATTCCAAAAGATGGCCCTTCAGCAGGCATCACCATGCTCACCTCAATCCTATCCGCTCTCACCAAACGACCAGTCAGCGCCCAGTTTGCTATGACCGGCGAGCTGAACCTGCGCGGAGAGGTTATGCCTATTGGCGGCCTGAAAGAAAAAGTATTAGCCGCAAAACGAAACAACCTTTCATGCGTCATCGCGCCATACAAGAATAGGAACGACCTGAAAGATTTGGACAGTGTCACCGAAGGTATTGATATTATTTGGGTGCAACACGCCGATGAAGTGATTGATCGAGTACTCGCTAAAGTAGTAGATACCGTAATAGATGAAGCAGTAGATCCACTACCCGAAAAAGAAATTGATGCCACTATAATCGCCGATGCCAATAAAAGTTGAATTCTATGAAAATTCTAACCATCGGCGCTGCCATGCGCGATCTTTTTCTTGAGTATAAAAATCCAGAATCAATGACATTTGATGTCGAAGGGTTTGAAATATCCTACATCATGCTCGAGGAAGGAAAGAAAATAGAACTTGATGCCATCCCTCACGCAACGGGGGGTGGTGGTACCAACTCAGCATGCTCATTTTTGCAACAAGGATTCGACGTCAGCAGTTTTTTCAAGGTGGGGGAAGACCTAGAAGGAGATGAGATTATCAATACGCTCAGCGAGCAAAATATCGATGTCTCGTCTGCTGTTCATTCTAAGGATGCCCCAACGGGGCGCTCATTCATTATCCCCTCATCATCAGGAGAAAAGGTTATTCTGGTGTATCGCGGGGCTAATCTCACGATCAAAGAGGATGAACTGCCACGCCACGCCATAGAATCATGCGATCAGCTGTATATCACATCGCTCAGCAAGCAATCATCAAAGTTATTGCCGATTATTACCTCACTCGCCAAACAACATAAAAAACCGGTTGCGGTTAATCCCGGATCGAGTCAGCTCACCGTAAACGTGGCCACACTTGAGGAATCATTGCCAACCATCGACATTCTGATTATGAACTGCTTTGAAACCAGCTTGCTCATGGAACATCTGGTTGAACTAGATCAGGCACCGTCAAAAAAAGTAAGGGAAGAAGAACTACCCAACCTGCTCGCCGCTCCAATTGTACATGGAACCATCGACTTTACACTCCACCATTATTTTCAAGAAGTTTTAAAACGGGGGCCAAAAATTATTGTTGTCACCAATGGATCCGATGGTGTGTATGCCAGCGATGGAAAACAAATCTACTACCATCCCAGCCTACCAGGAAAACCGACCAGTACCGTTGGAGCGGGCGATGCGTTTGGCTCTACGTTTGTAGGGCAGCTCCTGCACGGAAAATCGATTGAAGACGCCATTCGCGCTGGGGTCATCAACAGCTATGCGGTAATCCAACAACTGGATGCCACCAGCGGCCAACTGACACAAGCTGAACTTGATAAAAAAGCAAAAGAGCTTGATCAAGGGCTACTGCAAACATTCAGAGCGTAGAAAAATTCCACCCCGATTAAGCTTATGTCACCAGCAAAACCCCACAAATCTTTACAAAAAGAATCACTTTGATTATCGTAAGATACATGCAAATCGGCGATAACGAGGTTCGAATGAATAAAGAGACCAAAAATCAGGGGTATGTTTTACGCATAAGCGGGACGATTATTGATGTTCAATTTCCCGAAGATGCGGTACCACACATTTTGCATGAACTCGAGGTTCTCCTTCCTGAAAATAATCATAAAAAGCCACAGCGAGCCAGTTTAGAAGTTGCCCAGCAGCTTGGTGATGGTGCCGTGCGCTGTATTGTGATCGAAAGTATTTTTGGCATCAAGCGTGGCCTTCCCGTTGTTGATACTGGATCTCCCATCAAAGTTCCCGTTGGCCCTAAAGTTTTAGGGCGGATTTTTAACGTTCTTGGGGAAACAATCGATGATAAAACACCGATCAAAAATGATAAGAAATGGTCCATCTTTCGTGATCCTCCCGCGTTTATCGAACAAAAATTAGAAGACGAACTCCAAGAGACCGGCATCAAAGTGATCGACATCATGTGTCCCTACATAAAAGGTTCAAAAATTGGCCTCTTTGGCGGTGCTGGTGTGGGAAAAACGATTATTGTTCAAGAACTTATTCGTAATATCGCCACCGAGCATGGCGGTGTTTCCGTGTTTACCGGTATCGGGGAACGTACCCGTGAAGGGAATGAACTCTGGCTTGAGATGAAAAACTCGGGCGTTATTAATAAAACTGCACTCGTGTTTGGCCAGATGGGTGAAATGCCCGGCGCTCGGTTGCGCGTGGGATTAACCGGACTCACCATGGCGGAATATTTCCGTGATGAAGAAAAGAAAGATGTGCTTCTGTTTGTGGATAACATCTTCCGATTTGTTCAAGCTGGTGCAGAAGTTTCTGCCCTTCTTGGTCGTATGCCATCTGCCGTAGGCTATCAGCCAACACTGGCAACCGAGATGGGGGCATTCCAAGAGCGTATCGCCAACACCGTCAACGGTTCTATTACTTCCGTGCAGGCAGTGTATGTGCCGGCTGATGATATCACCGATCCAGGACCTGCCACCACGTTCATGCATTTAGACGCAAGCACCGTGCTTTCGCGTAAGCTGGTTGAACTTGGTTTGTATCCAGCAATCGATCCACTTCAATCAGCATCAAAGGGATTACGTCCAGAAGTGGTTGGAGAAAAACATTATCGTGTGGCTCGCAAAATTCAGCATATTTTACAACGATACAAAGAGTTGCAGGATGTAATCGCTATCTTAGGGATGGAAGAGCTTTCTGAAGAAGATAAAACCATCGTTAGACGAGCAAAGAAAATACAAAAATTCTTAACGCAACCCCTCTTTACCGCTGAGTTCGCCACCGGCATGGAGGGTAGATATGTGCCAATGAAACAGGCAGTGGATGATTTTGCCAAAATTATTGATGGTGAATTCGATAAACTCCCTGAAGATGCGTTTTATATGGTTGGCTCGCTCGAAGAAGTGATTCAAAAAGCAAAACAGCTAGAATCGTAATATGAAACTAATTATCAGCACCCCGTCTTCCTATCGAGAAATTTCCGTTGCGTGGCTTGAATTTAATGCACCAACCGGCAACTATGTTATCCAACAAGGCCATGCTCCTATGATCATGACACTTGTGCCCAATCAAAAACTTATCTTCCGCTTAAAAAGCGGCAAAGAGGAATCGATCCTCATTCGCCAAGGGATGGTAACCATAGATCGAGACGAAACAACCGCGATCCTCACGGAACAAGAAGCGTAGATCGCAATTCTTGCTATAAACTCAATATGCAGTACTCTGTCCCCCCGGTAAAAAGCTCTAAAATAAAAGGGACTCCTCTAATTATGAAAACAGTATTAGGCCACATCATATCCGGATCGCTCACCGAGGGGCTTATCATGCGTATCGCCCCGGGCACCAATCTTGAAGAGATCAAAACGGGCAAATTCCTATCCATTAAAGGATCACAACATAAATTCTTCTCTTTGATTACCGATCTTTCCCTTGCGGTCACACACCCTGATATCCTTCTGTTTCCACCAAATAAAGATGAAAAACTCCTTGCCGATCTGCTCAAACAACGCAACACCTACGCCACTGCCACACTCAAGCCGATGCTCATGCTCGATGCTGATGATCAGCCGATGCCGGTTAAAACAATTCCTGCTCACTTTGCATCAGTGTATGAAGCGGATAAACGAGATATTGCTCTCATTTTTGGCGATGAAGCGGATCCAACTAAACGATATTTTACGATTGGTTCACCACTCGATATGGATACACCGGTTTGCCTAGACCTTGAGAGGCTCACCGAGCGAAGCAATGGGATCTTTGGCAAGACAGGAACCGGCAAAACCTTTTTAACGCGCCTAGTGCTTGCTGGCCTCATTAAAAATAAGAAGGCGGTCAATCTCATTTTCGATATGCACAGCGAGTATGGCTTGCAGGCTCGTAAAGAAGGAGTGAATCAATCGTTCGTGAAAGGGCTCAAAACGTTGTTCCCTGATCGGGTAGCGATATTTTCACTTGATCCTGAATCCACGCGCCGCCGGGGCACCAGCCCGGATGTGGAAATCACGATCAGCTATCAATCAATTGAGGTGGAAGATCTTTTATCCCTCCAATCAGAACTGAATCTGCATACCACCGCCGTTGAAGCAGCCTACTTGATTCACGCAAAATATAAACAAAACTGGCTCCAAGCCCTTCTATCTCGCGGGGAAGATCTAAAAGAGTTTGCCAACGCAATCGGCGCTCACCCGGAATCGATCGCCGCGCTCTATCGCAAGCTCAAGCGATTGGAACGGCTACCCTTCTTAACAATGGATTCTCCCGCAAATAACCATTCAGTGATCGATCAGATGATGGAATATATCGATCGAGGCATCAATATCGTTGTTGAGTTCGGGAACTTCACACAAACATTTGTGTATCTTTTGATTGCCAACATCATCACCCGCCGCATTCATACTGCCTATATCGCCAAAACAGAACGGTTTTTAGGCTCACAAAAAAAAGAAGATACGCCACAAAAGCTGATGATCACCATCGAAGAGGCACACAAGTTCTTAAATCCATCGGCCGCTCGGCAGACCATTTTCGGCATCATTGCCCGGGAAATGCGCAAATATTATGTTTCGCTCCTCGTGGTGGATCAACGCCCTTCCGGGATTGATGAAGAGATTCTCTCGCAAATCGGCACAAAAGTGGTGGCTCAGCTAAGTGATGAAAAGGATATTCAGGCAGTGCTCACCGGTGTTTCTGGCGCCAGCAATCTGCGCACGGTTCTTGCCTCACTAGATAGCAAAAAACAAGTCCTCCTTATGGGGCACGCCGTTACGATGCCCGTGGTTATTCAAACCCGTGAATATGACGAAACATTCTATCGGGCCATGGCGGATGAAGTTACGAGCAAACAGATCGATACGTTAGTGAAAGAACTGTTCACGTAAACGCCCACCCGTTGCTTCTTATTGGGGGAAAGAGTACGTTCTTTATTGGTAGCTCGTGGTATAACCCAACTAATATGAGGTGAAATATGGAATGGTGGCTAGAGGTACTTATTTTGGCGACTATCGTTATACTCCTTATTTTTTCCAAGGCATGTAGCCGCACAAGACGACAATCGAGAAAAAAGTAGAATCCATCAGGATAAGCCTTGCGAAGCCTGATCAAGAATTTTATGCTGACAGCGCCAGATCGGCATGATATACTCGTTCCATAAAAACGATTAACCCATGCGAGCAAATCCAATGAATTGGCGCACAATATCGATTCTTTTTTTATTAGCACTCACCTTTGTGGTCAGCTACCTCTACGTGCTCCAACACCAAACCGCACCGTTTGAACCGCAAAAGAATGCTGCGAAATAACCACAGTCACCCGTTCCTGCGCCGATACCATAAGAAGTAGAGCGGCAACCCACTTGCCACAAAGAGACTTGCGAGTCCCAGCGTCGTCAAGGGAGTGGTGTAGAGGATCCAGGAACAGAATATGATGGCAATGAAACAAGCGAGCCAATGATAGTACGGAGCCCGTTCTTTTTGCCGTACAAGCAATTTCAAAAATCCAAGAGCACTGATCAGATAGATAAAGAGAAATGCGGTAACAGAAAAATCGATAATGGTACTGATCTGATGGGCCATGTTTTCATGCATGGTAAGGAACAAAAGTGGCACAACCCCTGCTGCACTAACTATGAGTCCCCATTTCGGCGCATCATAACGATTCTTGCGTGCAAACGTATCAGGAAAAAATTTGTCTTCAGCCAATCCCAAAGCGATTTGACCGCTAATTAATGTCCATGCATTCAGATTGCTGATGCATACAAGCGCAGTCATAACGGAGATGACAAAGTACCAACTACCACCAAAGATAAGTTGTGCAGCATCAACGTACGGTGCCTTTGAATTCATCAAAACATTACCAGGAATTAATCCCATGAGTGCAATGCTATTAAAGACGTAAACGAGGACAACACTCAACGTTCCCAGCACAATTGCCCGCGGTATCGTTTTGCTTGGATTTTCGACAGCACCAGCAGATGCGGTTGCGGATTCCAATCCAATAAAGCCCCACAGTGTAAGCAGCATGGTTCTGCCAAGCAGCTGAAAAAAATGTAACGTTGTAGATGGTTCCTGTATGACAAAATTATTTGGATTAAAAAACCATAGCGCACAAAATGGTATAAGGATAAGGGGGATACTTTTGAGGATTGCCAACACAAATTCAACATGCCCCGCCGTTTGCACGCCCCGGAGATTCAGCAGCACAATAAGGAACACAAGCAACGTTTCGAGCGCAAAATAAACTAAAGGATGTTGCGCGCCAATAAACGGCGACAAATATCCAATACTTGCAACTACCACTACGGTGGTACCCACCCATGAGATAACCCAATAGGTCCATCCGGTAAAAAAAGCAGCCACTCTTCCAAAAGCCTGCTCAACGTATACATGCGGGCCGCCGGTTCTAGGATAGCGAGTACACAGTGCGGCAAAAACAACTGCGAGTGCGATAGCCCCACAGCCAGAGCCCACCCAGCCAAGCACACCCAAAAAACCATATGGCGCCAAAGTTGCGGGTAACAGAAATATCGCAGAACCTACCTGGCTACCGATGACTAATGCAAAAACGGACCAAAATCCAAGTTTATGTGAATTAAGATTCATGATTATCCTTAATATATAGTAGGATATGAGCTTATTGTTTTGTTTTGTATTCTGCAAGACCAATCATTAACTCTTTACTATTCGAGTTCGAAACGATCACGTTTTCATACTATATTGGCAACACAGTCGATCGCTGTTTGTAATTTGACAAACAAAAAACCAGTTGATAAATTATTATCACTCTTTCAAAATAGCTTTTGATTGATGTTATACATGGTCCCTAAATGAACAGTGCGTTCGCGCATTGTTCACCCCCCTAACCCTTCAGCTTGTTCCAAGTTGGAGGGTTTACATTACTCTAAAACCGTTGTAAATGCCTCGTCCGTTTCTCTATCATGAAACATCATTGATATATAAGGTTCATAACCCAAGGAGAATAGTATGAATCTAATCGGTAGGCATGCCACCACATACAGCGCCCTTCTTTTCACCCTCACTGCACTTTCACTGTCCGCTATCGACGAACAAGCATTTTTTGAAAAAGAAAAAGAAGTCCGCCCTGATCTCTACAAAATATCCGCACCCGATCTGCAAAATTTCTTGGAAGTACAACTTAAAGAAGTCCCGATCATCTGCGCAGAAGATCTAAAAACCGCCATGGAAGCAAATCCTGATCTCTGCGTGATTAACGTACTTCCCGCTTCTATTCATATCGATTGCCACATCACTGGCTCTATGAACGTGCCGCTCAAAGAACTCGCGGAATCAGTAGCGTCATGGAATCGCGATAAAAAGATTATTGTGTACTGCGCTCTCTATGAATGTGACGCGGGAGAAAAAGCCTACATTCTGCTTTCCTGCATGGGATTCACGAGCGTGACGGATTATAGCGGCGGCATCAAGGAATGGTACCAACTTGATTACCCCACGCAAGGGCCCGCAACCTACTCATTCCTGCATTCCAAAGCGTTCATGCTCCCAGAAGATTTAATTATCTGCAGCCAGCAGCTTAAGAAGATTTCATAGCTCGGAAAACGCACCGTAATTGCCGAAACACCCTTCCTCTGCTATCCTGCTTTGTACGTGAAAATGAAACGAAAACGTAGACTGGAGGGCTATAAATATGAGAAAGTTGTATGGCATATTGCTGCTCACCCTATTTACTATAAACGCCACACAAGAACAGCCAACGTTCTTTAGCCGCACGCGACAGTTCACAGTGAGGTTCAAAGAAAAATTTCTGCGTAAAATCAAACAACAATATCGAGACAAGCAAAAACGAAGAGCGTGGCTCTCGTCGGGAGCTGTATGTCTAGTTAGCCTTCTTTCATGGAGATTAGTCGCTTTTCAGAAAATGTGGAAGAGGAAGAAGGGCATGACAGAAGGGAACCAACTACCCAAAAAAGAAGCCGTACGCGACAGACTCCGCAATCAGCCAAACCCTGTTCAAGCCGCGAGAAGGGCATTGGTAAAAAAGGGTAGAGCATCGAGAGCACCACATAATGATGTCGATAGATCAGCCAATCGGGAAGCGTTACTGGCCGCAATGGAGGCTACAAAAAGACTTGGCAACCCACCCGACGAAGGGACAGAAAACGGGGCATCTAATTTAGTTCGCTTTGATAATCCACCGCCCCCTTCGTCCAGAGCAGGGCAGAGGGATGGGACAACAGTAATAAAAACTGATGGCGAAATTAAAGCAGACGAAGAGGAATCTTTTGGTGGCGGTACCTGTATTTGTGCTCCAGGCGAATCGCCTCCCGATCCACTTTTGAACCAGACAGCAAAATCTAAACTAGTTTATGGCCCAAACGCTGCCATCGATTATTATATTGAACATTATCACGTTGTGGCCCGTCTCAAAAAGCTTAAAAAAGAAAGCGGGGCTGCCGCGCAAGCAAAAGAAATGGTGGCACGGAAATTGCAGAATAAATACAAGCTCACCCCCCCCATTGCCGAAAAAGTCGTCACACAGGCTGTGGAAATAATCAAACAAAATATAAAACTACGCAAAGCAATCAGCGCAGGCAATTGGGAGGACGTGGTCAAATTGCTACCACCTGGCGTGACGCCAAAGAAAAAATCAAAAGTAACAAGGCTTCTTGAAAATATTGCGAGGCGGGGAACCTTATCCGTCCGAGAGTTGGACTCACTTAATCTTATTATTTGGAAGCTAGTCCACAAAGACAACACTCCAATTAGAAAAGAGGACCGCGCAAAAATAGAAGGTCGAACGCACTCTGATCGTGCACCACTTTTAGAAATGATTTCAGATCCTACATCCCCGCCATCATAAACTTCAAGCCACATGATGCAGTAAACTGGTCACTCTCGGTACGATTAGAGCGAAATTGATTACATTGAATCATGTATAAAGATTGCTTAAGACTCGTTAAAAACTGGCCTATCTGCTCATACGTGCCGCTCATGCTCAACTGCGCACCGCGATAGGAACCCCACGGTTTTTTCTTTTCTTTCTCATCAGTATAGGAAACGATTTGTACGCCCGCTTTTTGCGCTTGCACCATCACACAATCAAACTGTTGCTGCTGCCACGCGCTCGCACTCGATGGGAAAAACTCCTGCAATTGCCGGCGCAACATCGGCAACGTATTATCCGCAAGCTCCTTGCTCAATCGTTCCGCTCGCGCTAACTGAATCAATTGTTGCTGTAGTTGGGAAATGGAAGCATGCTCAGAGTTGATTGCCGCATCAAACCATGCATAGATGCCATAGCGCCAACCTAGTATAAGGATCACCAAGAAGGCACAACTCATGCTATAACGGTATACCGCCTTTGTGTGCACTGCCCAGCTATACCATCGATTGGTTTTGGGCATGAAATACATGTCTGTCCTGATTTAGAGAATCGTTTTCGTCCATTGCATCGGATCAACGGCTATGTTATCAACTCGCATCTCCCAATGTAAATGATACCCATCTGCGTATCCGGTTTTGCCAATGGTACCGATCGGTTCTCCTTTGGCAAGCTTTTCACCTTCCTTAATATCGGCAAAATTATCGAGGTGGAAAAACAGAGAAAGAACACCCATGCCATGATCAATCACCACAGTGTTACCACTGAAAGCAAATCGATCTTTTAAGACCACCACCCCATCTTGCGTTGTCCAGACCACCGATTTCGGACTGTTAATAATATCGAGCGCTTTGTGTGCATACCGCCCTTTATGCTGCGTGGTGCGCACGGTGCCAAACTCGGTGGTAACGCGCTGTATTTCTATAGGGGTCGTAAACACACCCTTCCAGAGTTTCTCTTTAGGAGAAGCAGCCGTAAGTTTTTCAATCAGCTCTCCGAACTCTTTAGAATCTCTGCCTAGATCCTGCTCTTCTTTTATTTTTTCTGCACTGATTTGCAACGTTTGCTTTTTAAATGGGTACGGGACTACTTGGAACTTATTATCTACATGCATGCTATTGCCCACCTTATCTTTCACACCAATAGAAAATAGGTACTCGTTTGGATTTTCTTCACAGGAGATTGGAATAAATGCTTCATAGATCGATGAGCTTTTTCCTTCAGGAAAGCAATCATACGTCTGCGAGAGAACCGTGATGCTGGCATCCTTGATAGATTTATTCACTTGAAATTGCACATGGAGCGTTCTGCCCTGAAACACCTTATAATCCGCATCAGCTTTTACGAGCGACGCGTGCAACGGCACATTATCTACCTGAAATTCCCATTCTGACTGCGTGCTGTTTTTATGAAATCTTTTATCTACCACACGTGCACGCAATGTGTGCGTTCCATCTGCAATCGTTTGCGTTGGGATCGTGAACGGATATCCGTCCTCGCTATTCGTGATTTTAAACTGGCTCACGAGCGGCTGATCATCAAGCCATATGGAAACCTCACCTCTCTTGGAACTCAAAATAGAGCACGGCATATCCCCCGCATAACAGCCATGAGCAGCCAGACCCTTTAGCTCTATAAGCGGCTTAGTGGCATCAAAAAAGTATTGGTAGGAGCGCCATCCAAATAACCCTCCAAGCGCTAAAACTGCACAAAAAACAAGATATCTTAAGCGGAAAAGCATGCGAATCCCTCGATCTAATCGGCATTTTGAAATAATGAACGATTTCTAGTATACTTAAGTTTATTAGGAAGGTAAATCTAGGAGGAAATCCATGCTGTCACGAAAAATTTATGGGCCCATTGCGGCGCTCATCGCGTCCATTGCTCTGCTCCCGGCTAATGCCCCTTCTGCACCCCCTTGCCTCGTTGATACACTGCCAGTTCATCGCGTGGTAACATTTCATCCAGCCTCACACCTGAGGCTCAACGATCAACCGATTGAGGCTATTGTGCAATCTATGCGCACCAAACAATCATTGCCTCTCGATGCCAGTGTAACCATTCATACCAAACAGTATCGTGCACAAGAAGGAGTGGTGATCAGCAAAAATGATTCCAAAGTCTTTATATTCGCTCGTGGTTTTGAGCCACGCCCATGCGCTGCACGTGCAGCGCTCTTATACGAAAATCACGTTATACCAACCGACTGCCCCGTAATCGGATTTGATTTTGATGATTCACGCAAGCAGTTTAGCTTTGGCCAAGACACTGACATTGCCCTGCTCAAGCAGATATATGAAAGCGTCCTCCAGCAAAATCCTTCTGCACAAATTATTATTATAGGAAACTGCAACGGCGCAAAAGTTGCCATGGAACTGGCGGCTCAAAAGCCAAAACAATTAAAAGCGCTTATTCTCCTTACACCATTCATTTCAGCCCGCGCACTCTTTAAGCGCATGACACAATATTATGTACTTGGCGCTCCCTTTTCAGCTCGTCTTGCACAGTCCCTTTTTAGCGCATTCACCGCTTACGACCCGAAAAAAGATGACCTTCTCTCTCGCCTTAATCAGATAAATAAACAACTCCCCATTTTTATTGGCCAGCGCATGTATGATTCGCTCGTTCCTGATGAGGAAGTTGAAGAGCTTGCGGAACTATTCAAAAAACAGGGAAACCCTCTCGATGGCCTCATTGTGTATGATCCAAGCAAATCGCACAACCATCTTACCTTCAACGAAACGATCCAATATCGGATTAATCGGTTTTTAAAGCAGCACAATCTGCCGTATAACAAAACAGCACTCACCAAATCTCCTACAGAGTAGGGGCAGCATCGTGCATAAAACCATACAAAAACTTCTTCCCACCCTTCCCGGCGTCTATTTTTTTAGAAACAACGCTGGCGAGGTGATCTACATCGGGAAAGCAAAAAATCTGCGCCATCGCGTGCATTCCTACTTTCAAAAAAACAACCGTGATTGGAAAGTAGATTTGATTCTTGCTGAGTATCACGATCTTGATTTCATCATTACCAAGAATGAAACAGAGGCTATGCTTTTAGAAGCGGATCTGATTCAGCAGCACAAACCACAGTTCAATACGGTGTTTAAGGATGGCCAACCGTTTATCTATATCCTGGTTACGACCGAAAAGCTCCCAATACTTAAGATCGTGCGAAACAAAAAAGAGAAGGGAAACTATTTCGGCCCCTTCCTGCATAAAACGCAAGCACGCGGCGTTCATCGGTATATTATGAACACGCTTCGGCTTAACGTATGCAACAAAAAACTGGAGAACGGCTGCCTTGATTATCATCTGGGTAACTGCCCAGGAACCTGTAAGCCGGATTTTGATCTAAACGAATATCTATTTCGCATCGAACTGGCCAAGGATCTATTGCATCAAAAAGACAAAACATTCATTGCACGGATTGATGAGAAGATTGCATCGTACAATCGATCATTTTCATTCGAGCAAGCCAAGCATCTGCATCAGTATCGAGATAACGTGGAGACGATCTTTCAGACGCTCCAAACTAAATACTCCCCCAAGAAATTCAAAACAGAGGTGTTTGTGGCCACCACACCGGGGCCTGCACAGCTTGATCAAAAAGAGATTCAAAAACTTCTTGGCATCACAACACCAATCCACACAATCGACTGCTTTGATATTTCCCATTTTCAAAGCCGCTACATCGT
>Ga0114925_10000816_pt1 | contig 14610 bp, 13 predicted proteins | sample SumtaG_2_FD_87287 | JGI IMG/M metagenome (GOLD analysis project Ga0114925, IMG submission 87287) | Deep subsurface microbial communities from Indian Ocean to uncover new lineages of life (NeLLi) - Sumatra_00607 metaG | ecosystem: Environmental > Aquatic > Marine > Oceanic > Sediment | place... | reverse complement strand
CCAGAAAATGTAAATCAACAGGTTTTTGATGCTTTATTGAAAGTTGCAGAAGATTTTAGAGAATCCAATTTAGAAATTTGGAATAAAGGTCGAGAAAGATTATCTTTGCCTCCTTCCCCTGGTGTAGATATATTCGGTTATTTAACTGTCCCTATAGCTCAAAATTATTGTGAAGACAATATAAGATTGTTAAATAATTTATCTTACGATTTAGAAATTATAAATCCATTCGAATCACTTAATGATATACAGATTGCATCTATCTATATCAATATTGGGTATATTAACGAATCAGGTCAGGTGATTGTTAATAATTTGCAAATTGGAAATAGACAATTTCAAGGATCTATCGATTATGATCCTAACGATGTTAATAATAGTTTTGGAGAAAAATTCAATGGGTCTTTAACATTAAATAGCCAGGCTATTGAAGATGTATATAAATTAATGTCTGATTTAAATAATCAGGCTGCTGTTCAATTGGTATTGTATGCTGAGAAAGATTTGATTATATTTGAAGGTGGTACAGGTACTTCTAGTAAAAAGAGAAAACTCAAAACTAAAGAAAGATCTGTTTCAACCAGAGAAACTACAACTGTTCCTGATGTGGTTGGATTATTCATAGATGATGCAATTGACTCTATTGAAGATAATGATCTATTTGTGGATGAAATTTTTGAAGAATATTCAGATTTTGGTATTGATTATGTGATTTCTCAAGATCCAGTTGGAGGTACACAGGTTCCTGGTTTTAGTCTTGTAAACATTACTGTTTCCTTGGGGCCTAAACCTCAACAATTCTCGTATCTATACATAGGAAGAGGTAGGTCTGCGGCTTGATTTCCATAATAATTCTTCTCAATATTAAGAAATAGACGAAAATTTATGATTTTATTATCATAAATTTAAAGACCGGCCGGGGATCGAACCCGGATGACTACGTTATAAGCATAGCATGTTACCATTACATCACCAGTCCATAATTTATATAAATTATGGACTATTAATTCTATTATTAATAATAATAATATTGTATTTATATCATTTTTGCCACAAAATATTTCTAATTAATCTTTTCTGAAAAGGAGTATACTCATCTTTATAATCATCTGAATATGATTTAGAATCACTATTTAAATAATGATTTAAAAACTGTCCTTTAGTAAATATAATTTCAGCAACTTTTCTATATCTATTACTATAATATAGCGCACCTCTTTCTAAATTATAAATAGTATATTTTCTCTGTCTTTCTTTAAGATCTTTTTTAAGATCTATTTTATATTTGGATGTAGATAATTCTCTTAATAGTTTATCAAAAGGTTTAATTTTTACAATAATCTTTTTAGTAATATCTTCTTCATTTTGAATATTTTCAAAATTTAATTTAGTTATATTATTTTCAATTAAGCTATGATCCTTATGATCACATATCATTGTCCATAATAATAAAAATTCTCTACTACACACAAACCATTTTCTAAAAAATAATCCCTTTTCACCATTTTCAACTAAACCACATATTAAAGATCCTGCTTTAGGTGGAACATGATTAAAGGCTCTTTCATTTAATAAAAAATCACCGGTAGGATTTTTATCTGACCAATCTAATTCAGAATAACATTTCTTACTAAAGAAAATCTCTTTATCATAATATGGATCATTATTTCTAATCACTCTATCTCCCGTAAATCCAAAATATTCATCATAATGAAGTAATATATTTCTATGATAATTAGGTTCAACATTTCTTAATGCATCCTCGTAACTTGAGAATTTTTTAGTTCTTGGAAATCCTGAATTATTAATATAATTATAATATACTGCTTTAATATTTGAACTTTTTGTTGTTTTAACTTCTCTAAAAATTAGATCTTTCCAAATGTGCTTAAGAGCTAATCTAGGAGTAATATGTTTAACCAATTTTTGTGGATAAATCTGAAGAATAGCTCTTTTATCTACCCAAATAGTTAACCCTTTTGGAAAGTCCATACATTTAGTGTCTCTATTTAAAAAAATTCCCAAAAAATCGTTTCTTGAAGTATCTACAATTTTGCCATAATAAACTACATATTTTTTATCTATATAGATACCTTGTTTCATTTTTTCTTTAACATAAGGTCTGATACCTTTGAATTTCACCCAATCTCCTACCTTATAATTCTTAAATCCAAATGAGTTCTTTTGTTTATTATTTTTATAATTAAATTTTTGCATATTTTAAATTTTTAAAATAGTTTAACTATTCATTCAATTTTATATATGATTAATATATTTATATATATATAAATTATTTCTATTCATTAAATGAATGAGAAATACCGAATAAAAGCTTTGGAAATAATAAAAAACAAAGAGTCTTTAGTTATTGAAGGAGGAGGTGTATTAGGTTCTAGTGTGATTAGCTCTCTAGAAGTGTTAAAAGAAATAGGTTGCTATGATCAAATTAATGATGTTACAGGTTCTTCTATAGGCTCTATTATATCTACATCTATAGCATGTAGAGCTTCTATAGAATATATGAAAGAGACATTATATAATTTAGATTTTACACAATTTCAAGATAAAAAATGTATAATTAGAGATATATATCAGTTAATAAAATTTTATGGGTTAAATAGTGTTGATCCTATAAAGAAATTTACAAGTAAGATTTTAAAAGATCTAGTTCAGAATGAGAACATTACTTTTTTAGAATTATTTAATAAAACTGGTATTAAATTAACTATCACGTATCTATCTTTTAAAAAAGGAACTACATATGCTAATTATCTAACCGAACCTAATAGTTCTGTTAGAGAGGCTATGGTTAAATCATCTACTATACCTTTATTTTATGAGGCTTATATTAAGAAGGACAAGAGAAAATTACAAGATATTATTATGGATGGAGGTACTTTGAATAACTATCCAATTAATTTTCCTAGAAGTGAAGGGGTAGATCCTAATAAGATATTAGGTTTCAAATTTATTTCTGATAACGAAGATCCTATTACAGGTGATATTCAATCAGAATTACCTAAAAATGTTTTTGATATTTTTACTTGTCTAGTAGAATTAATTAGACAACAAGCATTAAAAATTCACGTACATAAAGATGATTGGAAATTGTCTGTAAAAATACCTGTGGGTAAAATAAAATCAACAGACTTTAATATAACTGACGAACAGAAAGAATGGTTATTCAAACAGGGAAGAATTGCCGTGGAAAATTATATAGATGAATTATCAGACTTACTAGAGAAAGGAGAATATGTTTATTAATTATATTATATCTATTAATAGATATAATATAAATATTATTTATGTTTTTTAAAAGTTTTAGATTTTTTACAGTGTGAACAAGCTCCATTAAATGCTACTCCACCGAAGCTGTCCCACGGTTTATATACAACCACATCATGTTTATTTTCTAACATCTTTTCTGCAATATCCTCATCAAAATATTTTAAATCAACAACAGCCATATAAGTAAACTTTTCAAAATGATCGTCAGTCATTCTCCAGTAACCATTATCATTAGCCCATTCCATCTCTACATCTATACCCCAACTATTTTCAATCCTCCATTTCTTATAAATTGGATTTTCAGGATCTGTATCATCAATATCTAGACCACAGAATACCATTGCATGAGTTCCTCCACTTACCATCATTTCTAACATATCTTTCTTATCAAAAAAAATTTGTGTACCTAATACAGCCTCATAATCAAATCGATTCGTATCTAAGGTGTTATTTTCAGGGTCCATATATTTCCCAACATCTGTAGCCATCCATACACAATCATCATTCTTTAAACTTTCTGAAACCACTCTTTTAAAATCTTTCATAGGTAAATTAAGAAAATTAGCAGGTACTCCACCCACCATATTATTACCATATTCCAATAAATGTGTTTTATAATAATCATGTCTAGGATCATGGATAATAACTACTTTAGTATCGTTATTATGAGGTACCACCCTCGAATAAAAAGTTTTTGGTGTCATGTCTCTATATATATTTCTTTCTCCAGCTCTATCTTTGTATACCCAATCAAATTTCTGATCAGATTTAGGAGGTTCTCCCATAAATTTAACCATCAAATCGTAAACAATACAGTTCCATTTTTCTTTTTTAGTCTCAAATGTTTTTCTGGACCACTTGTCTTTATTGTTAAAGATTTCTAGGGTCCATCTATTTAATACTAATTGTAAAATATTATTCATATAATCACTAACCATACAATTATAGCTATCACCATAAATAGATTTAGGTACCAAACCGTATTTATTAGCTAGATTGTAAGCGTAATTCCATAAACCACCATCAGACATATAGGTTTCTGGAGCTGTAAAGATTCTCACATATCTATCATCTAATTCTCTTTGTCTTAGACTCCACATCGATTCTAAAAAGAAATTAGCTCTTTCTAATTTGTCGTAAAAGAATAAATAGGCAGCAGAGAATTCAAATTTAGATTCCAAATCCAATTTTTTAATAGTACCATATCTAATAGCATTTAGAAAAGAAAATATCCAACATCTACCCGAATGCAATTGATTTGTAACTCTAGGAGTTACTGATGCTTTTACATTATATTCCCAATCATCTTTCTTTAATTGAGATCGTCTAAGAGCCAGCCAATCAACTGGTAAATTACCAATCATCTCTGCCATATTCTTAGAAATTTTATCTGCATTAAACGACTTTGAACATTTATTAAGAAACTCTGAAGTTAAACTCTTTTCAGATTTCATAACATCTAGAAATTCAGGAACATGAGAAAATGGATTTGGTCTGGGTGGTTCTTCAGACTCTGTTTCGGTATCAGGACACAAACGCTTGATTAGTTTAGAATCTAACACCACATATTTACCATCTTTACTAAATGTAAGCCCTTCTAATAAGGAGTTAACATTAAAATCAGGATTAGCAATGAGTTCAAATTGATTCTCACCTTCTTCATCGAGAATATCCCTTGTTCTCTTCTTGGCTGCACTTCTTGATCTTGTTTCCATTTTAATTTTGTTCTAATTAGAATCGTGAATCATTTTTATTTGTTGTGATAACAAATAAAATTCATAATAACCTTAACATAGCACCATAGTTATCCACAGAATATCTTAATACTGATATAAATTCTGTAGTATCTCCTGCAAAATTTTCTCCTAAGACGATTATATTCGAAGAAATATCCCAGATTACATATCTTAATTCTGAAATATCTCCTATAAATTCATCAATTATATATCCAGGGTTAACTTTATATTGGTCCCAATACCATGCTACATTAAGAGCTCTTTCTAAATTACCTTGTATTACATTTTGAACCATGTAAATATGTCCATCTGGGCTTTGATATAAATAAGGTTCTATTTGTAGAGCATTTTTAACACTAATATCTCTAAATATTTGAAGATTCTTAAAACTTAATTTATCTAAAGTATTTAACCAATTTCTGAGATCTTTTTCTGATAAAAATAATACAATAGCCGGATATTGAATAAAATCTGTTTCCGATATAAATTTACGAGTAATCACCTTAGGTATTTGTGTGAATCTATTCACATATTCTTTTACATATTGACTTAATAAATATTTAGTTCCATTTGCAAATTTCTGACTATACAGATAAATCTTATCCCCTCTGAATAGCGTGGGAACCCTTTTTCTCATTTCATCAATAGCATCTTTAACACTTTTAACCTCAGGAAATGTTCTTCCAACATCTTTAAAATCATACACAGCCTCGCTCTTTTCTGATCCTGTTCCTACACTAATATATTTCTGATAAAAGTTTCTAATATTTAATTTTTCAGTAGATAAAGCTATTAAATAAATCCATATTAATATCTGTTGAATAAAATCTAAATCTCTTTGTAATTTTCTAATTCTAGGTACAATATTAATCTCCTCTTCACCTAATGGATTAGTAGGTCCTTGAGGTAAACCTAATGTATCCTCTGTAGGTATGATAGGGATATATATTCCATAGACGATATCTAATATTCTAAACCATAAACCATCAATCTGATCTTCCTTTTTACTTACAGCTACCGGGTCTCTAATAAAAGATAATACATTGGTTAAACTAGCTCTAGGAATCTCCTTTACAACATCTAAATTCTCAGGTTGAGATGAAGGGATGACCATTAATAATTCTTCCTCATTATGTTCTACAACTAAACCTCTTAACTTACCAAACCCATCAATATATTGTTTAGTAGGCTCTCTTCTAAACAGTTCATAATAATTAAGTTTAGAATATATATTTTCTCTAGCTAGAGTTTCTATTTTTCCCATATCATTAACTAATTCCCAACTTATAGTTTTATTGATTTGTAAATAAGTATTGAATAAGAAATTACCCATATCAGATTCAAAAAGACCTATATCTTCATCCTCTCTCTGATCTATAATTAATTCACATTGAGGATATTCTAAATTATCAGATTCAGATCCTAGAGTTCTGTAAATTAATATATTCATATTTTTAGGACGAGGTGCTCTAGCATAAATTAATTTAAATCTAGGTAATTGCATAATACCTATAGATTCAGATTTGGTTTTTAATCTTTCAATTTCATCATAAGATGGAGCAAATACATATATATTGATATTTTTATATACATCTTCAATGGATCTATAAAATAAATTAGGATCTAGAAATAGATTATTGTTGCCTAATTGAGATAATATTTCCTCGTCAGAAAAATCATACATCTCTTGTTTTAATAAATTAGGATTGATACTCTGGGTAATTACTTTTCTAAGTTTTTCCAAATATATTTCTTTTTCTTTACCAGTCTTTGTTTTTAAATATTTAGGATCTTTGACAGCAATACTAATACAATGTAATAATGAGCTGGGAGATCTAGGAACTCCACGCCTCAAAATTATACCTGAGTTAGGAGAATAAGTAGATATCAAATCTGATATAGATGAAGGTAATAATCCATATCTGTCTGATCCTAATATCTTATCTGTTTTATCTATATGTTCTGTTCCAACATCCTTTTCTTTTTTCCTTAATCCTTTAACATAAATCTGATTATAATTACTATTGATCCCTTTCTTCATTTGTTCATTAACAAAACAGCAAGGTAATCCAGGAAATTCATTCTTATTTTCCAGATCGTTATATTTAACACCTGGATAAGGATGCGAATCTTCAGGACATACAAAATTCCATATCGGATTATTAGGAGGAAATTTCATTACCTGCCTTTTTCTATTTTCCCCATCCTTTATAAAAGTTTTATTTTGCCAAGCTTTAATTTCATCATCTGGTATAGATATAGGTTGTTTATGGCATAAACATTTTCTAGCATATCCGGATATGAATAATTCAGGAGCTGCATTTTTTAATCTATTAATTTTAGTATCCGCTAGTATTTTACCTGCCTTTTTAGTTGTTAATATACTATTAGTAAGTTTAGTTTTTGTAAGTTCAGGAATAAAAGATTGATATATTCTAATAATAGATTCTTTTTCCTGTTTATAAAATTCTAACAACCGAGTAAATATTTTAACAAATCTTTCTGCAACCTGTAAATTTTCAGCTGAAGAAATGTTTACCCTTAAGTAAGGATATCCAGACGGGAGTCTCATATTATTACCATCAGAGATTTGAACAATTTCTCCTCCTTTAGCATAATTCTGACTGAGACTGAAGCTAACTGAACTAGAAATCTCATCATCAAGCAATCTTGTTGCAGATCTAAAGAATAGTTTTAATTGTTTCTTTATAGCAAATGGATTAGTCATTTCCTTCTGAAATAAATAAATGTTTAATAGATCTGTATTTAAAACCATATGTGAAAATATAAGATCATCGATATCAATATCGAAAATAAAGAATTCTCCTGATATAGCCGTCTCATTAATTTTATTAAATTTTAGAGGTAATGTTTCTTCAATACGTTTAGTTATTAATTCTTTTTCATCACCTCTTTCAACAGGTATCTTAATGGTCAGCAAATTATTATCTAGATCATAATCACCAGGGATAAATGATTCCTTAGTAGCATCTTTTTTGGATCCCGTTAGACTCCATACTGTAAATTTAAAACTATTTATTTTTTCTTTATCTGATAAATCAGGAATTACTATAGAATAATCAGGTCTCTCTTCTAGAGTTTTTCCGCTAAATAATTTAAAAAATGATTCGTTTTCGGTTAAGGTACTATTCCATTTTAAATAAGATATATTAGAATTAGGTCGAGATAAATCAAAAATCTCATATCCATCTTCTGAAATAGGTTTTCGATTTTTAAATAACATATCAGCTTTTAATAAAATAGTTTCTAATATAATAGGTGATGATTTTAAAGGTGGATATGATTCTAATTCTTTTTGAATTGCCAAAATATCTTCTAACTCTTCTTTCTCGACTTCTAGTTCTTCAGATAGAGTTTTTCTAAATTCACTCGTTAGTAATCTCAATTCAGAAATATCTCTAATTTTGTTAATACCTATCTTTTCATAAAATTGGTTAATATTAGATAATATATTTTTTAATTCCATTGTACGAGATTGAAAAATAGCATATATCATAGCCAAATCTTTAGGATCTATAGTAAATCGAGTTAATATATCTATTAGAGAAATATTTGCAGCTATTTGAGTATTAACATCCTGGATTATATTAGAATATGTTTTAATCTCAGTCCCATCAATCATTTCTGTTTTAATTTGAACTTATTTGGTAGGAATTTGTAATTTCTGTGCTTCTTTATAAAGAATAGATACATCGTTATCAAATTCAGTAATATCCATAATAAAATATATTTTTTTTATGTATAAATATATTATTTTTTAATTTTAGTTATAAATGATCTATTTAATAAAAAAATTACATTTTCCAAATGGTATACGAAGATGAGTATATAAAATCTGAAATTAAAACTTTTTTATCTAAAGGACTCCAAAAAAGATTGAATAAAAATATCATAGATGTATATAATCCTGATATAAAACTTATTTATTACAACAAGGGTGGAATTTGTGTTAACTGTAAAACTATATTTAAAATTATGACCTCTTTGACAGATCATCTTAAGAGAGGTTGTTACAAAACTAAATAGGTAAAGCTTTTAAAAATATTAACTCATAAATGATTTTTTATTTAATAATATATATTTATGAAACATGAAAAATAATACTAAACATTTAATTAAGAATCTACCTGGACCTAAAAGTTATTGTAACTGTAATAAATTATGTAGCCCATTAGAATTAGAACATGTAATGCCTGAAAAAGTATTAATACAAAAATTACAAGGAAACTTATTAAATAAAGCTTTTAATGATCCTCATAATATTTATAATTGTTGTAGAAAAATAAATAGAAAAAAAAGTTATCTTATTCCTATTATTCAGTTCAAGGTACATTATTTCAACGGGATTTTATCAAGATCCTGTTTATATATGAATGATACTTATAATTTGGGATTTGATATGGAAACTATTAATAGATGGAAAGTAAGTTCTCTTCTATATGAACCATCTGATTCTGAAATTGAAAGATCTTATTTAATTTCTACAAAAACAATTTATGCTGCTAATAATTATATACGTGATTATCCATATTCTTGTATGACACATTATCATTATTAATTTATATAAATATGTTTACTAATATTTTCTTATATAATTATCCGGTTTCATTAAATTTGTCTTAGTATCTTTTAAATATTTATATTTAAAAGATGTAAACATATAAAAACAAGAAATAAAATATTTTTTATATAAAAACATGTGCGATTGTCATTACAAAAAGAAGTATTGTAAATGCAAAAAGAACGTTTATGAACGTGTTAAGTGTGAAAAGAATCTGAGCACGCTAAAGGATGCTATTGATTCTGAACCAGATATAAAAACAGCTTTGGAAACATTATATCCAGTTACTCTGTTTGCCCCTACCAATAAAGCATTTGAAAAATTTGAAGGTTGTGGAGAATTATCTTTAGCAGAAATCTTATCATATCATGCTGTCCCGAAATATCTTCCCAGCTGTAAACTGGAGAACGATAAATTATATGATACACTTCTTCCAGAGACAAAAGTTAGAGTTAATGTATACCAAAGACCTATTTTCAGAAATGTAATTACTGTTAATGGAGCCGAAGTAAAAGAAGCTGATTTGAAAGCCAAAAATGGAGTAGTACATAAAATTAAAAAGGTACTTTGCCCTCCTTCTAAAAATATCCTAGAGTTGGCTTTAGAAACACCTGAACTTTCAACATTAGTTGTTGCTGTTCAAGCTGCTAGTCCAGCTATTGCTGATGCTTTAGCTAATGCCGATCCTTTAACTGTATTTGCTCCTACTAATGAAGCCTTTGAAAAATTAGATAAAAGTCTTCAGAAATGTGGTAGTAGTTTAGCCGAATTACTTCAAAATCAACCTTTACTTGATCAGGTTCTTTTGTACCATGTTTTAGGACAATCTATATTCTCTGTAGCTATTAAAAACGGATTAACTTGGGGTATTGAAACTCTTCAAGGAAAAACATTGGATATTAAAAGGAAATGTGAAAGTATTAAAATTGTTGATCAACTATGTAAGAAATCTAAAGTTGTTGCTGCTGATATCCTAGCAACAAATGGTGTTGTACATCTTATAGATAGAGTCTTATTACCTAAATGTCCATTATAAATGATATATTTATTTGAATAACATATCAAATAAATAATAATTCTATTAAAAAGATGATCCCCACTTTAAAATATGTAAAAAGATGGTTAGTAGGAGGAGACAAATACGATCCTTTGGAAAATTTATGGACATCTATTTTAATATTTTATAAACATAACGACGAATTAATTTTAGATAAATCTATTTTACTTATAGGAAACTTACCTAATCATTATTTTAGTCATTATATTAATTTCTCTGGATGGTATATAATAAATAAGAAATTATGGAAAGTAGATATATTAGATAAAGATAAAAATATTGATCCTGATACTATTCAGGTTTATATTAAAATAGGAAAAGACCCAGTTAACATTAATTATATAAAGGTAAATCCAAGTAGTGATGAATGGTATAACGAAACATTAAAAGATCATATTATAAACCCTACAGTGATCGATTTATCCTATTTATATCCTTATAAAGGGAAACTTAATTGTACTTATAAAGATATAGATAGCCCCTTATTTAGAATGATAAAATACTATCCTCATTTAAATGAAGTGATACTTTCTAGATTAATTATAAATAAATTAAATTAAAATAATAATTTTAATTAAATTAAAATGTCATTAAGTCAAACTTTTAATCCATCTAAATATTCTAATATATCTAGTGAAAATTATGCAGAAAGTGAAGAAATTGTAACCAAAGGACATAAAAATATATTAAAAGTAGATGTGGGTAAATTCGATGATTTATGTAAAAGATTTAAAAACAGACTCGACTTAAAAATCAAATCTTTGAATGGTCAGGATAAAGAAGATTTTAATTTGATGGTGTCTTACGTTCATTTACTTTATGGGACTAAATATTATAAACATTTATATGAGAGAGTAAGAAAACATTATGCTAATGTAAAATCAGTAAAACCAGGAACTATAGGAGCATATTTTGCAGGTTGTCTTGTATCTGTTAAAGAATCAGATTCTAGAGAATTTGAATCAGAAGTAAGTCCAGGTTGTTCAGCTACGTGTGCTGGAAGTATGCCCTTACCTAAAGATGAAGAAGGATGGAGTTTCTGTAACAAGGCTGTTATTTTAGCTGAAAAAGGAAAGAATGGTTATGTTTTTAGTGTTGTAAAACCAGCAGAAAGTGAAGAAGATCTTAATCCAGCTTATGTATTTGTAGAATCGAATAGTTTAAATGATTTTAGAGGTTTTGCTAAATCAGAAAAAGACCATTTAAGAGCTATGGGGTGTAAAAATATTCATCTTGTGGGTTATGATTCTAGAGGTGCAAATAGCTATGATTTATACGGAACTCCTAAAAATGTGTCTGAAATTAAACACAGACATATCTATACCAAAAGACAAAATCAAGAAAATGCTATATTAGCGTTATCCATTGTTCTTATTATTGTTTTTCTATTATTATTAATAGGATTTTTAGGATATAGATACTACTATACTAGATTCTAAAATTATCTTCAAAGTATATCATTGTCCAAAATACATTACTAATCTTAAGATAACTAAGAATCTTTTATTTATTTTGAATAAAAGATTTTTGTACGATTTCATATTTATTACAGAATAATAAATATTATTCTCTTCGTTCTTTGTAGCTTCAAGCATAATGTATTACTAGTATCCCTCCGGAATAGGCAATATTGACATATATGTAGGAAAACGTACAACACCACATTTATGAACTCTATTATTATCATGTCTGGCTATTGCAGTCACAATTATAAAATTAGACTCATTAATATCTTCTGATGTGATATTAGCCAAATCAGATCTATGAAATAATTCCAAATCTGTTGTATATATAATATCACTACTAAATATCCAGTCTTTTGAATATATATTACAAAATTCTATCCCCTGTCCTATACCTCTTACTCTAAAAAAATCTCTATTACCATCAAATCTTACTAATGAAGTACCAAAATTTAAGCCTATACTATATATTGTATCAAGAATAGGATAATTGTTCTTTAGAATAATAAATGGTACCCCCATTTGATTCCAATCTGAGATTTCATCAGTACCTTTATTGAATTGAAATGCTAAAACGTCAGAATAATCTGATTCTATACCAACAATCCGCCATTTACCTAATTGAACATAGACAATAGTTTCTAAATACATAATTACTTATATTTTATATATAAAATATATTTTATTTTTAATTAAAAATTATATACCGAATAATACAATAAACCTAGCTGATTTATTAAATTTCTGTTACAATACACAATATTCATCATTTAGTCTGTCAATAGAATGATATCTGAAATACTAGGTTAAACAATGAATAACATAATTATAATTCTATATTTTAAAAAGATATTTCAGACAAAATACAATTTTGTAATTTAATAATTGATATATTAATTCTAATATATTAGAATATTAAATACGATAAAAAATGAATAATGAACTTGTTACTTTGGTCTCATCTGATGGAGTTGAATTTGAATTGGAATACAAAGATATTAAAATAGCTCGAACAGTCCAACAATTGGTTGAAGATATTGGTACTGATACTTCAATTCCTCTGATGGAGGTGAAAGGAAATATTTTAGAAAAAGTGGTTGAATATTGCAAACATCATTCTAATAAATCAGATTCTGATAGAGATGATGTATGGGATAAAGAATTTATGAATGTAGATCAGAACATAGTTTTCGAATTAATTTTAGCCAGTAATTATATGGATATTTCATCATTATTGGATCTTTCATGTCAAAAAATTGCTAATATGATTAAAGGAAAATCTACGGAAGAAATTCGAACTATGTTTGATATTGAAGATGATTTTACACCTCAAGAAAAAGAAAAAATTAAAAAAGAGAATGAGTGGATTAATGCTTAAGAACTGATTAAATTATTATTATTATATAACTTATAATAATGAATTCTATTAATTTATATAAATTACCTAAAGATATTCTAGTTAAATTATTAGTTGAAAAATATAATCCTGATATATTTACTTTAAAAGAAATTGATAATTTTAAAACATTATTATCAGACAGAGAATTAAAATTAATTAATGAAAGGCAAGATTATTTTACAGATTTATTTAAAAATAAATATTTTCCTTTAATTAATATAAATGTTAAATTATATAAAGATTTATCAACATATATAATTAATTTAATTACACATACATTTTCATATATATATATAATTAGTAAAAATGATGATGAATTTAATATAATAATTGATAAGGAGACAACTATTTATTATTATAAAGAAGATGGAGAATGGGTTCTTAAAAGAAAAATAAATTATAATAAATTTGATGATATTGATATGGATATTAAAAAAGAATTCATAAAGATTCATGAAGATAGAAAAGAGTTATTGGAAAAATGGAATAGTTATTAAATTATTTATTTAAAGAAAATCGCTTAATATGAATAATTTATCAAGTATAGGACAAGATTTATTGAATTCATTAAATAAACATGAAATTAATGGATATCATCCTCTGGAGAAATATATAAAAGCTTATGACTTAAATCTTGATAATAGCAATGTTTTGAGAAGTATTGGAGAAAGAATAGGTATTTTTGTTTCAGAGGCTGAAGATGTTCCAGAAGGTTTATATTTAAAATTAAAAGAATATATAGAGAGGGAAAAAGATTCTCAATTAACAGAAAAAATTATACAGATGAGTCCGGATGAATATGAAAAATATCTTATATCCTTAGATCCGAGTAATGCTAATTTAGATAGACAGTCGTTTTATCCTCTTTATGCAGATCGATTATATTTATCTTTGTCACAATAGATTGTTTAAATATAGTTTTGTTATTAGAAATAAATATACTTAAATCTCAACTACTAAAAAAACAAATTTATGATTTCATTATATCATAAATTAGACTTAAAATATATGCAAAATAAAAATTGTCAAATTATGATTCGATTTTAGTTGTATTCTGTTGTTAAATAACATTTATTTTAAAATAT
>Ga0114925_10000815_pt1 | contig 14614 bp, 12 predicted proteins | sample SumtaG_2_FD_87287 | JGI IMG/M metagenome (GOLD analysis project Ga0114925, IMG submission 87287) | Deep subsurface microbial communities from Indian Ocean to uncover new lineages of life (NeLLi) - Sumatra_00607 metaG | ecosystem: Environmental > Aquatic > Marine > Oceanic > Sediment | place... | reverse complement strand
CGTGGTCGTCCATATACATTCAAATATGGTTTTGCTAAAGAAACATCAATGCGGATTAAGGTTTATGATGCATTGGGTCGGCTAGTAGAGAATAAAAATTACGGTATGTTAAATGGTGCCGGAGAACTCTCATTAGACCTAAAATCTCTGGCTCAAGGTGTTTACTTTGTCAAAGTTGAGGCAGGTAATAAAATAAGTACTTCAAAGATAATCTGGCTGAAGTAAGACAACATACTATAGTTATTGGGTTAGCCCCGCACTTTTGTAAAAGTGCGGGGCTAACCCAATTAATTATTCGTGTAAATAAATTCGTGTTTACCCCGTGAAATATAAACATTTTTAACAGTGATAAAAGCCATGGGTCGGTAAAAGACCTTAATCTATGAGGTATAGCTCTTAGAACAGTATTATTTCACAGGGGTAAATTTGTGTAAAATTGCCTTAATCATATTAGGGTGAATTAGTATAGATAAAAATTCGTGGTTATTTATTATTCGTGTTTAATTAGTGTTTAATATAATGATAGGCGTTTATTGCTGCTACGGCTCCATCACCACACGCAGTGACAACCTGACGAATCGTCTCTGCCCGAATATCACCAGCGGCAAACACACCATGTACTGATGTTTCTAATTTTTTATTTGTAATAACGAATCCATAATCATCCAGTTCTATAAAATTTTTCAAAAACCCGGAATTAGGATTAAGACCTACATATATAAAAATACCGCTGACTTCAATAGTCTTTTTTTTATTACTTTCCCGATTCTCTACGGTAATTGATTCGACACGTTCTTTGCCATTTATACTAATGGCAATGTGGTTAAGCAGAAAATTTACCGCTTTTTCATCTCTTAATTTTTCTTGTAGTATTCTATCAGCAGTCATATAAGGTAAAAATTCTACAAATGTTATACTTTTAACAAAATTGAGAAGAAATTTACCTTCCTGAAGACCTGAATTGCCACAACCAATTACAGCTATATCCCTACCTTTGAATAATGGGCCATCACAGGTTGCGCAGTAGGAAATACCCCTCCCTCTTAATGTATCCTCACCAGGAATGTTCAATCTTTTTGGAGTCGTGCCTGTGGTGATAATAACTGCAGGAACTTCATACTTTTTATTTTCAGTCTGAACGATTACATTTTTCCCTGTCTTACTTATCGATTTTACCTCAACACCAATGATCTCTACTCCAAAACGCTTTGCCTGGTTCTTCATTTTTTCAGTTAACTCAATACCTTTAATGCCATCAGGAAACCCTGGATAGTTTTCTATATAATCCGTTGTTGCAGCAAGTCCACCCGGTACACCCTTCTCTAAAACGAGAGTCTTCAAACCGGCTCTTGCACCATAAATGCCTGCAGTAAGCCCAGCCGGACCAGCACCAATGATAAGCAAATCATAGTTATTTTTATCCAACATTGCCTCCTTAAATATTGACAATCATTAACATTGAGCGCTTAATAGAATTATAATCATATCACGACGCCGTTTAACAATACGGGCTTCGTCGCCGTAAAACGAACAACGAGGGTTTTCTAGTCTATCTGTCTCCTTAAAAATGTTGGTACTTCTAAGTCATTTTCATTATAAACCCGTTCCTTTCCAGCTTTTTTAACCTCGCGTCTTTTGAATGTTGGGAACTCAAGATTCTCTCTTTTACCTATAAGGTCGAGTGCTTCATCTTTAACATTTTCCCTTATGCCGGTTGCTACTACCATCACCTGTATTTTATCCCCAAGCTTCTCATCAACGACAACACCAGTTATCACCTTTGGTTGACTGTCTGTTTCTGCTACAATTAAAGAAGCTGCTTCGTTTGTTTCAGCGAGTGTCAAATCTTCTCCACCAGCAATATTAATAAGAAGTCCTCTTGCGCCCTTAATTGAAATATCATCGAGCAGCGGAGAAGAGATTGCAGATTGAGCTGCCTGAATCGCTCGATTCTCTCCTTCAGCAATACCCAATCCCATCACTGCAGTACCTTTCTCAATCATTGCAGTCCTTATATCAGCAAAATCCAGATTAATCAAACCGGGTTTGGTAATCATTTCTGCAATACCCTTTATTGCATTGAACAAAACCATATTGCCTAATTTAAAGGCTTCAACTATAGACTGTTCTTTTGGTGATACAGCAATCAGTTTCTGGTTAGGAATGCAGATTAATGTATCCACGTTCTCATGTAAGTCTTCGATCCCTTTCTCTGCGTTCGCCATTCGCCATACGCCCTCATAATCAAAAGGTTTAGTCACCACTGCAATGACTAACGCACCGAGATTCTTTGCCTCTTCAGCTATCAAAGGTGATACACCAGTTCCAGTTCCACCGCCTTCACCACACGTAATAAAAATCATATCTGCATCTCTTAGTACATCCCTGATCTGTTCTCGTGATTCCTCGCCTGCCTTGCGCCCGATTTCTGGATCACCTCCAGCACCTAATCCTTGAGTTAGATTTTGACCAATTTGAAGTTTTTCAGATGACACACACACTTTTAGAACCTGTGCATCAGTATTAACTGCAATACACTCAACACCTTCAATACCATATCCCTGCGCATAGTTAATCGTATTACATCCTGCTCCACCAACACCAATCATTTTTATTTTAGCAATATATTTTGGTTCTTCGACCAATTCCAACATAAACATCCTCCTTTTTAAAAATATTTTTTAAACCAATCTTCAAATCGTTTTTTAAGGGCATCAAATATACCAACGCCCTTTGTTCTCTGAATCAAAGTTTGATTCTTCTTCTCATAGCCGTAAAGAATCAATCCTACGCCAGTCGCATATATCGGGTCAAGAATAATATCAGTAAGTCCACCAATCTTTTTGGGAATACCAATTTTTACTGGTAGATTAAAAACCTCTTCTGCCATATTAGCTAAACCTTTCAGTCTTGCTGTACCGCCTGTTATAACAACACCAGCTGCAAGCACATCAGCAAATCCACTCTTTTTTATCTCCTTATTAGTTATCATTAAAATCTCCTCTACTCGTGGACTGACGATTGAATAAAGCTGTTCCTTGGTAATAGAACGGTCCTTTCGACCACCAATACCAGGAACCTTAATCTCTTCTTTCTTTTCCTCTGGTGTTATTGAAAGGGTGGCATATTTCTTTTTTGTTGCCTCAGCCTGCTTATATGGAGTCCGGATACCAATAGTAATATCATTCGTTATATATTCGCCACCAAGTGGTATTACCTGGGTGTGTCTAATTGCACCATCATAAAAGATTGCGAGATCAGTAGTTCCTCCACCTATGTCTAAAAGGCATACACCGAGATCAATCTCATCAGGCTGTAGAACTGAATAAGACGAAGCCAACGGCTGGAGAACAAGATCCTTGACCTTTAATCCAGCCCTTTCCAGGGCAGTATAGATATTTTGTGCTGATGCAATTGCAGCAGTTACGATGTGAACCTCAGCTTCTAATTTAACGCCACTCATTCCAACTGGATTCTTTATGCCTTTCTCATTATCGACTATGTATTCAATCGGTATAGCATGAATAATTTCACGGTCAAGTGGCAGAACAATTGCCTGTGCTTGTTCAATTACTCTCTCAATGTCACGTTTTGAAATTACTCCTCCTATTTTTGAGGTCGCAATCATTGCATGGGCATTTATACTTTCGATATGCGATCCAGAAATTCCTGCATAACAGGCATCAACCTTAAATCCAGCCATTCTCGAAGCCTCTTCAACTGCTTTTCTTATCGATTCTACCGCCTTCTCCAGATTTGTAATCACTCCCCTTTTCAATCCATACGAAGGGGTCGAACCGACGCCAACAACCTTTAATGTGCTGTTGTCAACATCAGCAATTATCGCAGCAACCTTTGTCGTCCCAAGATCCACACCAACAATTCTTTCCCTTTTTGGCATTAGTTCCTCCTTGATTGCACACTTTTAGGACCCTGGTTATGTTTTTCAAAACCAGATCCCTTTTTTATAATAACCTGTGTGTTGAATCTTAAATCCACAATGCATGGATTTTCAATATCCAATAATTTTAATGACTCTATTAAATGCTTTCTCTTTTTCAAATTATTAACTCCTAAAATATACTGTACTCCTTTATATTCGATTATTCCCTCCTCTTGCGATATTATCCTTGCTTCTGGAATAACCTCAGCCAGGGATATATAAACCTCCCTATTCTTAAACAGTCTGATGAAAAGAATTACGCTAACCATAATTATGATAGCTACTGCTGTTAGTTTAATATCTTTACCTCCTGTTTAAGTGATATTCCTTTTCTATCCCTGATAATTTTTTTGATTCTTTTTGCTAACTCAATAACATCGGATGATTTTGCTTTTCCTCGATTAATAATAAAATTTCCGTGCTTTGTGCTAACTTCTGCATCACCAACCCTTAATCCCTTTAAACCACACTCCTCAATTAATTTACCAGCAGAATATGGTAAAGGGTTCTTAAAGAACGAACCAGCTGAATATCCTACAGGTTGCCGCTGCCAGCGATACTTTAAGTTTCTTTTAATTTCAGCCATAATATTCTTTCGTCTTTTTTTAGTAAGCCTGATTTTTGCCAAAATAATTATTGTTCCATTTTTGAGCTTAGAATTTCTATAACCAAAACCGATTCTTTTATTATCTAAATTTTGTTCTATAATTTTCTGGGTAATAATAGTAATCTCATCCACAATTTCTGCAAATGATCTACCAAATGCACCAGCATTTCCCATAATACTACCGCCAACAGTACCTGGAATGCCAGCAAGAAACTCGGCTCCCCCATATCCCTGTTCACCCACGTTCATTAAAAACCTGTCAATCAATACACCTCCACCGCAATAGAATAAATCCCCTTTTCTATTTATCCTTGTAAAAATCCCATCAAGTTTTAAAACCACACCTGGAAACCCTTTATCACTAACCAGTACATTGGTCCCGGCTCCAATTACAAAATATTTCATTTTCCTTTTCTTCATAATTTTTAAAATTCTTTTTAAAGCCCTGATTGAATAAATTCTAACAAAAAATTTCGCATTACCTCCAATATGGAATGATGTATGTTTTGATATCGGTTCATCCTTTATAATTTTAATTCCAGTTATTGCCTCAAAAGGATTTTTCATTTTAATTCCTTTATTAATCTCTTTGCAATCTGGTTAATATTACCGGCACCTTGAATAACAATAATATCATTCTTTCGTATAATCTTTTTTAAGAATTTAACAATATTGTCAAAATCAGGCATAAAATGGATATCTTCCTGTTCCTTACTAATTCTCTTTGTCAGTGATTCACCACTAACACCAGGGATAGGAATCTCATGAGCTGAATATATCTCAGTGACAATCACAATATCTGCATAAAAGAATGAAAAGGCAAACTCATTAAACAAATAGTAGGTGCGTGTATACCGATGCGGTTGAAATATAGATATAATTCTTGTATTCGGATAATATTCGCGTATGGTCTGCAATGTAACTGCGATCTCGGTAGGATGATGTCCATAATCATCAAAGATCTTTGTTCCCTTAATATCGCCAAGATATTCTATACGACGATGAACACCACTAAACATCTCCAATGCTTTCTTTATTTTTAAAGCAGGAATACCTAATTCCAATCCAATACCTATTGCCGCAAGTGTATTATTAATGTTGTGTTTACCTAATAAATTAATCTTAAACTTACCTACTGATTTATTTAGATATCTAACTTCAAAAGAGCAACTAATTTTATTCTTTCTTATGTTCACAGCCCTGAGTTCAGCATTCTCATTCAACCCATATGTAATAGTCCTTCGATGAATCCTATCTTTTATCTCTAACGTGCCAACTGAATCAGCACCCAAAAATACACCGCCCCAGAATGGCACATGATTAGCAAAATAGGTAAAATGATTTTTAATCTCATCTAAATCCTTATAATAATCAAGATGTTCAGCTTCAATATTTGTAATTACAGCATAAGATGGAAAAAGTTTCAGGAATGATTTATCTGATTCATCTGCTTCACATACCAAATAATCTCCTTTGCCAAACCTTGCCTGGCTCTTACCCTTTATAATACCACCTACAACTGTCGTGGGAGACAAACCTCCTTTTTGTAATACTTCATCGATTATTGATGTCGTTGTTGTTTTACCATGAGTACCTGAGATGCAGATAGCAATCTTCATTCGTGTTAATTCAGCAAGTAGTTCACTACGATGTATTACAGGAATATTAATTCTTCGTGCCTCAGCAAGTTCTGAATTATCCTGTTTAATCGCGGTTGAATAAACAACGACATCAGCGCCAGAAATATTTTCTTTTCTATGGCGATAAGTTATTTTTATACCGATCTTTTCTAAACTCTTAGTTATTTCTGAACGCTGAATATCTGAACCAGAAACCTTGAATTTAATATTACGCAGAATGATCGCAAGGCCGCTCATACCAATACCACCAATCCCGACAAAATGGATATGCTCAGTTTTACCAAACATTGATACACCTCGCTATCGCTCGGTGAAGCACTAATATCAATCCTGAATCAAGTTTAGGACTAAATCCTAAATAATCTTTAAATTCTAAATTTAAATGTTCAAAATCGATATTATACCGTTTTGAGTTTTGGATTTTAGTGATTTGAATTTGTTCAGTATTTAGGATTTCGTATTTAGTATTTCTCATATCAGTTCTCCTTCATAATCACGTCTGCGATCCTTTTCTCTGCATACAGGATAATTTTACCTTTCTTTTTTACTTTTGTATGTAACCTCTCTTCAATCCTTTGGACAAGCAATTCCTTCGTGAGATTCTTCTCCTCTAACAGAATGGCATCTCCAACGCCTGTAAAATATTCGGCATTATAGTATTGATGATTGTCAACGGCAAAAGGAAAGGGTATAAATACCACAGGTTTGTTTGAAAGTAAAATCTCATAGCCGGCGAGCGCTCCAGATCGTGAAACTATTGCATCTGCATCCTGCATTTCTTCCCAGAGTGAAGATGTAAACGGAATCACTTTAGTCCTCCCATTACGTCTGCTATTTACCCAATTAAAATCGCGTTTTCCACAGATAATGACTATTTGATATTTCTTTGGCAGAATTCCTTGAATCTCTAATGCAAGGCTGTTCAATCTTCGGGCTCCTTGACTACCGCCTAAAAAGAGAATCTGTTTTTGAGACCTAATTTTCCTTCGGTAATCTTTAACATATGTTTTAAATTCTCTCCTAACAGGTATACCTGTGATAATAAAATTACCTTTTAATTTAGTTGCAAGAGGTAATCCCAAAAATACCTTTTTTGCTCTTGACGCAAATAATTTTGTTGCCCGCCCAGGAATTCGATTCGGTTCAAAAAGGTAAAAGGAACTACGATTAATAAAACATGAGATGAGCAGAGGCAATGCACCAAAACCACCACAAGCTATACCAGTCACCCGTTTAGTCATAGTATTAAGTAGCAAGACTGAATAAATAATGTAAAATATAGATAAAATTTTACAGAATATAGATTTGCCATAAAACGCCCTTGCATTTATTGCAAAGGTTTTTAGACCATACATCCTGGCAATCTCTTCTTCAAAAAATCCTTTCCTTACAAGAAAAATCACTTCAACCTTCCGCCTTAATAATTCTTTTGCAACCACAATAGCAGGAAAATAATGCCCACCTGTACCAATACCAGAAATGACCACCTTAGGTTTTAACATCTTTTGTTTATTTGTCATTTGGTATGTATCATTTGGCATTTGGCATTTGTAATTCATATAATCCTCTTTCTTGAAGCTTGCAGAATTATTCCCATAGCAAAAAGATTTGCCGAAAGTGACCAACCGCCAAAGGAAATGAATGGTAAAGGAATACCGGTTGGTGGTAAAAGCCCGATACTGACTCCAACATGAACAAGAAAAATAATAAATATCGATACATTTAATCCTAATACTAATAATCTTGCAAAATCATCGACAACTGAACCTGCGATAAACAGACCTCTCAGATATATCTCCCAATATAATAGAAATACAATAAGACTCCCAATAAAACCAAATTCCTCAGCAACATGAGAAAAAATAAAATCATTATGAATACGGGGAAGAAAAAGAAATTTTTGTAAACCTGCTCCAGGACCCTTACCAAAAAGCCCTCCAGACCCTATCGCAATAAGGGATTGCTGTACCTGATATGTTGGATGACTAATAAAACCTGTAATTCTATCACGCGCATGAGGAAAGAGTAAAACAAAAATGATAACTATTCCAAAACTCACCGCCATTGTTGGCAGTAATAATCGGAATTTTGCACTACCATATATAAGCATAACAACAAGTATAAATAAACAAATCACGGCCATTGAGATTGATGGCTGTACTACAACAAGTAATATAACCAAAAGACAAATTGAGATAGTTGTTAACATTCCTTTTCCTGTGCTTGCTGTTCGCGGATGAGAATCAAAAAAATTTGCAAGAAAGAAGACGAGCCAAATTCTAACAAATTCTGAAACCTGAAAACCAAACGTAGATAATAATGCTACAGACCTTCTGGCACCATATTGAACACGACCAGAAACAAGTGTAACCAATAGTATAAGAACGATGATAATGAGAAAAGGAAAAATCATTTTTCTTATTATTTCATATGGGATAATTAAACCCAGGAAAAAGAAAATGCTTGCAATAACAAGACGCTTTAGATGACCAAGAAGATAGAATGTCGAGTCTTCCCCTTTTTTCATTGCACGATAATAGGATGAAGAGTAAACAAAGATAATTCCAAGCACAACAAGGCAAAGTAAACAAAAAGCTAAAGTTCTGTCAATTCCTGTATGCTGCATCTTTAAATACCTCTCCCCTTTCTTCAAAATTTGTAAAATGGTCAAAAGAAGCAAATCCCGGGTTTAATAAAATAACATCACCTGGCGCTGCAAATGCACGAGCTTTTCTAATTGCATCATTCATATTTTCGGCAATTGCAAATTTTGTAAAATTTTTAGTCTTAAAATAAGCAGTGATATAAGTGACATTTTCTCCCAGTATAACACATGCCTTTGCTTCCTTAGTTAACAGGTTAAGATAATTATCTCCTTTGTCCCCTTTCTGTTTACCACCAGCAATAACGATTATAGTTCCCTTTACTGCTTTAAAAGATGCAATTGCGGCATTTTCATTTGTACACATCGAATTGTTTACATATCGAACACCTCTTATAACACCTATATCTTCAAGACGGTGCGGTAATGTTTTAAAAGTCGTAATACCTTTTTCAATCTGTTTGTTGTCGATATTAAGAATCTTGGCAACAGCAATTGCCGCCAACATATTCATCATATTATGTCGACCTGCTAATCCTGACTTTCCTAAGCGGAATAACTTTTCTTGCAGGTAGAAGAAATTACCATTTAGCCAAACGCCATTCCTCGCATCAAACCCAAAGAAAATAATCTGTGCTCTAATATCCTTCACAAAATTACCTACGTTCTCATCTTCATGATTAAGTACAGCAAAATCGTGCTTTTCCTGGTTTGTGAAAATACGGAATTTTGCTGATTTGTATTCATTAAAGTCTTTATGCCAGTTAAGATGATCAATAGCGATATTTGTAATCACAGCAATATAAGGATGAAATTCTCTAATTCTCATTAACTGAAAAGATGATATTTCTAAAACATAGTATTCAAATCCTGGCTGAAAAAGCGCTTGTGAAAATGGTTTACCTGGTGAAATATTACCACCAAGAAAATTGTCTATTCCTGCAATATCTAAAATATTACTAATCAGTGAGGCAGTTGTGCTCTTCCCATTAGTCCCGGTAATAGCGATGATCTTTGGATTCTTTAATTGTCCGTAGGTGAACTCAATTTCATCAATGATTGGAATATTTTTGGACCTCAATTCCTTAATAACTTTTTTATCCAGAGGAAAACCTGGCGAAGTAATTGTCAACTCGTAATTCTCTTCTTGATACATTTGAATCTTACCTATCTTTATCAACTCCCGTGCAGATTCTGAAATCATCTCAAGATTATCTTCATAAAGAAATAGATCATCACCTCTTTCTATCAAATATTTAGCAATTGATAGATTAGCTCGCCCTAAACCTAATAGTAATATCCTCATACAATACAAGTTAAAAGTGAAAATTTAAACGTTAAAAGGTAGGACGTGAGAAGTGAGAAGCAGAAATCGTATTCGTTATTCGTTATTCGTATTCGGGTTTTGACATTTGGATTTGGACATTTATCCACGCCCATCACAGATGAGCGGGATTTATTTGTAATTTGGTATTTGTCATTTGGCATTCTTTTTTTCCTCCATCTGTGTTATCATCTAATCTTCAATGTAGTTAATGCAAACAACAAAAAGATAATTCCTATAATCCAGAACCTGACAACAATCTTTGGCTCAACCAATCCTTTCAGTTCGAAATGGTGATGTAAAGGTGCCATTTTAAATAATCTTTTACCGCCAGTACTATGGAAGTATATAACCTGAAGCAGTACTGAGCCTACCTCAATTACAAAAACGCCACCAACAAAGATTAAAAGTATCTCTTGCTTGATTAGTATTGCTACTGTACCAATAATTGCGCCAAGACTAAGTGCTCCTGTATCGCCCATAAAGATCTGCGCAGGATAGGAATTAAACCATAAAAAACCCAGGCTTGCGCCCAAGATCGATGCACAGAACACAGTTATCTCTCCACCACTCTTTAGAAATATAACATCTAAATAGCCACTAATCACAACATGACCAGCAGTATATGCCAATGCGCTGTAGGCAAGTGCAGCAATTCCAATCAAACCTATTGCCAGGCCATCTAAGCCGTCAGTCAAATTAACTCCATTTGAAGAGCCAACAATAACCATAGTGACAAACAAAGGATAGAAAATCCCTAAATTTATAACATAATTTTTTATAAATATAAGATTTGTTTTTGTTGCAAAGCCTTCTGGTCCAAAAAAGTATAAACATAAACCAAGTGCAATTCCGTAAATAACTTGAAAAAAAAGTTTTGTTTTTATTGATAACCCCCTCGGCTTATTTTTATAAATCTTTATATAATCATCATAAGCACCCAGAAAACCGAACCAGATTGTTGCAGTAAGGAGAATAATAATATTAGGGTTGGTTAAATCACAAAACAGCAAGGACGCAATAATTATAGATAAAAGGATTAAACCGCCACCCATCGACGGCGTTCCCTCCTTAGACTTATGGCTTTCAGGGACCTCTGCCCTGATTTTTTGTCTGATTGATTTTGATTTAAGAAAATTGATAAATGGCCGACCACAGATTAAAACAATAAGAATCGCAACAACTGCCGCATATGCACTACGAAATGTTATATAACCGAACAGTCTGAATGGTCCAAATATATCTTTTAATGGATATAAAAGCCAGAATAACATATTATCCTCAACAGATTAATGTCATTTTTATTTTTTTCATTTTTTCAGCCTTTCTTCATCTTAGTAACCTTAGCAAATCATCAACAATATATTCAAAATGTAATACCCTTGATGCCTTAATAAGAATCACCTCATCACCGTTGAGATTCTCTATTAAATATCGAATTAATCTATCTTTATCTTTAAAGCACTTTCCCTGATAATGATCTGCATTGTCACCATAGGTAAATAATAAATCACAACGCTTTTTTGCATATCTGCCGATTTCGTGATGTAGATTTTTAGATTGCCTGCCCAACTCCAGCATATCACCTAAAACAAATATTTTTCTGCGTTTAAGGGATGTGGCAAAATCTATTGCCGTTTTCATCGAAACTGGATTTGCATTATAAGAATCATTGATTATGAATAACCCATTATGGTGTATTGGTTCTAATCTTCCGGATTCAGGTTTAATCTCTTCAAGTGCATCACATTGAAAATCGTATTCAACACCAAGGTTTGAGGTCAAACAGATAGCAGCAAGACAGTTATAGACATTGCCAATACCAAGAAGGGATGTGAAAAATTGGTGTTCATTGTAATTGAAATAAGATCCGTATTCAGTTAACTTAATATCATCAAGCATATCCAGAGAGAATCTCATAAAATTTTTCTTATTTATATCACCTACCCCTTCACCAACCACAGCAAATCCGTCATCTGGTAGTGAATCAATTAAAGCCAGCTTTTCCTGTCTTACACCAGCAATTGAGTTCAGACCTTTTAGATGACCAGGCCCTATATTCGTGATAACACCAATATAAGGTTTTGCTATCTCACACAATCTTTTAATTTCACCCGGAGTACTCGTTCCCATTTCCACAATCAGAAAATCTTCATCAGCAGATAAATCAAATATTGTTAATGGTAAGCCAATCAAAGAATTATAGTTCTTTTTAGTACTCAAAGTTTTATATTTTTTATTCAAAATGGCGCTGATTAAATTCTTCACCGTTGTTTTGCCATTTGTTCCGGTAATTGCAATAGTCTTTGGATTGAATAGATTGCGGTATCTTTGGGCAAATTGCCCTAAGGCAAAAAGAGAATCAGAAACTAAAATCTCAGATTCAACATTAGTGTGATTCTCAACGACAACAGCGAGCGATCCATTAATTAATGCTTCCTTAGTATATAAATGACCATCCGTATGCTCACCCTTCAGAGCAAAGAACAAATCACCGGGCTTTGTGGTTCGTGAATCAATACTTACACCTCTCACAAGTTCCAAACCCGCCATGTTTGCTCGACCATGAACCATTTTGATCACACTATCTATTGTGAATTCTTTGAACATAAATCAATTCCGCGAAGTTTTATATTGTAAACCAAGGCTCACCTTTTTAATGACAAATTTCAAAGTCCAAATGTCAATTGAATTCCTAATGCTTAAATGCCAAATTTTGATATTTAGATTTTGACATTGATTTGATATTTGAAATTTTTCATTTGGCATTCTTATCTCCCTTTTAGACATTCTTTGATAACCTCAGTATCATCAAACTTAATTGTTCTATTGCCTATAATCTGATACTCTTCATGCCCCTTGCCAGCTACAACAAGAATATCATTCTCTTCCTTCATTGAAATTGCATCTCTAATTGCTTCTCTCCGATCTTCAATAACTTTATAGTTATTGTGTTTCATACCGGTTTCAATATCTTTAATAATACTCATTGGTGACTCACTGCGTGGGTTATCAGAAGTTATAATGGTAAAATCCGCCAGGTTCGATGCAATAGCACCCATCTTGGGTCTCTTTTTTCTATCCCTATCACCACCGCATCCAAAAAGTATTATGAGCTTACCATACGTGTATGGTTTTAAAGCCCTCAACATTTTCTCTATAGCAGATGGCGTATGTGCAAAATCAACAAAGATATTATCAACCACGCATTCCATCCTACCTCTTATACTATGCACGTTTTCAATACCCGTAATGATTGCATCTGTATTAATATCCATTGCTACACCTGTTGCAAATGCTGCGAGTATATTATAGATATTAAAATCACCAACTAAATTTGAATTGATTCTATATCCTTGATTTTTATAAAAGATCTCTATGCCGAGACCATCGATACCATCACTTATAATCTCCGCCCACATATCACCTCGATTTTTCACTCCATAGGTCACTGTATTTCTTAAATGCATGAGTTTGATAGATTCACTCACAGGATCGTCTAAATTAAAGACGGCAAAACCGTCTTTTTTTAGAAGCGAAAAAATCCGCATCTTAGCAGCTTTATAATCTTCAATAGTTCGATGAAAATCGAGATGATCCTGAGATAGATTTGTAAAAACCGCTACCTGGAATCTAATATCATCAACTCTTTTCAGACTGAGTGCATGGGAGGAAACCTCCATTACAACCGCCTTTGCCCCGTCCTTCCTAAATTGATCAATTAATTTAAATATATCAAGGCTTTCTGGTGTAGTTCTCTCTGCCTTGGACTTTATTTTGCCAATATAATAGATTGTACCAATCAAACCAGGATTTTTCCCCGCATTTTCTAAGATCGAATGTATAAGAAATGAAGTCGTTGTTTTTCCATTTGTCCCGGTGATACCGATATTACTAATATCTTCAAAGTCCCCATAGAATCTTCTGGCAAGTTTACTCATTACTGTTCTGGTGTTTTTCACAACAATTTGTGGTAATTCTGTCGACATTTTTTTTTCGGTAACAACTGCCACTGCACCTTTTTTTATTGCATTATCCAAAAAATCATTGCCATCAAATTTCTCACCTTTAATGGCAATAAAAACTGCGCCGGGCTTCACCTTTCTGGAATCAAACTCTATTGATTTAACCTCAGTCTCTTTCATGTTATATTGCTCGCCATCGATTGTAGCAATCAATTTATTTAACTGCATATTGATGAGAATTGATTTGATAAAGACTTTGGGCGACATTTTTGAAAACAGGCGCGGAAATTGTACTCGCCCATAAACCTCTTTTGGGTTCATCAAACATTATTGCAATCAAGTAATCCGGCGAATCTGCTGGAAAGTAACCAATAAAAGTGGTGATAATCGAGGAGTTTGAATATTTACCATCAACAACCTTCTGTGCTGTGCCAGTTTTGCCAGCAACCCTAACTCCCTCAATACCTGCTTCAGTTCCACTTCCTTCTTCAACAACTCCACAGAGAATATCTGTTACGCGCTTTGCAGTTTCT
>Ga0114925_10000814_pt1 | contig 14616 bp, 19 predicted proteins | sample SumtaG_2_FD_87287 | JGI IMG/M metagenome (GOLD analysis project Ga0114925, IMG submission 87287) | Deep subsurface microbial communities from Indian Ocean to uncover new lineages of life (NeLLi) - Sumatra_00607 metaG | ecosystem: Environmental > Aquatic > Marine > Oceanic > Sediment | place... | reverse complement strand
AGTAGGCGGTAATTTTACTGCTCCTAATCTGGACAAGGCATGGTTGGAAGAAGCCGCAGACTACAATACAGAGATTGTTCCGGGCGCACCCGTAGGACAATCTAAGCAAACAGGAACACTGGATAATATTGTTCGCTTATTTGATGACCGCTATGAGACATTAGCACGCATTATGCGTCAAGAGTGTGGATTCGTGGAATCACACCAAATCGGCTATGTGAAGCGTCATAAGCATGAGTTTACAGGATGGAATAAAGATTGTAATCTCATTGTTATGGTTTCAGATATTGGAACTACCAAGAAAGGAAATATTCGTCTCACCGTTGAAGACCCCTCTGGTGAAATGACGATTTTTGCTCCACAGAAGAATCCACTATGCGCAGGCATTCTGCGTGATGACGTTATTGGAGTCACAGGTGGCTTCTTGAAAGACACCGACATTTTCTGGGTTAATCGTGTTCAGTATCCTGAAGTTCTGATGAGTAATCAGAATCGTGGGGGCGAAGATTATGACCCTGTTTCAATCGCATTTGCGAGTGACCTGCACATGGGCTCAAACGAGTTCATGGAAAAGGAATGGGACAAAATGATGGAGTGGCTCAATTCGGGTCACCCGATTGCTAAGAACATCAAGTATTTTGTTTTCACGGGCGATTGCGTCGAAGGAGTCGGCGTATATCCCGGCCAAGAGAATAATCTCGGACCTAATTCAGAATATGAACACACCTATTCGACGGACATGATGAATGTTTACGACCAATATGAGTTCTTTGCTCGCAAACTTGATTTGCTTCCGGACCACATTCACCCGATTATCATTCCGGGTAATCACGATGCAGTTCGCCCTGCAGAACCACAACCAATTTTGGAAGAGCGCATTCAAAATGCATTCAATGATGCTACATTCCTCGGCAACCCTATGCGTGCACAACTTTCTGGCATTGATGTTCTTGCTTACCATGGAAAAGGCGTTGATGATATGGTGCCGGTCATGAAACACGTCACTTATGAAACTCCAGCCGAAGCCATGAAAGAGATGCTAAAGAAACGCCATTTGGCTCCAATCTGGGGTGAACGTAATGCACTATCTCCAGAAGAAGAGGACCAGATGATTATTCGTGATGTTCCTGATGTATTCGTTACCGGCCATACGCACGCTCACCAAGTCGAATGGTTCCGCGGACTTCCACTCATTGTTTCTTCCACATTCCAAAACGAGACCGATTTTATGAACATGCTTGGGTACAAGGCTAAAAAGTGTCTGCTTACTGTGTATAACATCCGTAATCGTGAAACCAAGGTGATTCCATTTGGCGAATAAGAAAGGTTGGCCACTTTGGGTTCAGAAATCAGTGCGTTATGGATTGGGACTCGAAGGGTTACTTCATGTTGCAGAATTAGTCACATCTCTTTACGAGGAAGCATACTTGACTGCTGGACTATTGGTTGTTTCATCATTGATTCTACTCTCGGCATGGGTAGTGTTAGGAGATACAGGACACCATCATGGAGGGCCAAATCACATATGTGATTCTTGCCCCTACAAAGGTGATGAAGATGAATCCGAATAATGCTAAAGCAATTTGGGCACACATTCGAAAAGCCGGTGATGCACTCAAAGATGAGTTGCCTCCTTCACCAAGACACCCAAGTGGGAGAAACCCGTATGCACATGTCGCTAAATGCGTAAAATCCCATTTTGGATGCTCATATAAAGAAATTGAAGATAGCGAATATGAACGTGTTATCGAGTTTATCGATTGGATAGTAGCGAATCCCTTCTAAAACCCGGTAGTATTAAGTAGGTGCTTCACCTGCATATTTATGCATGGATACAGTAATGAAGCGTAACGCAACAGTAATTGCGTTCTTTATTATTCTCTTCTTGGGCGCAGTAGGTGTGCCTGCTCTCGCTGGATTAATGGATAGTAATGAAGCCGCAGCACCGGAATGGGTCAATCATTCTCATACCGAATACTACAATGATTCGTTCCAATTTAATTCCGTCTCGGGTATGGGACATTCCTCAGAAGAGACTCTGAATATGACGCATAATGGTTCAGTGAATGTAACTATGGACCTTATTGTTTATTTCCATGAGCCTCTTTTCGGTGACCAAGGTTATGTGAACGTATCCTTGTATGAAGATGATGTTCTGCTTTTCACTAATCAAACTTCTGAAACAGTCATTTGGAATTATAGTGGAGTTTTGAATACGAGCAACTTAACGGTTGTTGTTCTCTCCGTTGGAAGTGATGGAACCATGACGGGCGCAGGAGTAGCAGATTATTACATTCTCGAATTAGAAGCCACTGTTAATTGGCAGGAGTTGGAAGGGTAATGCCATACATTAGTGATGAAGATAGAAACCCTCTTGATGTTGCCGTTGATGCATTAGCAGTAACTGCCGACTCAGCAGGCGACCTCAATTATGCAATAAGCACCCTTTTGTGGAAATGGTTACAATTGACCCCAGAAGGACTTAACTATTCTAACATCAATACTATCATCGGAATCCTTGAATGTGCTAAACAAGAGTTTTATCGTCGTGTAGCCATTCCTTATGAGGACCACAAAATAGATTCCAATGGGGATGTATTTACACCTTAATTTTTCTATGTTCCGGGGTTTGAAGCCATGCTGTTTGAAAATGAAATATTAGATGCAATTGCAGGGATGTCGATATCCTTCGGGTTCTTATTCTCGTGTGTATACGCGTGGGTGCGTATAGAAGATTGGTGGAAAGGTGATTAATAATGGGTTCGTTTGATAAGAGATATATTAGAAGCAAAGAGGGTTTTGAAGCCAGCATTAGACATTTCGCCAAGTTCTCAAAAGTCCTTAGAGGATGCACAGATATTGACCTTTTCTATGAAAGAAAGGGACAATTTATCATCATGGAAGGGAAAGAAATCTTCGAAAAAGATTGGCAATATTATGACGTTCCATGGGGTCAATGGTATGCTCTATTCCAGTTACAAAGAGCCATTCCCACAAAGATGAATATCCTCCAAGTGGTTCACTTTCATGATGAAGAATTAGGGGCTAATCGCTATTGGGTATGCAATATCAAGAAAGGAGAGAAGGTAGACAATCGAACCACTCGATTTGCACGCTTCCACTTTGATGAATATGATTTGGACGGACTCAATGCATATTTACAAACAATTGTAGACCGAATTGAAGCGAGTCGATGATTTTAAGTAGCGGAAGGATATACATTATTGTATGCTTATGTCTCAACTCTCAGGTATCGCCCTGAGAGATAAGAAGTATCTTGGGATTGCTATTCCGGTAACTATTGCTCTCTTAGGGACATGGTACAAAAGACGTAACCCTTCTGATTCATGGGAAGAAGACGTTATTTTAGGAGCAAGCCCGCCTACACGGAATTGTCTGTGGTGTAATGAGTTGTTTGAAGCCAAGTATCCACGCAAGGATTCTCTTTACTGTTCTGCAGCCCACACCAAGTTAGGAAATACTAAACTCAAATGGAACCTCGCTGGAAGAAGCGGTCGTTCTGGTATCTCTGGAGATACACTTGGTAAGATGATGAGAGTGCTAAGAGACAAAGGAGCAGGAATTGGTTATACTTCAGGAGGTTGGCTTGAGGGATTACATGATAATTACAGTGTTTCCAGTCGAAGATTACATCCATCTGGAGTCTCACGGTTAACGAAAATATACCTAAGGGATGACGTTCTTGAAGTAACCAAAGAAAAAGGCAAGACGGTCTACAAATGGAAGAAAGGTAATTCATTAAAGGATTGGCTTAAACCCAAATATGTTACCTATCTTGAGGCTAACTTTAGTGCTGAAGATGAAGAGGCAGACCCTGATGAGGTAACAGAAAGACCCCAAAAGGGTAGCGGACCTCATTATTGCGATGTTTGTGGTTACCATTACGGTAGGGAAATCATGATTAAGGATAGAGACCCCAAACCCACCACTACATGTCTATGTGAAATCAAAGCAAGAGCCCAAAGAAAAGAAGACGAATCCAAACCCGGTGAGTTTAGGCACAGAATGAAGACCCTTAGAGAAAAAGGAGAGTTGGCTACCAGTTTTTATGATGAGGAAAAACCAACCTCATATGAGGGTGACTATCCTGCAGAAGAACCAAAAGGAGTCATTGGGCGAAGTAGAAGAAAAGAAAATTGGCCCCCACACACAGGAATACATATTTATGATAATATAAACGACCAGATGACTTTTTGGAGAGTCCCTAATTACAAATCACAATGTGTTCATTGCGGAGGTAGCAAAGGAGGTTTACATTCCGAGGGCGAGTTCTGGATTTGTAAAGATTGTAAACATGAAAACGAAATTGCTTGGTGGGCTATATTTGGAGGACTTCAACCATTTGGATGGAAAGCATTCAGAGCAGAAGGAGATGCATATCCTGAGACGTTAGAAGAGCAGATTGCTCAAGTTAGATTCAATATCGAAAATTGGCAGAATGGTATGGCCAACTTAGATGATACAGCCGATTCAGAAGAAAAAGCCTACGTAATGGGAGGTATCCAAGGCATGAGCGATGTCTTAGCCGGATTAGAAAATGTAGGGTTGGAACTCACTCTCGAAGAAGTGTATACGAGCCTCATCCCTCGCGCACGCGGTAAATTACAAGAAGCAAGAACTGGTGGCGAGGCATTGGATATCTATTACATGGAAGGAGTCTTAGAAGGTTACAAAATGGTTCTCAAATACCTGAGTCAATATCCGCCATCATGGTCAGTTGAGATGGCAGCAGAAGATATTGATACTTATCGTGGAAAACGAAAAGCACCCACTCCAGAACCGGGAGCACCGGGAACTACTAAAAAGAGCACCGGCCCACCTATGAAGGTGCAGGGTGTGGATGTGTATTCCATACAGGAACACCATGCAGAAAAACGTGGACCCCATAGAGATATTCGCATAGGTTATGATGACCCAACTCATGGTCCCGTATTGCTATCTTTCGTTCCAACCGGCGGTCTTGATAACAAAATCCCGACTAAAGTGGGCCGAAATCATAAGATTACTACCATTAAAACAGAAGACCACCCTTTCGATTACTGGTATTTCGAAGGAAATATCCCCGCAGGCTCGTATGGAGCAGGACCGGTGTCTTTAGAGACTTACGGTAACTGTAAGATACTTGCATATGAGCCCGGCAAGAAACTTAAGGTTGAGTTTACCGGTGGAAAATACCCCGGAAAATATGTCTTCATCCATTACCGCGGAAAAGTCTGGGGTATGTGGCGGTATGAGTAACTTTAAGTAGCGGTGAGAGTCAAATCTAATTATGGCTGGCATTGGTGTCGGATTTCTAATTGGATATTCATTATCTGCAGCGGTTATGGTTTTCCGTAGCACACGCGCAGGAGAAATGGACCCAAAACCTCTTGGTTACTTTATTGCCGGAACCAGTATTTGGATAGCATATGCTCTATATCGTTACTCTCAGGGTTTGAAGCCAACGGAGTTTGCCGCTCCCGTTTACTTCCCACATGAAGACCCAGAAGATGAAGACCCAGACATGGCAACACCCATTGTTGATAAAGTCATGGATATTCAAATGATGCTCGACGCTGCAGCAGTGGATACTGCTATGGAAGAAATGCGTCAAGAATTACTTTTACGTTACCTTCAAGAATATGGGCCCATTGTTCGAAAGAGCAAAAAGAAGGACGTCAGAAAGAGGCTAAAGGGTTTTGAAGCCAATTATGGGATACACGGCCCAAGTGGTAATTTTCCATATGACCCTATGAAGAAAAGTAAGCACATTACGGCGAAGAATGAATGGTATACCGTAATCGCATATCAAACACCTATGTATGATGGTAAAGTAGTGTTAGCCGACCGAGTCCCAGTTATGGAAGCCATCTCGATTTTCAAAGCAGCCTGTGATGACCCAAAATATTTCACCGCTGAAGCTTATCGTAATCGTAGACCACCCACCCATATGGAACACTTCATAAAGCCACAAATGGAATTAGTTCTCAAATGTAAATATGATTATATTACGGGTAACGATAGAGAGTTCTTAGGTTTTGTAAAGGGTTCTTTTGACCCCAAGTGGAGATTCCAAGCAGAAGATAATGGCCGTAGATGCTTGGGGTTTAATAAACAGGGCAATCCTTGTCGTGCACCCTCAGAATATGTATGGCCTAATGGATATTGCCAACATCATGGCCCTAATGCTACAAAGACAACTGCGCCCTTAGTAGTAACTCAACCCGACCCCGAACTTCCTACTGTTGTTCTTGAAAACAGAGATATGTTGTATGAACCAGTCGCTACTGCAGGCGGCAGACAAAGAGATAGATTGATGGAACAACCAGAGTTCGATGATGACGATTCCGCTTATGATGAGTGGAGAAAGGATAACGTACCTCCACGTGTAGATAGCCCCGGAACTATTCCACCATGGGCTGAATCTGCATATGAGTCCCTTTACGGAACTAAGTGGTGGGACATTGGTTGGGTACGTGATGGAGAAACTCCTGTTGAGGACGGACCCGAAAATGTGGAAGATAATTGGAGAGATGAATTACCGTGGTATTGGGGAGAGATGAGCCCAGAGGAAGCCGACTTTGTAATGAAAAATCCTATTTTAGATGGAACTAAGCCACGGCCTCCACGAACTAAAAAGTTAACACCCGAAAGTCGTAAACTAATTGAGCGACTCAGTGATTTGGGGATAGAAGATGCGGAGTGACGTTAATGGTTTCCGAGAAGGTATGGAAAGCAATAGGCTTAATTGGCGTAAGTAGTGTCGCTGCCCTCATGGTTACCAAGAAACGTCGTATTAAGAAACGTATTGTTTGCGGCCCTTGGGAAAGTTATGAAGAAGCCATGGCTGCTTATGAACCCTTAGTGGCAGAGTACGAAGCCATTGCAGAAGAAGGAAATTGGGAATTAAAACTATTAACGTTACCTGAAGAAAAGAAAGGACCTACTGGTCTCAGTGGAGGATATGCTTTTACGATGGAAATCTTAGGTTACCCACCTTCACGATTTGATGCAGAGGAGTTATCCAAGAGCGATACCCGCAATGTGTTTGAGTGGATTGTGAGTATTGTAGAAGGAATGGAAGAGCCGGCTACTATTAATTGTGCTTATTGTCTTTGCGACGCGCATGAGGGAGAATTGGCTCTTATACCCTATGCGGAGGGTTCGGCTCCCTTTGTAATTTGTTGTGAGGATTGTTATTACAATTACACCCGTGATACCGACTATGATGCAGAAGGATACGAAGTTTCTTTCAACACACTTCCCGGAGCCTTAGATTTCTTTCCAACATCTACTGGACAGGCACCTTTCAATTACTTGGATGTAGAAAAGGAATATGCTGCCGAAGAAGAAGATAACTTTACACAGGCTATCGATGCATTGAAAAAGTATGTAAAAATGACTTTGGGAGTAACTTTACCGGGAATTAATTCTTCTCAACGAGATGCAGCCCGAGATTATTGGGATTGGTTTGAAAAGACGGCAGATGAGTTTTATGTTACTGAAGTGGGCGACTATGAGTGCACTTATTTTACTCCAGAAATAAAACAATGTTTCTACAATGCATTCATGACGTTACCCGAAATAGAAGGAGCCAAATATTACGAAGGCTATGCGGTAACCCTTTCTGGTGTATCCATTCCCGTTGAGCACGCTTGGTTAGTTACCAAAGAAGGCCGAGTTATCGATACTACATTTGCATTATTACAAAGAGATTATGGCCATGATAAATCAGAAGTAGTATACATGGGAGTAGAAATCCCACAAGAGTATTTGTTTGAAGCAGTATTTGAATCCAGTCGTGCAGGGCCATTTATTCGTAATTATTGGGCTGATGTAACGGATAGAGGTATTGAACACGAATATAAATTATACTTTGCAGAGGATTATTACAATCAACCATGGCCTTTTAAGCCCACAACTGACCCCACCAGACCATATCGACAAGGAAATCCATATGAACAACCTTACGACCCATGGAAAAAGCGGGACCCCTATACAACACCAGAAGATGACTGGTGGGACCAACTACGAAATACCATGAAGAATCGAAAAACGAAGAAAGGTCCTGTCGCCCGCGCTATTAATTATCCATATACTGATTTCAGGACAGATGAGCCGTATAAGGCCACTAAGAAGGTAATTGATTGGTGGAATAGGACTGATTCCGGTACTCCATGGAGCCACAAAACAAATTATAGGGATTGGGATGAGGACACTTGGGGCGGATACTTCACCAAGTAAAAACGCAATCTTTAAGTAGTCGAAGAGGGCAAACACTACTTGTTCCAACAGGAGCAGGATATGAAAAATGGCAGGATTAACAAACTTGTGTTCATGGACAAAAAGCGACATGGGAAGCATGGCAATTGCAGGTGCCCTTTTCCTGACTGGTCTCAACTTTATGGGTTGGCTACCAGCAGGCGTTACGGACTTCGGAATGGGTCCAGTAACAGTAGGTAACGCAGTTGGTGTAGTTTCTCTATTCGGTGGCGCATGCCTTCTATACATGGCTCTCTCAGAAGATGCCAAGATGGGGTCTTTCGCGGCTGAGTACAATGCAATCACCGGCATGGCTTAAATCCAGAACACTTAAATACATGTAAGCCTCATATGAGGTCATGACCAAGATGCTCTGGTTGGAAACACCAGACAACCCTAATTTTTGGGTTGACCCTCAATGGCATATTGTATCCATCATGGGTAATGATACTTCTAATTATGAGTTATGGTGGGCTACTCCTCCAGAACCCGTTGTTCAAATGGCAATGAAAAATCTTAATGAACTTGTCGTCAAGGATTCCTCTGGTAATCGTTGGACAGGTCAACAACTTCTTAATATGATTAACCGATGCAAATTGGAAAATCGTAAGTATGATAAAATCGGAACATACTTCTGATAAGTTTATATACGTGTTTTAACTATCGATAATTATGAATATTTTTGTAGTGGATGAAGACCCAATACGGGCTGCTAAGGCACTATGCGACAAACATGTCGTCAAAATGATATTAGAAAGTGGTGAAATGCTATGCCACGCAATTAACTCTACGGGTGCAACCTCGTTTTACAATTCTAACCGTCATAAGAATCACCCCTGCACTATTTGGACTCGTACCTCTCGTCAAAATTGGAAATGGCTTCACGCGCACGCGATTGCTTTATGTGAAGAATATACTTGTCGCTATGGGAAAGTCCATTCATGGGATTCCCGTATTCGCAATCTTCAATGTCCCTCACTTCCCGATATTGGTTTAACACCTTTTGCCCGCGCTATCAAACGTAAGCAATATCCGGAACTCTTAGATACGAATATCACCGATGTAGAGGCATATCGTCGTTACTATCGTTTGGATAAGGAACGTTTTGCTAAATGGCGAACGAGTCCTCCTTCATGGTGGTAGATATGATATCATTCACAACGGTAGTAATTGGATTGCTCCTTATTCTGATTATTTTACTCCTATTTCTTATCTTTTCAAAGCCACCCAAGAAGCCCGAAGTTCCTTTAGACCATACGGCTTTTGTTGAAATGGATATTTATCGTCATGATATGGAAAAGAAATGGAACCCCAATAAGAACCGCAAATACCGATAAGTATATATACGTGTTTAGACACAGGATATATTAGCGGGGATGTGTACGATTCCTGCTGGCATCACTCCGGTGGTGTCTGGTTGTGGCCGAATAAATCCTCCCGTGGGGATTAAGGCGATTCAAGGGGGGTATAGTGCCCTTACCAACGAGCAAGTGCTTGAGGTATCCTGTAACTCGGGACCGCGAAGGCAAATGTCGGTAGCCAAAGGAAACTGCGGCGGCATTTTGGAGGTATGTCCTAATCCTCCCAACCAACTCTTCGTACTGGCTCTCTTTTCACTCACTATTAAATAGGTGTATGAGGTATGGGATATTATGACCTCAGAAGATATTGATTCCGCAATGGAAAATCCTGATAATGCAGAAGCCTATATGTTGGCTGTCCTCAAAGGAGATATTGATGAATTAACTCAACAAATAGATTCACTCACTCTTGCGCACCAAGAAGCACTTACACGCCTTCGACAAGACGTTCGTCAGTTATGCAATGAACGTGCTAAACTGTGTCTAAAAATCCATGGTGCACATCAATGGAATCCCATGGGAAATCACCCATATCCAGATTATCAATGCTTGCACTGCGGCGCAGTTAAGTCGTGAAAGGATTTAAGTAGTAGAAACAAGCCATCATATATGATGGCTGACGATATTGAAATCGAAGATGTCGAGGAAGCACTTTCCCGAGCGGATGAGTTAGCAGACTTGACGGGACGTAAGAAGGCAGACATTGTTGCCGACTTATTAGACGATGGTCAACTGAATATGAGTGCAGGTTCGGATTCTGAACCTAACAAAGACTTTCTCGATGTAGCACAAGAGCAAGCCGAGAAATTAAAAACACTACTCACCACTCTCATTCCGATTCTCGCCCTGTTAATGGGTATCGGTGCGGAAGGAATGGGTATCGTGGATATTACAGGATGGGGTGAAGACTCAGTCTGGGATGGCGACGGACCGTCTCAGATTTGGGGTTGCACAAATCCTGATGCCGACAATTACGACGACCGTGCTAATGCTGACGATGGTTCATGCCATTGGGATGATAATCATGGGGGCGGAGGAGGACCACCGTGTAACGAGGATTGGCGTTGGGAAAATGTTAACATCCGTGATTCTGATATGAATGGACAAGGATTTAACAACGATATAGAGGTCGATATGGATTTCGAAGATTGGAATCAGTGTAACCGCTTGATGAGTGGTGCTTTTATTCTACAACTTTGGAACAACGATGGTAACAGTCAATATGATAGTCATGAGATGAACCCTGAGTTCCATAATGATTTCCATTTGCGTCACACCTATCAGGATTTACCTGAATCAGATTATACTTTCTCTGTAACCTATCATTTTGAGGGAAGTCATTGGGATGGACCTTCACAGTCACTAACCGCTGAGGGTGAAGATGAAGAGGGCACTTTAGATATCCAAAATCATCAGTTATCTATCGTTGGTGATAATGAATTGAAGGCTGAGTTTAATCTTTTAGTTGAGGGAGATTTCTGTTGTGATGATATTGAGATTATCTGGGAAATAGAAGTGGATGGTTACTATGACGATGGTTTGAGACGAGTCACTCACCATTCTTACGATGAAGAAGGATATATTCAAATGGAACAGTATTGGAATGATATGCCTGATGCCAATTACCATGCGAGGATGGAAGTTCGCTGGATGAATGAAATGAAGGACGAGGAAACCACTAATGGAGTTACCATTGAGACAGAACCAGAACCAGAACCTTGTAGTGCTGTGATAGACAATTTCCAAGTTAATGTGGATGAGAATACAGTCGAATTAGATTTCTATCTCCAAGTTGATGAAGATACAGATTGCCCATCCCACTTAACAGTAGAGTTTATTCTCAGGAGTGACTCTAATACTATCACTCACGAAAGTGAAGTAGATACTTTGGATTCTACTCATAGTTGGGATTTTGAAGATGTCCCTAATGGAGATTGGGCTCCGGAGATTGTAGTGACTGCGGGTGACGAAGAATTGGATGATGATGCATTAGAAACGATTACAGTTGACTATGTAGAAACTTGCGAAATTAATCTTTATTGGGTTGCTATTGCTACTAATGCTACTCATGCGCAAATGGGTTATGACCTTGATTGCGGAGAAGAGCCTAACGACTTAGATGGTTACAACGTTTCTGTGCAATTCTTAGTTTATGAAGTTGGGTCGGATAACGCTACTAATGGAAGTCAACCGCAACCTATTCTTTGGGAAACAGGATTCCATTATATTCAAGGGTGGGTAGAAGATAATCAGATTCTTACTCTCACTAACTTTACAGGCTCTAACAACACACATTATGATTTCTATGGTTACTTTATATGGACTGATGCTGATGGCGAACAACAAGTAATTGAACATAAGTGGCTAAATAGAGAACTTGAACCGTAGGTGATAAAATGGCAAAAATAGATTGGGATGTAAGAATTACGTTTAACTCCTTGATGGTAGCATTGGTATCGTTACCGTTAATTTTAGTTTTCATGTTACTATCCTATGAATTGATTACAACCGCTTTTGTAGACCCAGCAGTCAGAGAAGATATTGAAGCATACATTGCAGTATTGGGTATTCTTTCCGGTCCTGCATATATGGCCATCTCTCGTTTCTTTGACCGATGGAATGCGGAGGAAGAAGAGTATATTGAGGCCATCCGTAGAAAACACAAGACCGAAAATGATATTAATCGTGCACATGGGGCATTAGTTCCTGATGATGACGTCATTGAGGTGCAACTAATTCCTGAGGCGACAGAAGATGAATCTGATTGAAGGAGTCCAATGGTTTTTCAAACCGGATAGTGTTTTCGCTACCGAACGCTTAGCCAAAGGCGAATGGGAAGTTATTCCTTCGTTACTCAAGAATGCTTTGAAAAGAGCCATCTTTATTGCTCCCGGTGTGTTCATTGCTCAAAAGAACAATCATTTTCACAGGATGGATGGTAAAGAATTAGCGATGGCTTCGGTATTAGGTTCCTTAGGGGTTTCTCTTTCTTTAGTTGCTTATTTCCTGATGACTCCAGACTACACAACGGATTTATGTGGTGAACAACAGTCTTAAGTAGGTCCTCGTTATTTTGAGAAACTAATGCCCAGAGCAAAGACCTGTGCAAGCAAGTATTGTAATCGTGAGTTAGAATCGGAACAAGCCGGAGCCAAGTTTATCATTTGGGCCCCCTATTGTTCTCGTTATTGTCGTTTAATGGCAGAAAGGGGTATCAAACCCACCCCTAAAGAGGCACGTTGTGGGAATTGTGGAGAAATAGGGCATAACCGACGCACTTGTGGACGACCCTCTAAAACAAATAAGCGTGGGAAGTATAATTGGCGTATTCATCGTTGCAGTCAGCCACATTACCCATTTATTACCGCAGATTGCGATTCTTGTGGTGGAGATGTGCAACTTCGTTACGATGATGTTCGCAAAGGTTCTCAAACCTTTTGTTCTCGTCAATGTTATTGGAATACTACCACTAAGAAACTTGCAGGCAAAAACTCTTACCGCGATTACCATATGTTGAAAAACTTACGAGAATATTTGGGCGGTGGTCAAGTGATGCATTCACGAGATATTGCAGCCCTCCTTCAGAACGGTCAAAAGGTTCAAGTTAGTAGCACTTCCATAGGTCTCGTTATGAAACGATGGCGTGCTCAAGGAGTTGTTGAAATGGTAGATGAACAAATGTACAAATACGTTGGACACGGACCTATCGGGGTCCTAATTCGTGCCGCCAATCATGCTCAATTGCCTAATGATTAGTATTAAGTAGGTGTTGTGGGTCTTGAATACATATGCCGAGTTTACCTAAGATGGCCGCATTCGACCTTGATGGCGTATTGCTGGACACCAGTTCGAGTAAGAAAGCATACGCTTTAGCCGAGGGTGTAAATCCCGAAAAGGCACTGCAAGTTTGGGAGAATGGAGGTTATTGCCATTTAGACCAAACAATGGAAGATGCAGTTCAAGTAGTGCGTGCTTTTGAAAACAAAGGATACACAGTAGCATACATTACTGCTCGCCGTTATACGGCGTTTGACCGCACAGTTCAACGAATGACTGAATTGGGATTTCCCGTTAACGAAGAGTTTCTCTTTATGAAGCCAACCAAGGAAGGTTCCAAACCAGCGTATAAACGAACCATTTTATCATCATTGATGCAAACACATGAGATAGAGTGCTTCGTCGATGACGACCCTGATAATGTCCAAGTTGCTATTAATTTAGGAATTGATACCTATTCAGGAGTATGTCCAGAATTGGCTCATAAAGCCGGAACCATTCTTGGAGGCACACCACCATGAATCGTTTAAGACAACTGCGAGTTTATCTCGCTGGACCTATTGACCACGCAGAAGATGACGGTGTTACGTGGCGTAATGAGATGACCGAGTTCTTACAGAAAGAAATTGGTTGCACTGTTTTTGACCCATGTAACAAGCCCATTGAATATGCTAAGTATAAAGAAATCGAAGATGAGAAAATCAAAATGATGGAACTCAAAAATAGTGGTCGTTATTTTGAATTAACTCAACGTATGAAGGCTATTGTTCATATGGACTTACGAATGGTGGATATTTGTGATTTCGTTATCGTTTACATGGATATGGACTCTAAACCCTTTGGGACAATCCATGAACTCTTGAATAGCCTCCATCAGAAGAAGCCCACTTTAGTAGTTATCAAAGGAGGGCGCAAAGAAGCCTCAAATTGGCTCTATGGAATTATGGATTACAATTTCATGTTTGATTCATTTGATGATGTGAAAACATTCATCACACAAATAGATAACGGAACTATTGATGGCGATTTATCTCGTTGGGTATTCTTCAAGCCCTACATCAATGAAGACAATTTTGAAGAAGAATAAGTGGTGTGAAAATAATTGGGAACCACAGGGAAAACGAGTCGTAAATCTCGTGTCGATGAAAAACCACGTTATCGTCCTTTCGATGAATGCCTTTGGTGTGGAAAAACCCCATTACCCAAACCCACCATT
>Ga0114925_10000813_pt1 | contig 14616 bp, 10 predicted proteins | sample SumtaG_2_FD_87287 | JGI IMG/M metagenome (GOLD analysis project Ga0114925, IMG submission 87287) | Deep subsurface microbial communities from Indian Ocean to uncover new lineages of life (NeLLi) - Sumatra_00607 metaG | ecosystem: Environmental > Aquatic > Marine > Oceanic > Sediment | place... | reverse complement strand
TACATAGCGGTGACCTTGGCTTTTTAAAAGATGGTGAATTATACACTGTAGATCGAAAAGGAGAATGCATAAATACTGGGGCGGAAAAAGTATTTCCGATAGAAGTTGAGGAAGTAATCCATGGACACCCTGCTATAAAGGATATTTGTGTTATTGGAGTACCTGATGAAAAATGGGGGCAATTAGTAAGAGCTGTTGTTGTGTTAAAGGAAGTTAAAAGTTTAACTGAAGAGGAATTAATTAAATGGTGCGTTGGAAAAATGGCAGGATATAAAAAACCAAAAAGCGTAATATTCGTTGATGAAATGCCTATATCTCCAGTTGGTAAAATTCAGCGAGGAAAGATAAGAAAAATGTACGGTGCACCTAAAGTTAATGATTAAATAGAAATTTTCTACTTTTTATCTGAAAAAATAATGATTTTAAAAAAGTCATGAAGAAACCAAATATTATATTATTTATTACTCATGATCAAGGGCAACATTTAAGCTGTTATAATTCACTTCAATCTCCTAATTCTCTTAAAACACCGAATATCGATAGCCTTGCTGAAAATGGAGTAAAATTTGAGAATCATTTTTGTACTGCTCCTCAATGTAGCCCTAGCCGTGGGAGCATTATAACATCCAAGTATCCCCATCAAAATGGTCTTATGGGACTTGTAAATTGGGGATGGACTCTACCAGAGTCTAATATGACTTTTCCTATGTATTTAAAAGAAAATGGATATACAACACACTTAATTGGATTTCAGCATGAAAGTCGAGATGTTTCTACTTTAGGATATGATACTGTTAGTAAAAGGGTGGTGAATTATCAATATTCTTGTACAATAAGTGAGGATAAATATTATAATTTTTTTTATGAGCATTTAAATGATGATAAACCTTTTTATGTTTGTATAGGAACACCAGAAGTCCATCGGCCTTTCTTAGCTTGGGGGAAACCAGTAGATCCCAAATCTGTTAAAGTTCCTCCATACTTACCAGATCATGAATTAATTAGAGAAGATATGGCAGAGTTTTATGGAGCTATACATACTGTTGATAAAGTTATCGGAAGAGTCTTAAAATGTTTACAACTTACTGGGCTAAAAAAAAATACAATCTTCATATATACAACTGACCATGGAATTCATTTTCCCCGCGCAAAATGCTCATTGTACGATCCAGGGATTAAAACTCTCCTAATTATGAACTGGCCAGAATCTACCTTATTTAGTGGAGGTAAAGTGATAAAAAGTATGATAAGTAATATTGATCTTCTTCCTACAATCTTAGATCTTATTGACGCAGAAATTCCTAAAAGTATAGAAGGAAAAAGCTTTCTTCCAATTCTTAAAGAAGAAACACAATCAATTAGAAACAATATTTATGCCGAAAAATCCTTTCATGAAATATACGACCCAATGCGATGTGTTCGTACACGAAATTACAAATATATTCACAATTTTAAGAATTCAGATACACTTTACCAATTAACAAAAGATATTCCCGCTAGTAAAATTCTTAAAAAACAAGTTAAAAATCCAAGAATGGAAGAAGAACTTTATGATCTCGAGGCAGATTCATTAGAAATGAATAATTTGATTAATAACCCTGAGTATGAAAGTATAGCTGATGAATTAAGAAAAAAACTTAATGATTGGATGGTCCGGACAAATGATCCTATCTTAAATGGTGTAATAAAACCACCACCGCTATGGTTGGATAATTACAATAAATTGAAGGTTGCTCATGATATCCTTTATTTTTTCCTTCTTAATAATTTAGTTCCGCGTCTTATGAAAATCGGATTTGTTCATAAAATACTTTCTAAATTAATGAGATATTTTCCTTAGATATTTTCCTTAATAATTTCAAAGAACTAATCGATAATTGGAAATATAAAATAAGTAAAATATAAGTAGAGAAATATAATTGCCTTCATTGATTTATTTTTTATTCTTTAGGATTTTCATTTTTCTTCAACATTTTAATGAAATTAAAATCAGCAATCCTTAGTCCGTCTAGAAATTCCAGTTTTAAGTATTCCTCATATGAGTCATTCTCTACTTTAAATTTTACTGATAAATTTTCCGTCATTTTTACACTATTATATTTTACTTTAAAAATTTAAAGATGTAAAATTCTCAAGTTAATTTTTTTTATTGTTTCTTCTACGGATTTTTTCTCTCTATTCTATTCTATAATTCACTTTAACGATAAGTCCCGCAAAGATGATTATGAAGATTAAGATATCGACTATTTCTACTGTAATTACATAAGTTGCAGATTCACCTAATACATTCTGTGCAACAGGTCTAAGTATGTTTGATACCAAAAACGCTCCAAATCCAATGGCAATTATTAGGGGATGTACTTGCGAAAGTCGTTGATTTTTATATGCGAAGGCGAATAACCATACAATTGTGGCAAGGGAAGGTAGGACGAAACACGGTAAGAGAATACCGATCACGGTAGTATTTGGTGCTAAAATAATCGCAACAGCTTCTAGAGCAATGATAATCGTAAGAATCTTTAGAGTAGCTTCTTTGCGGAGCTGTTTGTTTCCATATTTTTTGTATCTTTCTTTTAAAGACAAATAATATAAGATCATGCCTATGCTGAGATAAATCATCGATAATAAGGTCAGGATCGCCACGAAAAACCTAACTTTTATCAATATAAATACCTCATCTGAGTTCAAGGTGAAGTATGTAAGGTTGTATAATAAATCTAATAGTTTTCCGAATATTAAGATGATAAAGAATAAACCAAACAAGAACGGAATATCTGAAAGATACTGCTCTTCTTGATTAAACCACTGTCGCAGCACGTAAAAGGCCATACACGAAATAATCCCAATTCTGATGAAAATTATTATTGAGACGCTCCAAGCATCCTTTATTGTAGCATAAGATTCACTTATTTCTGCAGAATAAAAAAGATACACACTAATGATTCCAATCATGCCAGCAAGGATACCAATTAAAATAGAATATAAGTATAATTGTCTCTTATTCAATTTCTTCAACCTTTTTTTTATTTAAAATGATTTAACTTAGAATTCATATGAAATTATTAAAAGTAAACAATTTTTTTGCTTAAATCTCTGGTTTACAATAGCATGAATTTTATCTTAATTTATCAGAAAAAGTATTTTTACCTAGAATCTTATTGGATCTTACGAGATTCAACAATCCTTAAAAATTTTTAAAAATTTTAATACTATTTAATTTATTTTTCAGTATCAACCATCAAAAAATAGAAGAAAAAAAATAAATTGTTAAAAAATTTCAATTTTGGATTAATAAAATTCTGAACCTGCTGTTAATAGTGCAAAGCAACCATAAAAAATACCTACTAAGGCCGCTATGATTATAAGACTTAATATACTGCCTAACTCAAGTGTCATTGCCCCAGAAATCATCCCCAAAACCATTATTATCACCGCACTGATTATAAATATCATCAGACTAGCTCCAAATGCGGCACCTTTTCCTTCAGCCATTTTACCTGCTATGAGTGCGGCTAATAATGGAGCCACTATAAAACCAATCAAAGCAATCATGGAGCCACCTGAGTAGACTAACTCTGCATAGATGGCACTAACAGATATCCAACCAATATCACCCATCAAAATTGACATGAGCCCTAACCATACATCTCCTGGAGGAAACATTACAGGCGTAAATAATATTGATGATAGAGCACCCATATCAGTTAGTAGATCAAAAAAACCCATAATATTACCAGTTCCGATTGCAAAGGCTATTAAAGCTAAGCCAAAATTAATTCCTATAAATACAACAAGTCCTATTCCAAATGCCTTCCCAAATCCCAACGATTATTCACCTAAATTTTTTAGAGTTTATTTAAAAAATTACTAATTACTATATTTTAGATCAGATTTAATATAAAAAGTTTACTTTTAAAAATGAAATAATAAGCGTTTTACAAATTTCCCTTCTTTCATTTCTGGTAAAATTATAATGGGAAAAAATAAATTCTAGCTCTGATAAAATAATTTAATTCCGAGGTAATTAAAAATGGCAAGCCATAGTTCAAAAAACGAAAATATTGATTCTTATAAAATGCAAAATAAAGTACTCCCTCAAAAATTTAATCATATGAAAAATAGAGTCGTTTTAGTAAAATTAGATGATTATAACCCAGTTAATATTGAAAATGCGCTAAAAAAAGTAATTAATCTTCTAAATTTAAAAGATAGATTTAAAGAAAAATCAATATTATTAAAGCCAAATCTCTTAGCACCAACGAAACTTGCGTATACTCCTCCAGTATTAATTACAGAGCTTATTAAAATCATTAAAGGTGATGCAAATAATATTTTGGTTGGAGATTCAACCATGACTAAAAAATTAACAAGTATAACTTTCAAAAGGAGTAATATCAAGAGAGATTCCGAAGCAGAAGGAGCAAGGGCGATTAATTTTTTCGAATCTCAGCGTGAAGGGGTTAAACTAGAAAATCCATTATTTGATATAGAAGAAAAAGTTTATCTACCAAAAGAAGTTGTCGATGCAGATCTAATTATTAATCTCCCAAAACTTAAAACACATAATGGATATGTATATACGGGGGCAATTAAAAACTTTTTTGGCTTATTAGGTAATAAAATGCATATGCATATGTCTCATAAAAACAAAAAAGAATTCCAGCAAATGCTTGGAGATATTTATTTCGCCGTTGAGGAGACAAATACAACAGATTTTCCAAAGGTGTTAACGATTATGGATTGCGTCATTGCAATGGAGGGTAATGGGCCTAGAGCTGGAAAACCAAGGAAGGTCGGATTATTAATTGCAGGTTTTAATTCTGCGGCAGTTGATATTGTAGGATATACATTAATGAATGGAAATCCAAAAGATCTGGAGGTAATAAATTCAATAGCTAAAAGAACAAATTTACCCGTAGATATTTTACAATTAGAAATCGTTGGCGAAGAAAATTATAAAGACTATGTTGTAAAAGATTTCAAAAAACCAAAAGTTGCCATCTTGAAAAAAGGGCAAGTACCTGAGAGCGGAATATTCTCAAAAATAGCAAATAAAGCAATGAGCATCTCTATAAAGATTAAACAGAAAAAATGTCTGCTATGTGAACAATGTGTAGGGCATTGTCCGGCTCAAGCAATGGTGCGAGATAAAAATAAAGATATTATTATAATCGACCATGATAAATGCATAGAATGCTTTTGTTGCGGAGAATCATGCCCAAACGATGCCATTTCCGCAAAATGGTGGATCTTTCGAGTGGCTCCTTATCTTATCATAATTATGGCTATCGGTGGGCTCGCGTTAATATGGCTTTTAATTCAGTTTTTATCAAATCTATTTTAATCTATTCTATACTATTAATTTTGTTATATCTTTTATTATAATTTAATACACAAATCTTATCAAAACAAATTATTATATATTTGTTTGAATAAAGTTTTATTATAAATTTAAGAGAATTATAAAATAATTTAGTCATATACAATTTGGAAGTAAATTTAAATGTCGGAAAGCGCAGAATTTGTTGAATGCCGCTATTGTGAATTTCAATGTAAATACCGAAATATCGCAGAAAAAAATATGAAAGCGGATGAGGAATACACTAAAACTTTCTTTGATTTATTTCGAGATGGTGATTTAGACGCAGTTGCTTCTCACATCGCTAAAGAAACAATAAAGATAATGGAGACTAAAAATCCAGAATCATTATTGGCTTTAGGTGTCTGCTTATACACTGTAGGTGTAAACATTCTGGAAATTCCAGAAGTATTACGACGTCGTTTAGGCAGATTAGCCAAATCAAAAATTAGAACATCAATTAAAGAAGAATTAGGTATCGCAGTTCCAGCACCACCAGTCGCAGTTCCTGCAAAGGCTCTTACTATAAAAGCTCCTGCAAAAGCTCCTGCTGCGGCAGAAGTGGCAGTGAAAGTTCCTGACGCCGTAGTAACTCCACTTGCTGCAAAAGTCGAAGTTCCAAAACCTAAAATGGCAGTTCGCGCAGAAGATATAACGCCTGCACAAGTTATTGAAAATTGGCTTCGAAATGATAAGGAATACCTATATTTTGTTGATGAAATCATACAACAATCTGATGACTTAATAGCAGTTAAATATGATTTGGAAACAGAAGGATTTCTTAGAGGTGTCTTAATTAAAGTTTTATATAACGGATATGATGCCAGTGGAAGCCGAATAATGAAATTAGGTGTGAAATCTAGAGTGGATGTACCTTATCATTTGAATATTATTATGGGTAATGTAAAAGGTACTTCTATCGCAGCGTCTATACCTGGAGATCTTAAAAATGAAGATGAATTATTTGAAAAGCTCCAGCAAATCAATCCAAACGAAATTACTGATAGATTAACTGTTATGCTTAATAGGGATAAATTTCTGAAGAAAACTATTTCTAAAACACTAAGAACAAAAAGCCCTGATGAAAGTAAAGTCAGAACAGTCAAAATCCCTATTACTCTCCAAAAACGTGGTGAGACTGGATGCGACTTAGTAGTCAAAACATTCTTTAGAGGGCGTATGAGTCCTACTGATTTGTTCATTAATGTTATGGACGGTATCGCAGAAAATATGGATTATCTTCTTGAACTGCCTGAAGAAGAGCGCATTGAGGCTCCAATGGCCAAAGACGATTGGTTCACAATTAAGGTAAAACCTAAAATGGGATCTTTTAGTAGCAAGTTCATAAAGCGTGTAGCTTTACCAGATATCCCAACATGCCCACATTGCGATCGTCCTCTGCCCAAAGCACACGAAACTGATTATCGTCGTTGCCCATTCTGCTATGAGAAATTATAAAAAGCTTTTTTTTATTTCCTTTTTCTAATATTTTCCATATGCTTTAAAAATGCTATTTAATTAGAGATCTAAAGATATGGAATCCCGAGGGGGATATTAAATTCTGTATACAACAATAGAATGAATATACTATTCCACATCGCATGAAAAATCATACCGGGAATTAAACTCTCCCATTCATTTCTAAATTTGCAAAAAAATAATCCTCCAAAGAAAGTAATTATTAACTGTATTGGATTTAAATGATAAATTCCAAAAATAAAGGATGATAATAAGGCGGCATATGTTATTTCAAAGGTCATGAAAGGCCTTTCTGTAGAAATACCCTCTTTATCATATTCTTGGCGCGTCCAAACAATATAATGTCTATTTTTTCCGAAGATATCTTCACAACGAGCATATAAATATCCTCTAAATATAATTTCTTCAACTATAGCAGCAGCGAATATTCCATGAAATATTGATATTCCAAATAACGGATCTTCAGATTGAAGAATAGCTATATTTGTCAATAACATTGCAATATATACTATTAATAAAGTAAACCATCCTCCAAACCAGAAATAATAAAACCATCTATGACCTTTTTCTGGAAATTTTGGTTTCCCTAACATAAACTCATTAAAATCTCTTTTTTTAAAAACTTTAATCCATAAAATAAATACTCCTAATAAGCAAGGATAAAAAAAAAAGCCTCCAATATACATTAAATTCATAAAAATCCAATCTAAACCGTATAAGACGTAAAAAATTCCAAAGATTATAGATGCTATTGTCACACACAATAATAAAAAACAAAAAATCTCTTTAATTAAATCCCAAAATCTGCTTTTAAGACTCATAAATTTGTCTTCATTGGAATTTATCGTATCCATAGAATCTTTTGAGGGAATCATTAAATCTCATTTTTCTCTTATTTATTTCAATATCTATCTCATAAATTTAAATATTTTTTTTGTCTTATTATTATGATTAATTGATGAAAAATAATAAAAATAATAAAAAATTCCCTGTAGGGAAATTAAAACACGAGTATTTAAGAAAAGTTTTAAAAGAATTTGTATCTGACTTAGAAATTCATGATAAACGAATAATTTTAGGTTCTAAAATTGGAGAAGACGCAGCTGTTATAGATATCGGTGATAAATTTTTAGTTGCTAAGACAGATCCAATAACATTTGCGACCGATGAGATCGGGTATTATGTTGTAAATATCAATGTAAACGACGTAGTTTGTACTGGAGCAACGCCAAAATGGTTTCAATCTACAATATTATTACCTGAGAAGGACACGACAGAAGACTTAATCGAAGATGTCTTTAAAAATATTCATAATACCTGTAAATCCATGGGAATTGCGGTAATTGGAGGTCATACTGAAGTCACAACTGGATTAGAGAGACCGATAATCGTAGGCTCCTTACTGGGAGAGGTTGAAAAAGAGAAACTTGTATCTACTTCGGGAGCACAACCTGGAGATGCTCTTATTTTAACAAAAGGTATTTTTATTGAGGGTACTTCCATAATTGGGCGCGAAAGAGAAGGAACACTAGAAAAAAACGGTTATAGCCGTGATTTTATAGAAAGATGTAAGAATTACTTATTTAAACCGGGTATTAGTGTATTTAAAGATGCTCTTTTATCTAATAAAAACTTTGAGATACAATCTATGCATGATCCAACCGAGGGAGGTTTAACGTGCGGTATTGCTGAAATGGGGATCGCATCTAATACAGGCGTAATAATTAAAAGTAAAGAAATTAAAATTTTACCTGAACCATTAGAACTCAGTAAACATTTTAAGATTAACCCATTGGGAACGATCTCTTCTGGGACTCTCTTGATTGCTATAGATGACAGTTACTCTTCTGAGTTGTTGGAACTTTTAAATAAAAATAATATTGCTTCTAATAAAATTGGTGAATTTACTTCGAAAAATAAAGGTCTGATGATTAAAGAAGCAGATGGTAGTATTAAACCACTCGTCTATTCTGAAATAGATGAAATAACTAAAATTTTTGAATAAATCTGGTCCTTAAAAAGAAGGATTAAAAAAAAATATTTTTATTTATAAGCTAATTTATATGTAAATCTCATGAGAAGTACAAAAATGCCACTAATGAAGAGTAAGAACCCTATATTTGCGAAAAGCACTGCCCGAATGGGGTATGAACCCTCCATTATGAATTGAACTGTGGTCGTTATTAAAATCAACAATCCGAAAAACATATACAGAATTATCTGCCATCCCTTACTTCTTGAAATTAGTCGTCCTATACCTTTAAAGAAGTTTCCTATTCCATTAATAATGCCTCTAGGAATCGCAATCAAAAATCTACCGATTTTTCTAAAAACATTTTTGGTTCTTTCGCTCATATGTTCACTAAACCACAGACCTACTTTTCCAAAACCCCCTTCTGTTGCTTTAGTTATTTTCTCTCCTAAAGCGTTCATTTTATCAACAAGGTTATAGTAGAAATTAGTAATCCGTTCTTTAATGGCAAGACCGGTCGCAGTTGCTCTGGATTTTCTGCGCATTTTATCGAGATATCCGCCTCGTTTTGAGTAAAGTAAATAACCTACAACTATAATTGCTGCAATAATTCCAACTATACTCAACAAAACTGCCCAGTTTAATACTACAATATATTCCCAAGCTGAGTCGACATTTATATCTTCAATATTACTATAGGTTGTTCCAAATTTATCCCATAAAACATAATTTCCTTCTTTATCTTCTGCGCCAATTACAAAGTAAACTTTAAGTAATAGCAATTGTCCGGGAATAGCGCCAACGAATTTAGTTCCTGACTTTTTAAAATATACGGTATTCCATGTTTTACCCTTATTGATTGAATATAATACAAATACACCCTCATCGGGATCCAACCCAGATTCTTCATCGATTACTCTTGCCTCAATTTTAATAGAGGTGAATTGTGGAATCCATCTTGACTTGGGAAGTTTTATGTCTTTATCTACATCCAGAGTTGGATCAAAGCCATCAATAATATTTATATTCTCTACTAAAGGATTCACATTTCCCGCTATATCGTAAACATCAACATAAACCTTAATTACATCATCATAATTTAGATTATCGCCTTTTTCTGTCTCAATCTGGTAATTGTAGTAATATTCATTTTCATCACTATCCCATTCAAATTGAATCGCTAAAACAACATCAACAACCGCAGTTAAGATCGGAATTCTTACTTCAACCCCAATAAAGTCGGCCCCTCTAGGGTGATTTTGTGCGACCCGGATTTGAAGATAACCTGAATCGACTATATCAAACCCTTTACCGTAAAGAGGAACAAGACTGGCTTCAGGGGCGTCGGAATCAAGTATTTTAAAAATATATCTTGAGCCGTTATTATCATAACCTAGAGTATCATTATTATCGATAATAAAAACTCCATAAGTAAAAGTAGTGTCAAAATCTTGTTGTGGAAATTGGAATGAATATGTATTTCCACCTTCATGTGTTAAAAATACTTGCCAGTAAGAACCTGGTGTAGTATTATATCGGATAAAAGCTTGTTTTATATTAGAAGAATAATTATTTATCGTAAAAGTGACTATAAAATCATCAGCGTCATCGTCGAATTCTACTTCAAAAGGTACATTTAGAGCGCTAATTTCTGGTCTCTTTAAATCTATATTTAATAGTGCATACCCGATGCCCGTTAATCCATCATCAAAATTATAATAAGTTGAATTATCCCCCCATGAATCAGTTTGTATATTTAGTGTTTTAATTAGCCATTCGACACCTCTGGATAAGGACATACTAAATATTGGAAGATCTTGTCTTTGAGAAAACATATTATTTAAGAAAATAAGTGCTCCCGCTGTTCCTCTAGCATATGTATAATCCGGTACTCCCAAGTATGGCCATTTATAGAACACATCGTAGTTAAACTGTTTCTCTCTAGTAATAACATATTGGAGATTCGTCAACCAATTTGCTACAAATGTAGCATTAGTAATATATACATTATTTCCACCAATTTCTTGACCGAGATCTAATAAGAACTGCCCAATTCCTGCACACGAATCCATACCTGAGGTAATTGTATTAAGTGGTGTTGTAGAACTGTTAGTATTGCCCCATAATAAACTGATGTTGTATAAATTTAAACCAGAAACAGTTGCGTTATTAATAATTAACCAGTCTGCAACCTTTTTAGCATAATTTAAATAATAAATATCAAGAGTTTTTTGATATAAGCGTAAATAAAGTTTACCGATTCCTGCTGCGCCTTCACTAATTCCTGTTTTATAGATTCCTTTTTCTAGCCATGCTATTGTATTAGAATATTCACTTCCTTGTTCAATTGTAAAATTTGCCGCCCCTGTAGCTTTATCTAAAAGAGTTTGATTTCCAGGGTCTAAATCTAAAAAGTCAAGATAAAAATTCCCAATACCCGCCGCTCCAGTCGCAACTACGCTTCTATTTACCTCATTATTAAATTGTAATATAGTAACATTTAAGGCATTAATAGAAATTCTATGGTCTTCTGTATCTGTAGTATTTACTTTAATTAAAATCCAAGGATAACAATAATCCTTAATATTTGCAGTAATTTCCATATCAAAATAATCCTCGCCAGTATCAATATCAACACCAGCATCAATAGGAACCCATGTACCACTTACATGATTTCTAATTGATATTTGTGAGTCGTCGAGAGTAACATTAGATTTTGCCGAAATATTGACTGTAAAGCCAGACATAAACTTATCTATATCTTCGATATCTAATGGATCAATACCTGTTCCATTTGCTAAACTGATTTTATACTCAACATCACTATCAAAATAGATATCAGAATCAATTTCATAAAAATTTCCATCATAAACATTCAAATTTTTTAAGTCTGTGGTTGGTGATTCTGTCCCATTATTAATACTACTACTTGTTGGTGTCGTCAAGGTATTTGTTATAATGACGGGATCTTTTTCTCTCCATGCTAACCCATTACCAGACGCAGTAGGTTGATCTATTGAATCTAAATAATTATGGACTTTTTGAGCTTCATATTCATAAATAGAATTGCCAGTTAAATCAAAAAGATTTAGAAAAAAAGAACCTATGCCAGCAGATCCTAGTGAATAACCTGTGAAATTTGAAACACCCGAAGTAGCTAATTTGTTTGGCCATTTTCCATCTTCATAACCAAGGCTTGCATGCTGTGTTCTTAACCAATCCCCTATTTGTGTAGCATATCCTCCATAAATAACATTTCCAGTAGCTTTCCTTAATTCTATGAAAAAATTTCCGACACCAGCAACACCAGTTTGACCTAATATTATCTCTCCGCTTTTATTAAACTTGTTAGCAGTCCATTTAGTCCATAGCCATTGACCCGCTTGTTCAGCTATATCAAATCTGTTATTATTAGAAACATCTGACGGTTTTAAACCGAAATTATCATAAACTTCTTTCACATTATCCAATTCCTTCTCATCGTCGATTATATTATCGGTTTGCGAAGGAGCATTGTTGATATTTAAATTTAAAGTAGAAGTAATCATTAAAGCAGTAATTATCATGAAAAAGGCAATATTTTTAGATTTCATATGAAAACCTTATTGATGTGAGTTTTTTAGTATTTTTTGTACGAGTATTAATATTTATTATAATAGATATTTTCTTTAGATAAATATAAATTTTTATTTGTAAGATAAAAGGATTTTAATTTTGAAAAATTTAGGGTATGTATTATATAGAAATAATTTATTATTGATTCTGTTTTATTATTGAATATAGGATATATTAAAATAAGCGGAATATAATTTGGCAAATAAAGATTTAAGCGAAGTCTTAGATTTCTATGGAAAAAAAATAAAGGGTCAAGTTTTTAATCTCAAAAAGGAAAAAAAAACCCTTTTTGAACTAATAAAAACGAAAGAAGAACTTTATGAAGAGTATATTGAAAGGATTAAATCAAATTGGGATGAATTCAAACTTAAAAACCAGGAAAGGGTTATAAAGAAAACTTTTACTTCATTTCTTTATCAAGATTTTGATGATTATTTTAAATTTTTCATACATAACTTTTTTGGCTTAGACCAAAATTCCTTAGAAATGGTAATTAAAGAAAAGCTATCAGATACAAATTTAATAATTGAATATAATTATCATATATCTCCCGTTGAAAGCGAACTTTTTGATCAATTATCAAAAAAAATAGAAGGAAATCTGTACAGCTCATTGACTATCACAGGATACTTATTCTTTGTGGTGTCAGTTTTAGGAATTATAATTAGAGAATCAATTCAAGAAAAAATTTTAATATCTTTGGATGGTGCTATTGCTAAAAAAAATGATGATTCAATTGTCTTAAACTTCATGATTTTAATCAGAAACAGTAAAGAAAACATCTTTAAAAATTATATTAACATGACTCTTTATTATTTTTTGAAACAATTTAAAGGGGTCCCTGAGGATTATTATGAAAAATTATTAACAAGTAGAGAAGCGTTATATGAAATTGCATTAAAAGAATATCCAAATACAAAAGAGAAACTAGTAGATTTATTATACTACTTTTATAAGAAATGTAAATTATTACAAAATTTCTGTCCCCTTTTAGATTTTCTTAATTTCGTATGTTCACGTGTAGAAGATTCTACATTTTCAAAAATAGAAATTATTAAGAAAGAATTCTTATCAAATTTCAATTATACAGAACAGAAAAAGAATTCGATTATTAGAATTTTTAAATTCCTTGATCAAAAATCAACTCTCTATTCGACTTTTCAAGCGAACAATTTGCCAACGCCTAAAGCTCAATTTAATTTATTTTTATTATTAATGAAATATTATTTTGCTACTGGGCTTGAGGCTCTAGAAGTAGGAGATTTATTATATTTACCAGAAATATTTAAAACTCAATTAAATCAACATAGTAAATTAGAGAATAATAACGCAATTGGTGCTAAATCAATTAAAAATATTGATAAATTTATAACTTTTTTCTCAATACTTTCAAGCGTTAAAGATATTAATCTATTTTTTGAAAAGATTTTTAATATGAGCGTTTCGAAATTAAACTATAAATTTTTTAGGACTTTTCTAAAGAGTTATAATACGAGATTAGCTAATATAATTGAGGAAGAAAACAAAATACTCTCTGAAAATCCCGAAAATGAATTATTTACTTTCAATGTTATTGTAGATCATATTTGTCGAATTCTTTATGTGCTTATTGAAAAAATCTTTCTCAGAGATACACCAGGTGAGGCTTCACAAAATTTTATTGACCCTCGATCAAGATATGTTGCGCGAAATATTGCTTTAAGAGTTTTAGAATTGTTTATCTTTCAAGAAATTAACTTCTCAGACGATATTTGGCCAGAATATCTTATAAGTATATATAGAGATGAAATAAGTAAAAATTTAGATCAATATATTCAGATTCCTGAAAAAAATTTTTATTCCGATTTAGAATTAGCTAGATTTTTGACTATTTATCCACTACAATCGTTTTCAAAAGAGAATTTCTTCGAAGAATGGCTAATAAATGATATAATAATACCTTTGAATAAATTTATTTCAAATATAAAGAATTCAGTTAGAGATCCTTCGAATAAAATTGATGTGTATGAAAAATTAACTGAAATAATGCTTGAGGGGATTGAAGATAAAGAAATTATTCAAGATTTTAAATATATTTGCCAACAACTTGCGGAATTTTGGGCCGTTTCTGAATAAGTAATTTAATTTTTTAATAGATTCCTTATTGAATGTTAAAAATATCCAAAAATATCTGAAAATCTCTATTAATATC
>Ga0114925_10000812_pt1 | contig 14623 bp, 21 predicted proteins | sample SumtaG_2_FD_87287 | JGI IMG/M metagenome (GOLD analysis project Ga0114925, IMG submission 87287) | Deep subsurface microbial communities from Indian Ocean to uncover new lineages of life (NeLLi) - Sumatra_00607 metaG | ecosystem: Environmental > Aquatic > Marine > Oceanic > Sediment | place... | reverse complement strand
CTGGTGGTACTTGGGAAAATGGTGTATGGGAAAATGGCTATTGGTTAGACGGCACTTGGGAAAACGGTACATGGAAAAGTGGTATTTGGATTGGCGGTATTTGGAAAAACGGTAAAATTTGGGATCCTAAACTTGGTCACGACGTATTTAGCAATTTACCCCCAAATGAGTGTAAATGGAGTTTGTCGTATAAAAAATGATAAAAGAAGAACAATATGTACTTAAACGACTCCAAGAAAAGATTGATCAATTCGAGTTGCAAGAGAACGTTGATGAAATAAAGAAATCAAAAAATAAATGGTCTGGAGAATTCATTGAGACTACATATAATGATGGAACAATTGAATTAGTAGATCCACTCACTGAATTTTATCTTTGTAAAAAACACTTTTTATATTTTGCAGATAATTACGGACAAATTCTCGATGTAAAAAACAAGAGAATCTTCAAATTCAAAGCACTCCCTTTCCAGAAAAAATTAATCTTACCAGCATTAGAAAATAATAGATTTGTCATATTTAGAAAATCTCGACAAGTTGGGGCTTCTGTTATCTCTGGTATATATGCTCTTTGGAAAATTAATTTTAATATAGCACAGCTTGTCATAGTAATTTCTAAAATAAGAAAAGACGCTCAGGAATTTAAAGAAAAAGCTATGGTAACTTACGATAGGTTACCGACATTTCTTAAATCTAAACCTACTAGAGATGGTCAAAATATGACTACTCTCAAGCTTGTGAATAACTCCCGGTTAGAAGTAAGATCTCAATCACCAGATGCAGGTCGTGGTTCAACAGCTTCTTTAGTGATACTAGATGAAGCTGCATTTATGCCTTATGCAGATGAGATCTGGTCTGCTGTATTACCTGCATTATCAAATTCAGACGGACAATGTTTTATAATCTCTACATCTAATGGGGTCGGAAATTTTTATCATCAAATGTGGACTAAAGCAGAAGATGATAATAGCGAATTTTTTCCACTTTATATTCCATGGTGGAAATTTCCAGGACGAAGTAACCCTTGGCTTGATAGAATTGATAATCATGATGTTGTTTATTTAGAAAACGATTTGGGAATTACTGAAGTACAAACAATCAAAAAAGAGCTCACTATAGATATATTAAAAAGCGGCAAGGGTATATATTGGAAACTTCTTATTGATGCTTTTATTAAAAAGAAAGAAGAAGAAGCATTAAACTACAACGGGCCTAAAAAAGAAAAGCCATGGTTGAAACAAATGTTCGATGCAATGAACGATGTAAGAAAATTCAATCAAGAAATTCTTTCTAGATTCCTTGGTTCTGGCAATACTGTAATCAGCGTCGGCGCACTTGAAAGAATAGAGAAAATGATAAGAGAGCCCATTGTTTCAAATGAACTTCTACATGAAGAAATGAAAGGTTTAGAAATTTATCAAGGACCAGTTGATGATATAACATACAGCATGTTCAGTGATGTATCATCCGGGGCTGGTCAAGATTATAACACAATGCAAATATTCAGAGATGACACTCTAGAACAAGTTGCTGAATATAAAAGAATGATAGACACAAAAGCATTCGGTACCAACATAAAGAAAGTTGCTAAATATTACAACTTTGCTTATGTTGTTATAGAAACAAATCAGGGTATGTCGGTATTCAATGAAGTCTATTTACACGATACAGAACCATATCAAAATGTTTTTTATGAGTTTAAGGGTAAAGCTTATCGAGGTCTGCACACGGGACCATACAACAAAAAGCTTATGTTAGACGAATTTATGTATAATATAGAAAATGACATCATTAAAATTTATGGTAAACGAACACTAGATGAGCTTAAAGTATACATTTGGCATAATGGAAAACCAGTTGCTAGTAGGGGATATAATGATGACTTAGTTCTTCCTCTTTTGTTTTTATCTTACTTAGCAAAATATGGAAACGATCATACTAAATTATTAGGATTTGCTACATCTACTCAAACAGTTGGTATGGAAAAAGATAAAGAAGAAGAATTAAAAGAAGAAACAGATTATCTTAGAGAAGAATCTGCGAAAAAAGCCGTACAAGAATCATATGGTATAGAATGGGATTTTTATAAGGAAATAGTTAGATGATTTTTAAAAAACATGATCTAAAAATAATTGAGATTGGGGGTAAAGATCCTCTTAAGAAAATAAGCATATTAAACAAAGTGTTTACTATTATTTGCGAAAAAGCAACTCCAGACAAAGGACACTATTGGTGTTGCACAATGTATATGAAGGATGAAGTAATTGGTATTTTATATTCTGCAAGTAACAAGTTTGGTACAGATGAAATATTACAATCGTTAGATAATTTTCTTAATGAAAAAAGGAAACACAAAATGATAAAAGCTTCTTTTGGGTGCCAAAAATGATTTTCAAAACGAAAGATTTAATAGAAAAAAATACAATGAAAGATTATAGAGGATTTACTACATTAGGAAATGCTTTTTATCTTAAATGTGAAGATCAAAGTTTTAAAAGAAACATAGACTCATGGGAGTGTAAACTTTTCTATGTTAAAAAAGTAATTGAACCCGGCAAACGATATAATTCTATAATAGAATTTGAAGTAAAAAGCCCTTTTATTAAAGACAAAATGTTAAAAGCTTTAGATAAATCTTTACAGGAAGATGGTAAACAAAAACTAATTCGAGCTATATATGATTTTCAATAAGAAAGATATAATCAAAAGAGAAGATGCTTCAGATAAGCAAAAAAGATATTATTTATCATTTGGCGATCTTCAGATACATTGTTCAAGTATAACTGGTGTCTATAGAAAAGTCACTTGGTGGGCCTGCAAATTTTACTACCCGACAAAAGATTCTCCGGAAGCCATTGTATTTAAAATCGTATTAGACTTTAATGTTCGTGCTCCGTGGAGTGAAGATAAAATGTTGAAAGCTTTAGAAGGAGAATTAATAATGAACAATGGGAAACGGAGACTGATTCGAGCTATATATAATGATTTCGAAGCATAACGAAAGATAAATTTGAACATACTCTCATACAGGAGAAAAATTATGGGCATGACATTACATGACTTTTTCAAAGAATTGAATTACTCTCTCAACGAAGAAACTTCTAACTATATAGGAAATCTCACAGAAGTGAATTTAAAGCTTCTTATTAAACGAGTATATGAAAGCTCTGATCTAATTAAAAATGAATTGAACAGACAAGTCAAGCTTACTAAATATAAAGATATTCAAGAAGTAGTAAAGTCACTAAACCAAGAAGAAACTATAAAATTTGCATACTGGATGTCTGAAAACATCTTTGGTGCAAATCAAGTTATTGAAGAGCAATTAGAAAAGATTCTTGTAAAATAATATAATTTCAAAGGTGAGTAATATGAATAGTAAACAAAAAGGCAAAAGAGGAGAAAATGAGCTCGTACATATTCTAAATGCTAAATTTGGCGAGGGTAAATTTAAAAGAGTTCCATTTTCTGGTGCTATAACTGGTGGAAAGAATAGGGCCGCAAATGAAAATTTCGAAATGAAAGAAGCTTATACTTCTGACATAGCGGCTCCTTCTAATTTTAACTTTGTGATTGAACACAAATTTTATGAAGAAGTTAACTTTTGGGGTTTATTTTCTGATAAATCTAAATGGAATGAATGGATCAACCAAGTTGGAGAAGATGCTAAGTTCATCAAGAAGGTGCCGCTCCTCGTAATAAAATACAATCGGCACAAAAGAATAACTTTAGTTCCTTACATGTATATAACTGGCTATGCTATTAATAAAGACAGCGAACCTTATTATGATTTCCAGAAGATTAATAATGATTTAGTTGCCAAAATACACGCAATGGCTAGAAATTTCATATGGAAGGGATATTCAATAGTTGAATTAGAAGATCTTCTAAATTTACCAAAGGATTTCTGGTTTGAGATTAAAACTGAAATCTTAACTTGAAGCGATCGGGAATAGTAAATGGCAGGTAGAGACAAAGAGATTCAAAAACGATCTGAGATAATACAGCAGTACTTCAACAAAATTAATATTACAAAAATAAAAGACTTAATCACTCTTACCGATAAGAATCAAGATGCTACTTATGCTTATGGTTCTTATAGGACGTCGATTGAAAGTCTTACTATTATTGATCAGGGTAGGCTGCAGAGATATAGAGAATATGAGCAAATGTGTTATGTTCCCGAACTCAGTGGTGGCCTTGAGCTCTATTCAGACGACTCATCGTTATATAATAATGAAGATAGAGTAGTTGAAGTACAATCAGATGATCAGGACATACAAGATACATTGCACGATCTCTGGTTCAAATCGCTAGACATGAACTCTATGCTTTGGCATGTTGTATATAACACTTGTAAATATGGCGATGCTTTTTATGAAGTAATTCCCGATAATTATAAAAATCCTAAAAAAATCAAGTATATAAGATTTGTTCCTCCTCAATTTGTAGTACGAGTAGAAAAAGATGGCAACTTAATTGAATTTGTAGTAAAAGTCACACCAGATTCTAGGACTCCTACATCTGCAACTTTTTACAGTGCTGCAGAAGCAACAGAATTCCATTTAAAACCATGGCAGATGGTACATTTTAAATTAGATGATAAAGAGTTTGAACCTTATGGAAAATCTGTTATGGAGTATGGCAGATTAACATTCAAGCAAATGAAACTTATTGAAGATGCTATGTTAATCTATAGAATTTCAAGAGCCCCAGAGAGAAGAGTCTTTGGCATTCCAGTAGGGAATTTACCATATAGAGAAGCAATGAAAAGAGTAGAAGATATCAAATCTAGATATCGAAAAACTCCTTGGGTAGATCCGGTTACTGGTGAAATAGCATATAATGCAAATCCATTATCAATAAATGATGACTTCTTTTTACCTCGCAGACCAGATGGATCTGGAATCACAATTGATTACCTTCCAGGTGGTCAACAATTAGGCGAGATTGATGATGTAAGATATTTCAAAGAAAAGATTCTTAGAACAATGAGAATACCTTATGCATATATGACAGGCGAGCTTACGGGGGATGTTGCTAGAACTTCTTTATCCGCTATGGATATTAGATTTGCAAAAACAATTGAAAGAATACAAAAACAAATCATAAAAGGATTAGAAAAATTATCAATCATTGAGTTAGCATTCAAAAGATTTACAATCGAAGATATGCACGCATTTCAATTATTGTTAACTCCCCCTTCAAAAATTTATGAAATCCAAGAACTAGAAACTTTTACAAACAAACTTAATACTATCCAAACAGCTATGGCTTTGGCAGATGAGCAAGGCAACTTATTCTTACCTAAAGAATGGCTATATAAGAATATTCTTAAATTTACAAATCAAGAAATTTCGGACATTAAACTTATGCAACAGAGAGAACAAGCTGAGAAAGCAGAAGCAACAGCAGCCGCAGAAGGTGGTGCTGCTGGTGAACTCGGAGGTGGCATGGTACCAGGCGGTGCACCAGGTGGCATACCAGGTGGGGAATTAGGTGGAGTAGAAGCAGGACTAGAAGCAGGACCTGAAGCTGGATTAGAAGCTGGCGCAGAAGCTGGACCTCCACCAGAAGAAACTCCAGCTGAAGCAGGCGGAGCAGCTGAATTAGCCGCTGCACAAATCATGAAAATAGCTAGTGAAGACTTCTTAGTTGAAAACGAGAAAGACATTAAGCAATTAATAAAATTCGTGAAGGAATACAGAGAAACAGAGAAGATAACTAAAGATAAACCTATCCAGAAGATTGGGAGAAGAATGTACGAAAATAATTTCGACAATCTCTTCTTACATGGTGAGCTTAAAGGGCTCATTAGAAGACAAAATAATAATAACCACAAGAAAGAAATGCTCACAAGCTAGGAGGACATTTCTATGAATTTAAAATACAGTCAAGTAGCACAACTATCTAATTTCAGCAATGATAGAATGGTCAGTTTGATCAAGAATAAAATTGCTGAATCTGAAAATGCTGCTGTTGCTCTTGTATTCGATGATAAGCTAGTAATTCTTGATGAGGACAAAGAAAAATTCCATATTGTAGATTACAAAATAGAAAACAAAGCTCTATTTCTTAGTAATTGGGAATCTATTCAATTAGTACCAGATAATGACACAAGATTAGAAGAGGTTTCTGGAAAGTTCTTTGATCCAAAAATTCAAGAAGAAATTACTGCTAGAGATCTGGTTGAGGCTTTTAAACTTAAGCATTCAAATGAACCAGTCAAATCACTTATTAACAAGACAGCAATCGAAAAGAAATCAATTGTAGAATCAAATTCAAGAATTAAAGCATTGAGAGAAGTAAGAAAGACTCGAAAACTGGTATCTGATGATATATTTGATATTATGGAAGATTCTAAAATCAAAGCTATGTATTTAAAAATTGGTGAAGATACCCCAATACAAGGTAGCATTACTTCAATCGATTTCAAAACATCTATGTCAATTGCTCTTTTCGAAGAAGAATCAAATAAGGTCATCAACCTTTCTGAGAAAAAGAAATGCAAAACTCGAATTAGTAATGTCAAAAAGAAAGTAAAGAACATGTGGACCTCAGAATCTTTCAAAGAAGACCTTAAAAAACTTATTACAGAGATGGCAGAATCTGAAGATGCTAAGAAGCTTCTGGACGATTTTGTTAATCAGCACGTTGAGATTTTAGTTCTCGAAGAAACAGAATTAGATGATCTAATTCTTAAGACAGCTCTTATGATCGGTGAATCTAAGAAATCCGATTCTTTAGTAGAGCTTTTTAATGAATACTACAACTTAGAAGAATCAAAGCAGATTAGAAAAGAATTCATCGAACGAAATAGCCTTGATGAAGAAGCTGGTGAGGGAGAAGAAGATATTGAGGCTGCCGATAAAGAATTAGAAGAGCCAGAAGAGAAGAAAGAACCAGAAGAGAAAAAACCAGATGAAAAAGAGACAACAATCGATGAAGATTCTATTAACAAAATCCTCAAGGTTATGAATAAAATCAAAGACAATCTTGAAGAAAAAACAATGGAAGCAAAATATATTAACTCCTTTATTTCTGCCTTGGAAGATGCCAAAGTCGGTTCTATTGGAGAGGGTAAGCTTAAAGAGATTTTAGATTTCTTGAATTCAATTTATAAGCAAGCCCAAGAAGAGAAAGATTCCGAGGAGGAATAATCTATGGCTCAAAAAGATAAGTATAGTGTCATTTTAGAAGAAATGCTGGAGCTCGCTCAAGTTCCTCTTGAAGAACAAGATGATGAAGAGGGCGACGAAGACAAAGTTGAAATACCAAAAATTTCAGATGTCAGAAAAGCTCGAGATAATAAAGATGACGAAGAACCAAAAGAAGATGATGATGAGCCTGAAGAAGAACTCCATGATGAGTGGGAAAAAGACTTTAAGACTGGAAGTAAATTCAAAATCCAGATTCATGAGAACTATATTTACGTATGGTACAGAAATAAACGAAGTCCTAAAATACAGATTGCACCAAAATTAAGACCTTACAGAAATTTGTTTAGTGAACTCATCGAAAAAATCTTATCTCATGTGGAAAAGGTAAGTTAAATGGCTCAAAACAAATTATTAACTGAGTTTCAAGACTTTTCATATAATGTCGTCTCTGAACAAGATGAAAAAGATGGCAGAAAGAAGATTTATCTTCACGGTCTTTTTCAACATGCTGGTATCAGAAACGGTAACGGAAGAGTTTATCCAGCAACTATTCTTGAAAGAGAGATTCAGAAGAATAGAGAAAAAGTAGAAAAAAGAAAAATGTTAGGTGAGTTAGATCATCCAACAGAAGGTAAGGTTCATTTAGATAAAGTTTCACACTGTATAACAGAACTTATGATAGAGCCTGATGGTAAGGTTATAGGAAAAGTAGAAATATTTGATGGACCCGACGAAGATGGCGGTACTCCAAAAGGAAGAATATTAGCTTCTCTAATTAGCCGAAAAATACCGTTAGGAATTTCATCTAGAGGGTTTGGGACTACAAAAGAGTCTGGCGATGTTAATGAAGTACAAGATGATTTCAAATTAATTACATTTGATATTGTATCGGACCCATCAACACCTAATGCTTATCCTTCAGCAGTATATGAGGAACAAGATTACGAGACTGAAGGTTGGTATAAAGAAGAAAAAGACACTAAGTCTTTTTCGAAAATTTTAAACGAAAACTTAGAAGACTAGGAGGTTAGTTTCATGGCCACCAATCTATTGGCAGATATTGAACTTAATGACAAGCAAATTAAGGCCTTTAATGAAGAATTAAATAATTGGAAACAAAAAACAAAAGACAAGCTTGCTGGCGAAGTTAAAACCGAGATCCAAACTGAGTATGATGTAAAACTCAGAGAGAATGAGGAAGAAAAAGAATCTTTCAAGCAGGAGCAGGTAAAGCTAGTCGAAGAAATCAAATCTAAGATGCAGAAAGTTATGGTAAAGAGATTTACTTCTGCTCTCAAGGAAATGTACGATGAGCTTAAAGTTGAAGCTAGAAAGGATGTTCTTAATGATCCTAGAATTTTAGCTCTTGAAGAAATCAAGAGCGTAATATTTCCACTCATGGACGAGACTGTCACAAAGGGTTATGTAGATGAGCTACAGAAAGCCCTTCAGATGATTGAGGAAAGAGAGGATGAGAACGATAAACTCAAAGCTAAGCTCAAACTAAAAGAAATCACTTCTAGTCTTTCTCCAGTCGTAGCAGAAGCTGTTGAAGCTTTTGTTGGAGAAGCAACTACTGAAGAAGAAGTTGTTGAAAAATATTCCAAACTAAAGAACTTAGTAAAAGAAGCCGACGACGAAGATGAAGATGAAGATGAAGACAAAGATGAAGATGAAGATGAAGATGAAGAAGATGAAAACGGAAAGAAAAAGAAAAAAAAGAAGAAGAAGAAATCCGATGATGAAGATGAAGATGAAGATAAAGACAAGGACGAAATAGATTATGATATAGAAGAAACCAATGACGACGACGACATAGATTTTGACATCGATGACGAAGACGACAAAGGTAAGAAGAAAAAGAAGAAGAAAAAGAAAAAAGACGATGACGAAGATGAGGACGAAGATGAGGACGAAGACGAAGATGATATGGAGGAAAACCTCGAAATCAATCCTATAATTCACTTCGACAAAAAAGAGAGGGAGTCTACCGATTACGCTGGACAGCTTAACGAACTGCTTGATTTAGCAGGCGTCCCTAAAGAATAAGCAAATAATAATAAAATATATATTAACATTTTTTATACGGAGGAAAATCGATGCTTTTCGACTATAACAGATTAAGAAAAGAACAACGCGATAAAATCATGAGCAAGTGGAAACCTTTCTTAAAAGGAATCGAAGACGATTACCTTAAAGAGTCCACCGCAATGCTACTTGAGAATGAAGCACAGTACCTCGTTGAAGAACCTTCTACTACTGCTTCCGACGTTGTTGGTATACAAAAGATTCTTCTACCTATCGTACGAAGAGTTTTCCCTAATTTGGTAGCTAATAATCTAGTATCCGTTCAGCCACTAGCTGGACCAACTGGCGTTATTTTCTATCTCAAATATGAGTTTGCCAGCACTAAGTCTGGTACCACAGCTGGTGATGAATACAGTATGTACTCAGAAAATCCATCTGACGTAGCACAGGGCTACAACCCTTACTACTCTTCAGATGAAATAATGGTAGCAACTGTTGTACACGTACCAGGATCTGGTACTGTAATGTCTCAGTATTTTCAAACAGAACTTGGATGGGTTAATGGGATCGGCGGCGATGACTGGACCGATTCAACTAACGCTCTTCTAAAGAGAGTTAAATTACGATTCAAGGCAGTTGACACAGGTACTCCAGCTAATTTTTCAACTTTCCTAGTTCAATATGACGGAAGAGACGGTAAGAATTACTGGCACATCAAAGAAACCGATCGCGGCGGAGTTGGTGTACCTCTATTCGGCAATGCAACTACCGCAGTTTTTGGCGCTCTAACAGCCGCTGCTGCTGGTTATGATTCAATGACTGGAAAACTAGCTACAGCTAATATAGTTTATGATGATGCTGGTGGTACAGTAGACAGAATGGTCAGCGTAGCTTTCACAGATCAGAACAGCACAGATGGAACAGACGTTACCCTAACAGGTAATGAAATTGAAGCTTTCTATGCTTACAAGCAAGAAGGAACAGATGCTATTCCAGATATGGCAATCAGCATTTCTCAATTCCCAATTACAGTTAAATCTAGAAAGTTAAAAGCTAGCTGGACAAATGAAGCAGAGCAAGACCTCAAGGCTTACCATGGTTTGAACGCAGATGCAGAGTTAACCGCTCTTGTATCTAACGAAATGATTGCTGAAATTGACAGAGAGATTGTTAGATATTGCATGGACATCGTTCCTATCTCCTCTTGGAGATATCTAGACTGGAACTCAGACGTTGCAAACAACACATCTGGCAACTACCTTGATAGAAACAGAAATCTAGTTCAAGTTGTTACCGAGTTAAGTAATGAAATTTACAGAAAGTCTAAGATTGGTCCTGCTAACTGGATGATTACATCTCCAAAGGTTTCTTCTTACTTAGAAGTACTAGAAGGATTTGTGGCAGCACCAGCAGCTCAGCAAGGTGGACTTGGAATCGTTAAAGCCGGTGATATGAGGGGAGCAGTATCTGTTTATAAAGACCCTCTATTCCCAGTAAATAAGATTCTTATGGGACACAAGAGCCCATCATCTCCATTTGGAGCTGGAGTAGTTTATGCACCTTACGTTACTCAAGTTACACCTACACTCTATGGTCCTGATGATTTCACACCAAGGAAGGGATTCTTGGCTAGATATGGACTTATACAAGTCCCGTTGGGAGATTTATTGTACGGTATGATTTCAGTAGCAGATTTACCAGGAAGTGCTTAATTCATTATAATATAATGATTTATTTAAGTGGCTCTCTTTCGGGAGCCACTTTTTTTGTGCAGCCAGACTAACCATCCGGCTTTTTTGTGCGTGTATGAAAGATAATCATATGAAGAAATATCATGTTTTTCTTTACGATATGAGTCATTATAGAAAAGGTAAAAAAGCCGTTATAAGAAGAAGGACGCCAGAATCTTATAATCGTTATGATCCAGTAGATGAGAAGATGGTCATTAAGAGTGTATTTGGTTATTCCAAAGAGGGATATAAATTTACAATTGAACTTGAGAGTTAATGCGAGAATAGTAAATGGAATTTAGACATAGAATAATAACTAGAATTTTTATTAAATTAGATTTTTCTATATGGTTTTCTGGTAAAAATGGTGAGGGTGAATTCAGGTATTGGTACCCTAGTGGAGAACTTGCAAAGCACTCTTTTTGGGAAGACGGTGACTTACACGGAGAATATAAAGTATGGCATAAGAATGGACAATTAAAAGAACATTCTTTTTATAAAAATGGCGAGATAGATGGCGAATATAAAGTGTGGTATGAGAACGGACAACTTAGAGCTCAAGCTTTTTGGAAGCGCGGTAAGTTAGATGGCGAGTATAAGAAATGGAAAGAAAACGGAACTTTTATGAAGCATGCTCTTTATAAGAATAGTAAAAAAGTAAAAATAATAAAATGAACTACAAATATAAAACAATAATAAATATTTTCATTAAATTAGGTTCTTCCGTACTTTATATATGGTTTTCTGGTAAAAAGAAAGAAGGAGAATATAAAGAATGGTTCGCTAACGGACAAATTGCAATACACTCTTTTTGGAAGAACGGAAGAAAAGAAGGTGAATACAAATTTTGGAATTGGGATGGAAAAATTCGAGGACATTCCTTTTGGAAAATGGGAAAACGAGATGGTGAATATAAAATGTGGGAGAATGATGAACTTGTAGCTCATTCAATTTGGAAAGAAGGCAAAAAAATTAGAGATATAAAATTAAAATCGATTTAATAGCTAGCTCATAATAAAAGCTTTAATCGAAAGATAAACAAAACTCTTTATGGAGGAATAATTATAATGGCAATTGATCTTACACAATATACAAAAGATACTACACCTAACAGGATCCGACCAATAGCTAAACATTTAACTGAAGTAGACCCCGTACAGTTAGAAGCATTAGATACAGGAGAAAATACATTCTGGGATCATATATATACCGATGCACCCCTCGGACCCCGACCTGTTACATCTTTAGCAGTAGCAGATTCAACTGGTGGTAATGGATCAGTCACGTGGACCGACACAGATACCTCAAGTGCTTATGTAGTAATTTATTTAACTTCTTCAACTGGATCTGAAACTATGTATGAAGTTCTTACAACTGGTGTTGAATTTACTGGAGCTAAGAATCCGGCTGGAACTACAATTGCTTTTGGTGCTGGTGATGTAGCAGTTATTGTAGCTGGCGTAGATGCTGATGGCAACGTTGGTTCATTCGCAGATCCTGCTTACCAAACAATTACTTAATTAAAACTAAATTAGCCCTCTTCACGGAGGGCTTTTTTGTGCGCATATTTAAAGTTGAATGGAGTATAGTAAAAAAGAAGTCATTGATATGCTTAAGGATAAATCTTGTGATACTTGCTGTGAATACATAAGTCCTGACGGTTGTCATTCAACAAGTAGATCGGTAAAAAATAAATATCCAGAAACAGGATGGTATTATCCACCATGTCCAAAGGAAAGAATCTGTGAGTACTATTTATGAGTCTAAAGAAATAACTATAAATCTTCTTAAAAATAGAAGTTGTGATACATGTTATGAATATAAGGGTAACAATAAATGCCGTTCAACTTATAGATCGACTTTGAAAGAAGGAGCTTGGTATTATCTGCCATGTCCAAAGGAAAGAATTTGTGAGCACTATATTGAAATCTAAAAAAATAACTATAAATCTTCTTAAAAATAAGTCTTGTGATATTTGTGGTCATTATGCAAGTAATGGTCTTTGCTATTCAACAAACAGACTTGTTAATCCTATCATTTATGAAAAAATAAATGAAGCGATTTTATCATTATGTCCGAAAGAAGGAATTTGTGAGTACTATGTCGGGGTCTAAAGAAATAACTAAACTTTTACTTAAAGGATGCACGTGTATTGTTTGTGATACGTTATGTAAATGTAAGTTTTATGGGGAATACTATTGTGGACCAGAGCCCTTAAGCGAAAGCTTACATACTCACTCTTCCGTGCATAAACATCATCAGCCATTACCAAAAGAGGGAACTTGTGTCTACTTCAAAGAAAAAGATAACCAAGCTTCTGCTTAGAGGAGCTTCTTGTAGTAATTGTAATTTTCGACAATCATTAGTAGAAAATCCTAATCAATACTGTGCAAACAGGAAGTATTGCCCGAAAGTAAATTGTTGCGGACATTGGAAAAGAGATTTTCTATCAGGAATCCTTAAGATCAGAAGAAATATTTTTCCAAATTTGATTGCAAAAGAACTTATTCAGGTTCAACCAGTAGGGGAACCAAGTGGTGAAATCTTTTATATTAAACCAACAAAAGAAAAAAATAACAAAATTACTTCTCAAAAGTTGTAGTTGTAATAATTGTAAATTTTTATTTCAAAACTGGTTAAATAGTCGGTGTAAAAACCAAAGAAAAGAATCCGGAAATAATGTTTGTACTACATGGAAAAGATTAGATTTTACTCCAAGTATGGTTGCTGAAGAAATAGTAAGTGTTCAACCTATACAATCATCACTTAGTGAGATTTTTGAAATAGCTGTAAAACATGATTTTGTTTTAACATTTGAGGACAACAATGGACAAAAAAATAACAAAATTACTTCTTAAAGATTATAGTTGTAATAATTGTACTTGTAAGTTTTCATTAATAGATATAAACCGAGGAACTAGTTGGTGCACAAATCGAAAGAAAAAGCCTGAAAATAATATTTGTATTGTGTGGGAAAAATCGAGAAATTACTTTAATAGTCTTGATGATTATATTGCTTCTGGATGTCCAAGAGCAGTTCCTAACGGTATAATAGTACCTTCATCTTCTAATTTAATATCTAGGGTTATAAATGGATAAAAAATTAACGAAAAGGCTTCTAAGAAATGAAACATGTGACAATTGTTATGCTAGAAAATGGATGATAAGACATGATAAAACAGATTGGTGTTTTACGAAAATTTGTAGACCAGAAGAAAATACTTGTGAGTACTGGGTAATAAGTGGTGTGATTAAGAAACCAGGAATGTATTATGCTAGATGATGTAACAACTGCAGCTTTAGATGAATTAGAAGCTATAGAGAAAAAGAAAGAAGATCCTAATTTTATAACTAAGCAATTGTTAAGAGGTCATATTTGTGATGAATGCTGGAGATTCTGTAAAATCCGTAGGTCTTTGTTAGATGAAGTTGAATATGTTTGTGGACGCCCATGGGCGGATGACGATATTAAAGAAGCTAATAACATAAATTATTATATTAAGCCTCTTCCTGAGGATAGAACTTGTGAATTCTATGTACCGAGATTTAGATAAGAGGATAACAAAAAACTTACTTAAGGGTAATAACTGCTTTAATTGTAAACATTATTGGATTAAAACAAAATCTATTGAATGGTGCTCTAATTCTTCGTACAGACCAAATTTAGACATATGTTTATTATGGAAAAAAGATGAATATAAACAGT
>Ga0114925_10000808_pt1 | contig 14669 bp, 18 predicted proteins | sample SumtaG_2_FD_87287 | JGI IMG/M metagenome (GOLD analysis project Ga0114925, IMG submission 87287) | Deep subsurface microbial communities from Indian Ocean to uncover new lineages of life (NeLLi) - Sumatra_00607 metaG | ecosystem: Environmental > Aquatic > Marine > Oceanic > Sediment | place... | reverse complement strand
ATGATACAAGACACAGCAGACACAATAGCTCAAATCCTAACAGGCGGAATGGTAGTCTTTACTTACTGCTTTTGTAATTGGGATAAGTGGAAACGAAGACGATCTGAAAGAAAACTACAAGAGGCATACTACGGCTTGATTCGTGACTTTGAAAAGGGAATGGGTTTATTGGGAAACGCATGTAAAAATTTGGCTGAAAGCCTTAATGCGTTCAGTTCCGAAATGCCTAAACTAGAAAAGAATGAGATCACTAAAAGAACACCCTAACAACCCTATAAATATCGTCCAGATAGAAAAGAAATAATCCAAGTAAGATTCTAGGACGGTTAATAAGAAACACAAAGACAACTAAAATAACAAACAATATTCTCTGTTGCCTCGGTAGCATGAACAAATTTACCCTTTTTGTGTGACAATTGAATAAGTGAAAAAACGTAGAAAGATGGAAGTAAACGGGAATAATTACAACACAAAGGATGTAATAAAAAGGGTCGTAATATCAATTATTGTGGCGGCTCTACTAGCACTATCTATTATAGGTGTTGCTTACGAATTGCATCCCGCCTTATCGGCTGTAATGGCTATATTGGCAATCATACTTTTCGCTAAAGAATATTTTGTAATCCGTTTTTTAAATCGAGACACAGGTATAGAATACCACAGTTGGAATGATGATGATGATTAAGACTTGGCAATACGCATTTTAACACATCAACTATACTTCAATCATGGAAAAAACACCACTAGACAAAGCTATCGAGATGATAGAGAACAGAAAGAAGCCTCATGAAGAGACGTTAATCTTCGTCAAGACGATCAATGAGTTTTTCTAAGGCCGCGTTGGAGTTTTCAAGGTCTTTCACCTTTTCTTTTAAATCACGCTTTTCGGTGTCGTTCTTAACCTTAATCCTATAGACAGCTACTAGCATCCACCCAGCAGCGATAATAACAGTGCCATACCAAGGCAATCCGCTAATCTGTGGTATCTCCCCAGCCGCTACAGGCAAAGCAACGCCGCCCAAGAGGGTGTGAATGATAAATTCAGGGTCGTGAATAAGAGTATGTAGTGCTGATGCTATTTTCGAAACCATGAGAAGTAGATTAGTAGTGGTAAAAAGATAATAGTAGGAACATGGTCGCCCCAGCCTAACTCACCAGAATAGAATAAATCCTTAATAAGATAACCCAACTGAAGGGCGCACAAAGCTAATACAGCTTTTCTAAGCGCGTCAAACCTGCTAAAGGCATACATAGACCACCCGAGTACACAAGAGGCGCTAAAAAGGCTGAAAAATACCGTTTGATGCAGTCCATTCATCTCTAACCATAGAATCTGCTCAGGATTCAAGGGCCCCATTTGTGGTAAAGGCACGGCAAACTGTTCGAAATACAAGTAAGAATACCTATACCCGACAGTGCATAAAGCGCCTAGCCATATTAACGACTTATGCAGGGCCATGAGGACATATTTGGAAGGGCCGAACCAGTATAACCGTCAACCAAATCTTTTAAATCATTGAGAAACGTCTGTTGATCTTCTACGCCTTGACTAGACTGATCCCAAGTATCAATAATATCTTCGATGTCGTTTTCGAAATCTGCTTTGGTTTGTTCGCAAGTCATAGTTTTAAGGTTTAAGCACAGACATCCTCTATACACTCGGTAGGGATGACTACATTAATATCTAAGTTTAACTGAAAATAATGATACTTATAATCAACATCTACAGGGCCTGTGTTCTTGTATTGATTAGATAGAACCTTTTTTCTGTCCAGTATCCAAGACTGATTGCCGTATTCTACAGATATAGCTCCAATAGCAGACTTTAAAGACTTAACGCTCGTCACAATAGACTTAGTAATGCTTGCTGTGACTCCAAAAGTAGTAGTGGAACAGTCGTTTTCGATTAGGTCTCTGGGTATAACACAGATAAGCCCTAATGGGATTTGCATATTATGAACCCATTTACCAGCTTGTCTAGGGTTCGGTTCAGGGGTGTTTCTTACATCTCCGTTCAATATCCAGTAACTAAGACCTCTATAGTTGGAAAAATCCTGATTGCTCCACGTGTATCTAGCGTCACTGTTATACACTGAATACCACTCCTTATCTCCATCGCAGATTTTCTCCGCTTGGTCAAAATTAACCTCAAAAAATCCTGTTTGATAGAGCAGATTATTGTAATATGTCAGAATGTCTTGTAACAATGTGTTAACTTTTCTTCAATTCTTCTAAGTGATCGGCAAACGCTAGTATATCCTTATGGGCAAAGTTAAAGCCGTCCTGTGACAATTCATGCAGCTTGTCTAGTTCAGCGTCTTCTAGCTCAATTGTTTCATCATTTACGCCAGCCACTAGCTTGTCCTGAATCTTAAAGCGTAAACGCATCTCGTTAGGATGCCACTTTCCGCCCGCAGGAGTGATTGTTAGTAACTGCCCCGCTAAATGCGAGAATTTGAGCTTTTCTTGTTCACCCTCGTAGTGAATTTCCGTTTGTCTGTTTTCAAAAGTTTTCATCTGTTGCTGTTGTTTTGTTAATCTTCGTCTTCGCTAAATTCGTAATTACCCTTAGATAAAGTCTCTATAATGTCGTCCTTTGTCTGTTGGCTAAAATAACTATTTTGGGCGAAACCATTAGTAGTAAAGTCTACCCTAGTGCCTCCGATAGTCATTGAGCCGTTAGTCAACCATAGGAAAAGAATTTTAATAACTTCCATCAATAATCATTAATAGCTCATCTGCAACTGTATCTGGAGTGTGTCCCAGTTTAAACTTTGAAGCATTAAGCCCTCGGAAACCGTTACCGTTTTGAAAAGGAGTGCCTGATGTTTCGTCAATATAATCTTTGATTGCAATAACACCATCATCCTCCAAAGATTCCAATCCATTAACATACATACGAGTTAACCGCTTGATTCTAACTGTGCTATTCAGAACATTAGTCACATCATCAACATCAATCACGGTATCCTTCATGATTTGCGTGAGGCTAGCAAGAATATCTTTGGCGTAAGACAAATCAGATACCCTAAGGAAAACTATCGCCTCCATCAAATTCAATCTCAGTCTGCGAGACTCCATTGTCCAATCCCTGTATTCTTTTGCCATTATGGACCAATACCTAAGATCGTTGACCACCTCTAAAAGAAAATCCTCTTTGGTTACCAAAAACCAATGGGCAGCGATTGATTTTTCTTCAGGTGTTAATATATTCCATTTAGCTTCTTGTTCAATATGTTCAGGTGATGTTACTTGCATTTTATTGTACACTACTTCTTTCAGCTTGTCTCGAACACATCGTTTATCTATCCATCCAGCAGTGTAAACATTTACGGCCATCATGCCGTATTTAGCTACACCATCAATCGAATTAACCTCTGCGTAACCATCGGGCATCGGTTCAGAATCCTTCAACACTATAACTGCGGGAACTGTCTCCCCGTCTTCAATGTAAATTTTCATATCTATCCTATTCGGTTATATGGCCTCCATCTTGAATCAATGTGATCATACCAAAACCATGCGGTTTCATTAGGTTTGATGGATTTATTTGCGTTGTCTCTTAACAAAATTCGATTGGCCGCAATGCTCGTTCCTGCGTTGTGTACGAAACGAATATCAGCCGATGCCCCGTTTATGTTGCACCATCCAATAACACGATTAACACCTGCGGATGGAGCAGGAAATCCCCGTATTTCATTGTTATTATTATTAGTGTCAATTCGAATGATGCTTGCTGTTGCATAACCTGCTGGGGCAAAATCATCCTCATCAGTTGTTAGGTTAGGTGCTGTGACAATGTTATTAATGATAGCTGAATCAGCAAAAGACAACTGACCAGCTCCATCTGTTATAAGCATTTGATTCACTGATCCATCGTTCATAGGATAAGTAATACCAGACACTTGAAGCTCACCATCTTGAGCGATAGACATAGCCTCTATAAACGTGTTCTGAGTCGATCCCGTTGTGCTCGCTGGAGCAACAAACCACTTAAAGCCGCTACCAAGACCAGTACCCGTACCAGCCGCAGCGTAGAATTTGTAATCATAGTTCGCAGCGGATTCATCTGTAACACCTGACGATACGCTAGTCAAACGGAAGCTTACACCGTTAATGTCAAGTGAAGTATTCTCAATACCTCCACCGAAGTAATAGTTGATGAACTTAGCGCCGTTTGTGAAAGACCCCGTTACAAACTGATTATTATCACTGTACCTAGCGTTTCTACCTAATGCTGCTGAGTGACTGTAAGAACCTGACGAAGTCGCTCCCGTACAAGCACCAATATTAAGGACTCCATTACCACCAGTAACATTAATCCCCGACTGTGAGCCTAAAGATGAGTTTTCCGTCCCTGAACTACTACTAGTGAAAGCTGCATAACCTATACTGGTGTTACTAGAACCTGTGTTAGAACTTGCGCCATAAGAAAACGCCCCTAAAGCCGTGTTTCTATCAGTGGTGGTGATGCCGTCGCCTGACAAGGCGCCTATAAAAGTGTTTTGTTTACCCTGCGTTAAATTCGTACCAGCATTAAAGCCTAGAGTGGTGTTTTCTTCTCCGTCACCCGAACCGCCTGATATACACCCAGTGGGCGACCCTTGACCTATAAAGGTGTTTCTAGCTGTGTCGTTGTCTCTGTTTCCGTCATGAGTAGCATGGATGAATAGGTTAACTCCAAGTGAATATCCTTGTTCGGCTAAAACATCAGTGGTGAAAGTAGTTCCCGCTCCGCCCGCCGTGACAGTCATGTCGCCGTCTGACATCAACGTCAGGGTCTCGTTAGTAGCTCCCGCCTCTATTTCTACACCTGAGGCGTATCTGATTACATTACCAGCAATGCTGCCTACTTGGATAACATCACCAGAGGTAAGGATCATGCTCTGACCCAACGTCTCATTTCCGCGCTTAAGCGTCTGGTTGAGGTTCTGTCTTCTTACTATCTCTATCATGTCGAATAGTTAAAAGTTACGCCTTCTCCGTTTACTGAGGAGTCAATAAAGACTTTGGCTAAATCATCGATAACCACTCTTGCTACTTCACCCGCCCAAATAGGATTACCATTCGTAGAGTCAACCGTAGAGCCTCCTACGTAGATTACTCCCGTATTTGACTCGTTGGCCGTGAGTGTAACCGAAGTGATTGGCGTGCTTGCTCCTAAAGCCTCTCGTGTGCCTGCTGTGGTCACATTTTTTGATCCGCTGGTAATTCCCGTGGAAACTTGAGCTGCAATTAATGTATCTAATTTGGTGTTGGTGTCTGTAGCTAGACTAATCTGAGTTGCTTGGTTGGCTGCTGTGGCATCTCCACCGCCCCCTCCGCCTGTAGGAAGAAGACTATTAATGAAGTCTCTTAGGTCTTCTGCGCTCGTTAGGCCCGCAGGGGTTGTAACCTCAGTGTAATCAATGCTATAAGAGGCCCTGCCGTCTGTTACCGCAACTAACTGCTTTTCCACATCGACAGTTTGGCTAATGTCATCCTTGTTAAATGAGACCTCTTTTTCGTTGCCATTGACCATTAATCCAGTTATCTCAACTGAACCTCCTGCGTCTATAATTTCTATGCTCATAACGATCTTAAATTATTGTTGAGGTTAAAAACAAACGAATCGACCATTAATTTTTCTTCCTCTTTAGTGAATTCTGTAAATACTTTGCCGAATCGTTGCTCCTGTCCTTTGATTTTTTTGATGTTTTCTTTTCGGTTAATTACTACCGAAAACTCTAAAGGGCCTGTTTGACTAGGTTTGAAACCCCTTTCGGAGTTGTTAAAGTCAGACTGTAGATCATTACTTAACCTGAAGTTTATGAAAGCTGACTCCCTGCCTTGCTGAGACCTATATTCCTTATAACCTCCTTGGTAATAACCTCCTTTTATTGTGTTGCCTGTTTTACCTGTTTTGTTTGTTGCTACTGGTGAGGTGTCGGCATTAGCGTAGAATGGTTTGGTGTCGTAACTTCCTATCTTAGAGTTCTTAGAATTCTTGCCATCGATGAAAATCCGCTCACTAGCAGCCGCAAGAGTGTCATTAGCCGCGTCCTTAAACGCTGCTTCTGCTGCTCTCATTATGGCTTGCTCATCTAACATCACGGTAGTTTTATGACTGTCTTTACAGGTCCGTCGCATCTGATACACAATACATCTTCAGGTGGTGACATCGTAGCCATTACTCCTGACATGTGTTGTTTGTACTCATCTTCGTACCTATCCCTTCGCGACTCTAAGTCTTTTCGCTTAATTACAGTGTTGGAGTTTTGCTGATTCTGCTGTAAGGCGTACTCCATAATCATTTGACCAGACCTATAAAGGATAGGCAAAGCCACGGAATGTTTAACGCTACACAACCAATTCTCAAAATCACAACTCATCGTATACTCAACACTTAACCCTCCTGTGTTATTGGAGCTTTTGACGTTTTTGTCAATCTTCTGACTAGCCGTCCCTATGGTTCCCGCTTGGTTTCTCACATAAGCAGAGCTAAACCGCCAATAAGTACCTTTGCACCCCGCGCAACTATTCTTATAAATAGTACTTCTGTATCCTGCAAAGCTGGACTCGTAGCCTATAAATAGGTTTAGGTTTTGCTTGAGTGTCGGATATAACTTGTTGAGGTTGATTCTCGATATTTCACCAGCCGTAACAGATACAGTAATAGTATCTAGTAGCTTGTCTTGCGTGAGATCATACACAAGTACATCTACATCACCCGTAAAATCAACCAAGAGACTAACCCCAGTTAGATTGAAGTTTAGGTAAGAAGTAGTATTACATACCTCTAATTGAATTCCTGTGAGGCTTCCTGAAACTGCTGAATCTTGGATTAGGTTGTCCTGATAAATACCTACTCTGGTGTTCTGTAGAATTGATCCTGTCTTGAATTTACCTCCAAAGGACGTGTTAAGGATGTTTTGAACCGATTTAGCCGCAAAATCAACCTTATTTTGAGCTAAGTCTATACCTGAATCGAATTCATCCCCTATATAGGAGTCTAAATCGCTCTGAGAGATTCCGATGTCTGAGAAATTATACCCAGATTCCGAAACAGGCGTGCATGACGTGTCAATTCCTATGAAGTTATCCCAACACATAATTAAAATAGTGGCTGGATTCAACCCTAGAGTCTAGCCCAGCCACCGAAGCAACAGATAAAAAGATTAAGTATTTACTACTTCAATTGGAGCAAAGAAGTTTACTCCGTCGTAATCTGATCCCGTTGGGAACATATCTTCAGGCATTGCGATGATTTTAGTCGTAGAGTACAACATAAAGTTCAATGCACCACAGTCGTCTTTAATCCAAAGATCATAACGAATACCCGTCTTAGGAGAGCGAATTACCATACTGGTATAGTTCGCAGAGGCTTCAATCTCACCCACAGCGCCTTCTTTCCAACGGCTGTTAGTCCATTGAAGGAGTTGAACCGCACCAGCTTGAACAGCCCAAGCGAACTCATCACCACCAGCAGCAGCAACTACACGCTTATCCCATGCAACCGCAGTACCATAACGAGCCAATAGCTCAGAAATGTCAATACCTTGGTTCGCGCAGCATCCGTTAAGGATTCGACGGTAGTACTTTACAAGTTGCTGACCGCCCACTACGAGTGTGTTAGGATTAAATAGTGAGATTTGTTTGGCTAGGTCGATGTCTTCCATCGCAAATGGAGCTACCTCATCAGTAGTACCGCTTTTCAATGTAGCTACTTCTAGGTTTCCTGATGCGTCTACATTTTGTACGTCTGATCCCCATGCGCCCAAAAGAGCAGCAGCGTCAGCAGTACGATCTGTAGCTACGCGGCGATCCATCGCATTTACAAGGCGATTAATCACCTCAATGAAGTAAGTCGCATTGTCTTTGCAGTTTTCGCGTACATCAGCTTCTTCTACGCGTTCTTCGAAAAGAATACGGTCTGTAGGATCAATCGTGTAAGTTTCAGAACAGTTACCACGCTTAGTCGAGGCTACACAAGACGTGTCGCTTGCAGCTTCACCGTCTGATTCTAGGATGAATTGGTGGTAAAGAAGCTCTACCTGACGTTTTTTGTTTTGCTCAGGGTGTACGAGTTGCTCGATACCTCCTGTGTTGTTTACGACGAACTGAATGAATGGCATCACCTCGTCAACTAAACCTAAACTTGTGTTATTGGTTGAAAAATACTCATCAAGTGCGCCTTGAATATCTGGACACGCCGTGAGCATTGTCGATAAATATGACATTGTTATACATTTTAAATTAAGAATCTATTCAAATTACTTTGGCCTGAATAGACTTGGGCCACCTAATAAAAAATGCTGTCTTTCAATGTCCGTCAGCTAGACACCTTTACACGTCGTTTTTATCTACCTTTCCAGCTAAAAGTACTGCCGCCTTGAGCGATCGTTACTTTTGGTTTGGTAGGTTGTGGTTGACTATTGCCATTTTTGTTGGCTGAGTCAAACTTGATGGTGTCTTGTTTGTCACCACCTTTATCGTTTACTTTAAGTAGTTTCTCTTTTGCGGCTTCCATCTTAAAAACACCTACGTAATTAAGTGTTTCACCGTGGTTGTTAGGGTCTGAAACAAGTTCGCCTTTGTTGTCTCTGATTTCAAGAGATGGAATCTTTGTGTCGTCTTCTCCGTCCCTGTACACTAGTTTTGTCGTGTACTTCTCGTTCATCTCAGCAAAGAAGCCTTTTACTTCACGAGATTTGAGGTTCGGATCGAGACCAATTTTATCTTTACTCTCTCTTAGTAGACTGCTGAAGATGAAATTTTCTTTTTCCTTCTGAGCACCAGCAAGCAAAGTATCTTTTTCTTCGATCGTTCCCAATAGCTCCTTTTTGCTCTTGGTGAGGTCTTGGATACTTTTCTTAAGATCGTGAATTTCTGTGATCTTATCCTCTAATTCTTTGCTCTTGTCAGGGCTTCCAGACTTCGCAGCCTCTACCGCTGATTCTAGTTCAGTGATTTTGTTAGAGAAAAACGAAACGCCATTTCTCAGAATGTCCTCGTAACGGTCATTATTGCCTTTTTCAAAAGTTACGCCAGCCTCTTTAAATGTGGTCTTAAGGGCTGTTTGATTAGACCCCATTCGCTCACCTAAGATTTGCTTATGCTTTGGGTGATCTGTGATTTTATCTACGTTAACAAGGTTTTCTTCACCCCATTTCTGTAGCTCTTCCGCTGTTGTTTCTTCGTTGAGTTCAAAACCCAAGTACTTTACGAATTTTTCTGCTGCTTCACTCATGTTACTCTGCTAGTTTTTCTTTGATTTTATTGATTAATGTTGCTTCTTTCATGCCTTTTACGTTGCCTCTTAAGCCTAGTTCCTTGCCGAGAGCAACCCACTCTTCCTTATGGTACTTTCCTTCTAGGGTTGACACAGCCAAATCTACTGCGTCTGTTCTGATGTCGATAATTTGAGGCTCCAACTGGATTTCCCCTACAACTTCTGGGGTTGCCTCTACTTTTGGCTCTTCAGTTTTAATCGGTTCTTTAATTTCCTGAACCAACCTTAGGCCGTGCTTCTGCATATACGCCTGATTAGCCGCTAAACGCTCTGAAATGCCTGTTATGACCTCTTGACCGTTTCTAGTCTTGATTACTTTTACCTGTTTCATTATAGCAAATATAAATTATTGTTTGTTAAATATCAAATACTTAGACGGCTTTACTTAAACCTTTACTTTAAGCTGTTAGACCTAACTGCCTGACTTCAAAAGCTGTTGGAGTGTAATTTCCGTTGTTTATGTTGCGCTGAATTACCGATTTTGGCACCTTGAAAATACTCACAGGCATTAATGAATGATTGCAATTGTAACCTCCGCAAAAGCTAAATATCGTAGTCTTGCTAGTTAGAGGTCTTTGCCCTTGCCATTTACTGCTAGGATCGGGGTTTCCTGCCCCTCTTTGTTCGCTTGTAACCCATAGTTCTATCTCTGATTTGTGAAAATACTTACCATCTCTTGCATCGCAGAATTTTCTAGTGTCCTTTACCTTTCCTCCTGTGTAGAAATACCACACCACACCTTGAAGATTGGCACTTTGTTGGGTGAATTCCCTGTCTGAGGTTGAGAATTGATCTCTAATGTTGTTTTCTCTACTGGTGTAACTGGATAGGGTGCCTTTTCTGTCATCGTTTCCAGTGATTAGAATGCTCATGTTCTCAAACAAGTCACTCAATAGCCCGTTTTGACTTACCGAATTTTCTAACAACGCCCTTATTGGTGAAAATAATGGCCTAGCTAAACTATCGCCAAGCAAAAGGGCTATGCTTGCGTCCCTTGAGTTCTCGAATACGGTTCTGGAACTAGGGTTGCTCTTGAATTCTCCTATTTCTTCCTCAAATAATGATTTGGTTAGTTGAGCTTGTTTGTTAAACTCACCGCCAAAGGTTTTTACTATATTGGTGTATTGAGTAGACTTCATGAAACGCTTAATCTCACCCAGTATGGAGTTGACTATCTTTAGATTTCCTGCCGTTGGTTTTATTCGGTCGTTCTTTATTTCTAGTTTTCCCATCAAAGAGTTGATCTTAGCTAGTAATTTCGGCTCAAACTTAGCCAACGAGTCGTAGAAGTCATCTGGGACTGTATCTAATCTGTTGGCTTTTTCTGTTATCGCTGACATTACTCTACTTCAATAGGTGGGATTTGTATAGATGGTTGAGCGGCTTTAGCTGATGCAGCAGCCTCTTTTGCTTTGACCTCCAGAGCCTCTACTTGATCTTCGATTGGTTTTTGTAAAAACTCAGAATCCTCTCTTACAAGCTCCTGTACGAACGACAATCCTGATCTATGTAAGATACTTTGCCACGCTTCTATTTCTCCTCTCGAAATACCCATGTCTATATCCTCTTGGCTTGCCGTAAGAAGTTTGTCCGCCTCAGTAAGGAGATTAAGCACTCGAATAGAGGAGTTCTCACCGTTGAACGCACTCTTAATGTACATTCTTAGTAGTTCCGAGATAACAGGATAAGGAACATTACCAGATTCTGAAGCTTCTTTAATATCTGCTAAATAGTCGGACTGTGTTTTGAAGTCAAAGTCTTTAGGCTCGATAATGTCAGGCATCTGGAATTTATCTCTATATCGCATCAGACCTGTCATCTTAAATAAGAACCGTACTATTTGCCACGTTTGCGCCGAAGGAGGCGCTACGAACGAAATAAGATTCTTTAAATCTAGCGCTTTTGCTGTGGCTGTAGCGTCTTCTCTTCCTTTTGCTTCTCCCATCGTGGTATTAAGGTGAAGAAGACCACGAGCTTTATTGATGTTGTTTTCTACTTCCTCTCTGAGCATTTTAGGGCTGTCGAGTGGAGGAGAAACAAACTTAATAGGCTCTGAAATGTCCTTATCCCCGTGTTCGTCGAACTGGTCTGGCGGCTTGATTAGCATTTCGCCAAATGGTGCCATTCTGGAAATCATGCCTTGCCCATTACATTTCGGGCATATCTTGTTGTACTCTTGTCCATCTACGGTAGTTCCTTTTAGATAACCGCCTTGACATTTAGCAGAATAAGCCTCTGTTACTTCGTCGTATTCACACTGAGTAGCAAGAGTGATTTTGTGAGGGAATACAACCTTGGCTTTAATCATCTGTAGATAGCCGTTATCAAGTATTGCTTCTTCCAAAAGAGCAGTTCCAAGCATAAATGGAGACTGATAGATAATTTGGTTGTCATCGATCCCAGCGACTCCCATTAGTTTAATCACAGGAACTTCTTTTGCACCGTGTTCAAACCATCTGATAATTTGAAACTCTAAGTCCTCTTTTTTGCCTACTTGCTCTATTCGGTAAATCCAAGTATCATCATACAACTCATAGATTACCCCTTCTTGGACGTTCTTTTTGCCTACCTGTACTATAGACTTTTCAGGAGTCTCGATCATGGCATAAACCCCATCTAAATAGCCAACTAGTCTTCTAATGTCGTAATAATACGGCAACGGCTCTACTAGCTCTGTTCCAGAAACAACCATTTCACCGTCGACCTCTACCATCGGAATCGACTTAGGTCTAACGGCTATAACTCCGTTTGCGTCTTGAGCCTTAATAGCAGGTAGGAAGTTTCGAGCATAGTTCATTAAACTGCCATAATGACCAAACTCCTTGGTAACATAGGATTCAAAAGTGGTTTGTGCATTTACAAAAACAGAATCTTCTTCTTTGTAGCTTATATTGAAGTTCCCTTGAATAAAACACCTTCCGACTGTATTGATGTAGTCCATCGCTACGGGGCCTGTGATTAGCTTATAGTTTCCAATCAGCCAATCTTTCTCCTTGTCTGTCTGATTAGGAGAGCGGTTTTCAAAAAGATGCATCGGCACAATACGATTATCAAAGTGCATTCGTACCGCGTCGTACAACTTAACCATATAGTTGTAGTTAGGGTAGTACTCTCCACTTTTCTCGTGGTCGTGCCTCGTTTTTTGACTGTCGCTATGACGAGCCTCACGCACATCGATAGTGTGCTTTAATAACGCCTCTATTTGATCTGGTAGTAGCATTATGCTGCTTTCAAGTAAGGTAGAATTATGCTTGTTTGACAGCCTGACTTCTTGCCGCCGCATCTCATGTTAATTACTTTCATATCGTTGCAAAGTTTTTTTCTGTTCCTTCGTGTACTTTCATTTTCCTCCCTAGGAGTTTAGACAACTCTTTAGCTAGATTCATCTCTTGGTCGCGGTTTACGTCGTCTAGGATGAATACAGCGTCCTTATTGAATAACTCAATGTTCTCCAAAAGCTTGCCTCTGTCGCATAGCCTAGCAGGGGGACCATCTATTAAATAGATTTCTGCATCTTTAATGTCTAGCTTAGATATGTCGTACCAACCATCAACTATAGGAGCGTGAATCACGTTCCCGTGGCTTCTAATCCACTTTCTATCATGCTCCACCGATAGTAGGTCAAACTTTTTGGCTATTTCCTTAGATGCGTTACCCGAACCTAGCTCTACTATTTTTCCTTCACAGTTTCCAATAAGATACCTAAGTAGATTCCATTCCACCGATGCCCCACCAAGTCTTTTAGTGTCCACTCTGGGAGCTTTTAAAAGCCTGAAATCGGGTATCGAATTGATAATTTCTGTTTGTACTGAATCGTCTTTTGCCACTCCTTTCCAAATGGCGTAGTCTTGGCTACCTCTTTGCTCCTGAATCCATGCGTTTGCTCTAGATATTGTTATTTGAGGAATGGACTTAGACTGTAATAGTCTGCACATTTGAGGGTCGAGCATGTTTTTCTGATCCTTGAACTCCTCCCAATCAAATTTTAAGGTGTCAGTGTGAAAAGCCATCGTTCCTGTACCTAACATGTGTACAGGTTGAGTCCTATTTAGGCCGTCATAACAATAAAATATCTTTCTGTTGCGGTCTCTGTAGTATGATTTAACAGGATGTCTATGGTAAATTGTGGCATGAACACCTAAAACAGCTTTTCGGTAGTGTAGATCGATTTCGTTTTTTAGACAACTCACATAGTCGCTAGGATACTTTATATCGTCGTCCATCGAAAGGTAGTATCCTTTCACCTCACGAGCTTTGTAAAACTTCCCTAAAGCCTTTAAATCGCCTTTTGGTGCCATTAAAGGGGTGATTTTCTCGTGATGGAGAAACTCGGGAATCTTTTCGTAGTCGTTTAGGTAGACATAAATCTCATCGAACTGATCGATAATAGAGTCTATGGTTACCTTTAAAAACTGTTCCCGCGCCGCATGAGAGGCTATTCCTCCAATAACTTTATCCATTAGCGTGCTTTTTCTTTAAAAGAGAGTAAGCTTTGTACATGTGTCTGCGGCCTTGCTCTCTAGCTACCCTGTGCATGTGCCTGTCGTAAAGGGTAATATATCTATCCTTGACAAGGTTTCTACCGCCATAAATAGCTAATACGTAGAAGTTCTCATATACCTCCGAGATGGACTCTTTGTTTTTCCATCCGAAATAAATGTGACGCCCTGCATTCGCTCCATCATTGATGCCAAACTGAGCCATTGTGCCTGAATAAATCAACTCGTCTGGTGTGCTTCCACCCCATTGCATTGTTAGTTTATTCATTGGAAACTTTTTAGCGTAGTTCTCTGATACTTTATCGTAGAATTCTTTTGCTTCATCGCATTTTCTGATGAACATCATCGAACTCTGAATAGCTGGTAGAACCGAATCATCCTCCAACCCAAAGAACTCCCAAATATCATCATTGGTCGCCCAGATAGAATAAGGTATGTCGTCTGACTTGCCACCTGAACCGTTGACCTGAGTGTACATCCATCCTTCTCGTGAACACATCTCATCCATAAGAGGATCAAGTGACTTCAAAGCGCACCCATCTACATCTAAATACAGGTTTTCGTCGTATGGCATGTACTGATACATATTGCACTTGATTTGCCCTGCGTCTGTGTGCTTCTTCTTCAAGGGGATTAATTTATCGAAAACCTCCCAATTCTCCTTTGGCATTGGCTTTAACTTGTGGTTGTGGAGGTCATGCACCAAAGCCACCTTTTGATTAGAGGTAGCCTTGATGCTTAAAGCCATATTGTAGGCCATATTGTAATAGGCCGTGTCGCCAAAAGCGAATAATACAATTCCTTTGCTCATTATTGACCGAAGATTCCTGATGGTGCAGTGTGGAGCGTTGGATCGCTTTTAGATCTCCAACGTAACTCACCTTCCCATTTTGATTGCT
>Ga0114925_10000807_pt1 | contig 14673 bp, 24 predicted proteins | sample SumtaG_2_FD_87287 | JGI IMG/M metagenome (GOLD analysis project Ga0114925, IMG submission 87287) | Deep subsurface microbial communities from Indian Ocean to uncover new lineages of life (NeLLi) - Sumatra_00607 metaG | ecosystem: Environmental > Aquatic > Marine > Oceanic > Sediment | place... | reverse complement strand
TGTAACTGTTCTATCTTTCTCTTTGTTGCTCCCTTCGATCCGAAGTCTGTCTCAACGATCCTAGCTGCCACTACTTTTTCACCGTCCAACTTCCGTCGGATCCACCGAACAGTCTCCCTATCATGTTTCCCAACTTCGTGTATTTCATATGACCAAATCTCATCATGGCGTACCGGTCAGCAGGTGTCATGTCTGGATGTTTTTCCAACAGTTCTGATGGGAGACACCCGAGTGCCTCGCACATCGCCATGAAGCCGAATCCTTGTGCTGTACTCAGAAAAAACTGGTCTGTTCCTCCAACCTCCCCATCAATTCCTCCAACCTAGCGTTGAAGAGTTCTATGAAATTGAGGTTGACGGTATCTTTCCATTCCTCGGCCGTTTTCTCTGGGATAGCAATTATCTTTTCCATTAGGGTGAATATATAATCTTCGAACTCGTCGGCCTCATTCAAGAATGTATCTGGGTCACCGGACCTATATGCTTCCTGTAATTCATCAGGGATCATATTTTTCAGCTCCGCATACGGAAGCCGTCTCAACCAGGCCACGGCTACGTCTCTGGCCGGGTCAACTAACGGATCCTGTCTGTTGAGATAGTCCACGAGATTTGCTTCCGCGAGTGCTATGTCCTTTTCATACCTCTTTATGGCCGCATCAGCATCTATATTTTTCTTCTTCACCTCTTCTGGGGTTAACGGCTTGTGTTTTTCGACAAACAGCTCTTTCTTCTGAACGTCGGTTAAATTTTCTTTTTCCATTTCAGTCACTACCATAATATACAAACACAGTTAAATACTTTATTATAATTATTTTTGTGACAACATTTATATGGAGCCCCGACACTAATTAGTATATCGGTGACATATTATGATTACTGACATCCAACTAGAGTGGCTTGGGAAGATCGAGAACGGTGAGATCACCAAGAAGGACGATCCACATAAGTGGTCGGTCTATATGAAGAGGATCAGGGAAGGGATAGATCACAAATTCGAGAACCTCCTCTGGCTGGCGGAACATATGCCCGAAATCCTCTTAGATGCGGAATGGGAGATCCAAGAATTTGGGGTTATGAAGCGTCGGCGTTTGAAAGCTCTCATGATCGCCATAAAAATGTTGTATCCGGAAAGAGATGTAGAATTAATCAAGCTCCGAGAAGATATCAGTTTTCCTTAGCTTTCTTTTCTTTCTTTAGTTTCTCAATGATTTTTTTAACTTCTTGAGCCGCTTCTACATAATCAGTTATATGAACCTTAGTACACATAAAATCTATGTGAACACGCCCAGGTCTTAAACGTAAGATCCTTCTTACCTGATCCGGGCGATTAGTACACATTATTACAATCCATCTTTTTTGCTTCATAAAGATACCATCTAAGAATGCCATTATTGATGCAGTGCTGAATTTTAATGGTATAGATGAACCACTATCATCAATACTTGCCCGTAATAACTGTTCTAGGATTAAATCAATGTCATCGAATAAAATAACCGAGTCATCGGGAATTCTTTGAAGTGCCCTTACAAAGTCAGTAATATCCCACCAAGCACTAATAGCGAGAATATAAATTGGCATGCTTAGTTTCTGTGCTATCGCTCTCGCAAGAGTTGTTTTTCCTGTACCTATTGGGCCATGTAGAAAAATGTTTAATCTAGTCTTTCTTTCACCGTCAAGTTTATCCTCTATTACTTTAGGAATATCTAGAAATTGCTCATCAATTTCTCCAACAAAATAAATCGAACTACTATTAACGATAAAAATTTTATTTGTTCTTTCTGAGGACTTCTCGGCCATTGAACGCTCAATAATTTCAAGAAGTTTTTTTCTATAGATCCTTAGAGATGAAATTGAATAGGCAAGATTTCCTGTATTACTGCCACCAAAAAAACTAAAAGAAGATGATTCCTTCTCACTCTTAGAAATATTATATGATAGAGTCCAAGACCTATTCATTAACAGTCCAGCATCTTGATTGGGGTTTAATGTATCTACCTTATCTTCGCGAAGCTTGATGTTTCTTCCCCCGTTATTAATGTTGTTTCTAATAAGAACGTACATAACATCAAGAGGAACACGAACTGACCAAAATGCCCAATGCCAAATCTTACTGAAATATCCAAGGATTGTTCCCGAGACTATCGCAATTATCGCTGCCAAGTTTAAATTCATTTGCCTTTCTCACCCAACTCTGAATCTCTGGTTTCGGTCTTTTTCTTCTTCTTCTTTCTCGTGTACTTAGGACATCCATCCCCTAGCTGTAATTTCTTTCTTTTTCTGCTAGGTTTATAAAAACATCCGGAACATTCATCCACAAGGATCACTAGGCCAGACGGATCCTGATTGTCTACAGCATACAGTATTCTGTTCTTGGAATCAGTCATCTGTAGGATCTGTTCCATTCTCTCCTCGGTCGTCATAGTTTTCTTGAACGCCGCAAGCTGTCGGGTAAAAAGATTTAATATGGGGAGCCATCCGGTGTCAGCATTGTGTTTTGCCATATATCTCATGAGCTGGAGTTCCCATCCACGAGGAACGTCTTGGGCCTTGAATATCTTCTTTACACTGGATTTGGCCTCTAAGGGATATTTGAAATCTTCGTAAACATCTAGGTGGGAAGAGACTATGTCGGTCGATTCATATTCACATTGTTCAGGCGGATACAATGTCTGGAGGAACATGCTGGCTATCTCCCCGAACGCCAAGATCCCTATCATTGCTTTTGTATAGATCGGTTCTATTCCCATGAGACGATTGTAACATTTCATCTCACAATGGCAAGTGTCTGACAAATGGACCTCGTTTCTCGGACCTCTAGATTCCTCGAACCGTTTAATTATCTTATCCTCTATTTCCTTGGTTTTGGCACCGTCGTAATGGAAAACCAGTTCTTAGACCTCAAGTTTTGTCAGTTCGAACAGGAGTTTTCCTTCTTCGTTATCGAGGAGTTTGATGGCATATCGCATCTCCCGGAAGACGTTCTTCTCGCTGGAGTAAGCCGTCACCACTTTACTCAAGGCGCTGACCTTCTTCATATTACCATCCTCGGCGATTAGTTCCTGCATCCGTTTTCGCGTGCCTTCAATGCCAACCGTTATCTCCACTATCCTTTTCATGAAATCATCTATCTCCTTCAAACGTTTATTCTTAATGGCCATGATCTGTGCCAGGAGATATTCCACCCGAACTTTCTGGGACGGCAGGGCCTCTAGAAGGTCCTCGATGGATATCCTCTCAGTTACGCCATGACTGGCGGCCCCAAGTTGGAACTCCATTTCATCCGTTTCTTTAAGGTATACTATTTCCATGTAACATCCATATGTCTATGTCCATAGCTCCTTAAAAGCTTTTCTGTGACTTTGTCAACAATTTTGTATCCCATAAGATTAATATGCAGATGAATTATATATATATGTAGTAATAAAAAGAAGTGAGACAATGGCCGGACCGTACACTTGTAAAAAGATGTTAGTCAAAATCGATGGAAACACCATCGGAGTAGTCACGGGTACCGATATTGAACTTCTCAAGGAGAAGAGAATTGAGCATGTCTATGGTAGCGCCGCTGGTAGGGCTGCCGGAGAGGGAAGACACGCTCGTGGTGGTCAGCGGGCCACGTTCCGAATCCAGAGATGGTTCCTAACGGATACCGATACCGACCTGTTGTTCGACCTGTTCGACCTGGACTTACCATTCTCTCTATCTGGTGAACTGGACGGAATTGCCAGTTCCAAGTTGAACCTGAGCAATTGTGAGGCGAACCGATACAGACTCATCACGGGAGATGCTCATAGTACCGTGGGAGAGGAAATATCCGGCGAGGCTACCAGTTGGGCTGGTACAGAGATTTAGCTAGATTGACATCGTAGATTCGCGCGTTAACTCTAGGGGACCTTCCACATCATCATCAGAAGTGAGGAACCTTCTAATTTCGTTAGTACGGAGGTCGATTATAATTGTTGCCCATTTTCCGGCATAGTTATCGACGAATCTTATTTTTACGTAAGTTTCAGTGACCTCGACGATCTGACCGGGACTGGAATCTCCGTTGCCTGAGGTTATATTGACGTAATATAACCAGCCCCATTTTCCCTCGTAACTTTTAAGCCAATGATTCATATCAACTACTCCTTTGAACTATTGTATAGTTGTTCTATGTCTTGAAGATTAAGAACAGGACTTTGGCCTGGGAACCAATATTCAATCTCAATACCTGCTATCAGCGCTAATACTATCTCGAAATTTGTATGGAACCCTATATAGCCATCTTTGTTGTACACGATTAGTTTGTCAGCATCTAATATTGTTCTCATAAACTGCTTCCTAGCTTTCGGCTCAGATAGTTTGTGGAACATTGAATCGACTATAATAGTCGTGCCCCATTTGAACTTCAATTCTTCTGCTAACGCGTATATCTCTTCTCCGAACCTGTTGCTGCTACCAGTAATGACTACCAGTTCGTCTTTCATTTATGTCCCTTCTTCTGCCTTCTTAGCTGTTGGAGCTGATAGATGAGGTTTAAGATGTTCCGGCATCTTACAGATCCGGCCTGTGTATTCACCCTCGTCCCAGAGAACTGTAAGAACTTCACCACATTTCTTACAGGTAAACTCGTCATGTTCTGTGAAACTCCCGGGGAGCCATCCCTTACAAGCTGGACATCGGAGAAGACCCATCCAAGGTTTATCGTATCCAGGGTCGTCGGTCATGAATGGAACACAATTCTCGCTCAATTTTTATCCTCCAGAATTTTCTGTACTGTATTAGTAAAGTAATAGGAATCACATTCGTCATAATCACTCGCTTGGAAGTCCTCAAAACCAATCAAGTCTTCTTCAAAATATTTGATAAAAGCCTTCCTGACGGCTTCGAGTTTCCTTCCACGTTCAACGATTATTCTCCGTAGTTTGTTTTCCTCTATCTGCCATTCTCTGGAGATTGTATCCTCTAACTTCTCCAGCCAAGCATTCATATCTTCAGAGATAAACATTTGAACATCGTCATCTTTGATCTTAACATCAGAATAATAGTTTCTAGGAACCCAAACAGGTTGAGGCTTCTCGTCTTGGATATCAGTCAATCCATACCCAACTCCAATAATTCCACCACCACTCAGACATTGGTGTAAGAACGTATCGAATAACTGCTCTGTCAATGAGCCCGATGAGGCCTTTATCACGGTACGCCCTTCGGATCTCCCGCTGGGTAACGTACCACAGTCGCTCCCGCCATGAATGAGGTCCGGTCTGTTTCCATCTGTACCATGGTTTCATGGTCATTTCCACTCCAGACAGATAATCCCCCACGTATCATCTGGGGCATCATCGTAGCATTTTTTACAGACCAAGATGAGTTCAAACGTTCTTCTCTCAATGACGGCGTATCCTGCTTCTTCCAACGTCTTCTTACCACAATAAGAACATTCTGTTTCCCAGAAGATTATTCGAGTCATTCCGTTGGCACCTCGTCCAGGAGGCCGGCCTCTTTCAGTGTCAGGAAGTAGCTGTCTACCTTCTCCCGGGTGAGGTTCTCGTCCATGGCGAACCTGGCCTTTACCTTGGGCCAGTTCTCTTTTGAACTACCTTTCAGGAGTTCTAGGAGTTTTTGTCTTCGTCGTCTGAGTCCTCCCATGAAGTGAGGACTACCTCGTTCAGTTCCACTCATTTTCTTGCCTCCCACCATATTCCTGTAAAGAAACCTGCGGCATAGGTCGCCGCTAGAGCAAGGAAGATCGCAAATATTTTACCGAACATTTTCTACCAGTCCTCTCCACAGCCCTGACATTTCCTGAGGATTGCCTGCTCCACGTCCCCGTCAATGGTATAGACTGCCTCGTCCCATTCTTTTATGTCTCCACCACACTTGGGGCAAATCTTCATGGTCTTGTCTTCCATCCTTTTGGCGTAGAACTCTCTAGTTTCCTCTTCATCTCTAAGTTCCCTGACCCGAGTGTATTCATCTATCCTGTCCCCGGCAAGTTTACTGATAGCCCAGCTCTCTAGACTCTGTATATCACCCTCCTTGAGGGGACATTCTACGATGTAATCATCTAAGAAGGGACAACCATCCTCGTTGAGGGCCTCTGAGTGGGTACAATCCATTTCTGTCCACTCGGCCCATGCAACTACTCTTCCTCCCTCGTAGTCGAGGGGTTCCCCCGCCCTATAGCCTGAGAGATATTGACAACCTGTCATTGAGATCCGAACTCCCTAAACAGCGAACTCCAGCCCCTACCTTCTGGATGTATAATCCATCCAATTATCTTGATAGCTTCTTCAAGACCTTTGATTTTTCCACGGTTAAACTCATCGCCCGATACGTAACAAAGCCCAAGTTCGGCAACGCGGTTATAAATTTCATCCACAACTCTGGTTGCGTTAACAGTTCTTACCATATTCGATCATGCCCCCTGTCTCTCGGCGAACTCCAAGTTCTTGAAGAGGTCTATAGCTACGAGTTCTCTGTTGCTATGTTCCCAGATACCATGTTGGAAATCTAGTCTCAGTTGACGTTTGTGTGCATCTAACATTTGTAGGATAGGGCTCGATGCTGGAAGATGTGAATAAACTATCTTATACGCATCTTCGAATGCAATGATTTCCGTCACCATCTGCATGACTTTTTCATCATCTAATTCAAGTTCTATTTTCATTCTCTATCGTCACAATAAGTGTGGGGGCATATATTTAAACGTTTCTATTTATAAATATATATGTGAAAATTTTTACTACTATATAAGATCACAACATTTTTATGTAGTGGGAATCATATATTATTCATGAAAAAATTTTGTGTAATATGTAGTCAAGAATTCGAAACAAATCGTGGAAATAAAACGTCTTGTAGTCCGGCTTGTAGGAAAGAATATGAAAAGAGGTATCGGCAGAAATATTATCATAATTACTATAGGACCGAGAAAGGACGTGAAATAGTTCTTCGTGCTGTTAAAAAATATACGAGGTCTGATAAATATGTTTCACAAGTTAGAAAATATCATCTACAGGCTATTGAGTTATTGGGTGGTAAGTGTATAGCGTGTGGGTGTGATGATTTGAGAGTGTTACAAATAGATCACATAGAAGGTGGGGGGAATAAAGAATTACGACAACTTGGTCCGAGGCGACTCTATAAAAAGATAGTAGAGGATCCTTTTCGTAAGGAACGTTATCAAGTTCTTTGTGCTAACTGTAATTGGATCAAAAGACACGAAAATAAAGAATTTGCGAATATATAATTTCCAGCTTATAAAGCGGTTTGAAATCCTTTATATAGTGGTAAGCTTTCTGAAAATATGTAAAACACAATAATGTTGCATACAAATATATGCATATATAATTCTCCCCTACTAAGCTACTACAACACTAAGCGAAGCATCCCCCAAACTAAGCCTCTTACGATGTAAGATAGCTTCGCCAATCTTAACGTGCGAGCAACATATAAACCTTGTGCAAACGATTATATAAATATATATATAGACGGTTTTAGATATCAAGAGAAACGAAAAAAAGGGTTTACTACTATTTAAAGGATTTCGGTTAGATTATAGTGGATACGTTCCCTGAACTCCCGTTGCTTCCCAATGTTCCAGTTCTCGACCGGTCTATAGTATCCCACGACCCGGGCCCATATCTTTGTAGGAGAACCACATACAGTACACGTTTCAACGACCCCATGATGATACTCACCACATTCCGTACAGATGGAGGCCGTTATCGCAAGATCGAAGAATGCTACCTCAGTATGTTCCGCTATACGTTTTATGAGTTTTCCGACGGCCTCTGGCGATGGTCCTGAGTCCCCAACATAGAGACGACACACCGTTCCACCTGTGAACAGTGGAATAAGTTTCTCCTCAATTTTAATTCTCTCGAAAAATCCAAGATCCTGATTTGGAGGTGTAAGCACAGCAGTGTAGTAGCACTCAGGATATTCTCCTTGCATGAATATCTTGTTTCCATAGAGTTCATAGTCTATCTTCGCAAACTCATAGGAAGTCCCTTCACCAGGTGTGATCTCAAAATTCCAGGGGACCCCGGTTTCCTGTTGGGTTTCTCTTGTCCATTCGCGGATATAGGTTAGTACTTCGTGGACAAACTCAATATCCTCACTGAGTGGTTTTCCATGGAAGTTCATACACATTTCATTGAGGCCTAGAACGCCGATGGTTCTAAAGAACCGTTCATGATTGAAACCATATTCCATACTAAGGGGCATGTAATGGTCCTTTACTTTTTCTATAAACTCGGCCTTGATGATGAGGGACCGTTTTGAAGCCTCTAATAATTTGTCTAAGAGAAGATAAAACCACTTTTCATCCTTTGTGAGATATCCTATCTTACTCATATTCAGGGTGACGACACCCAAACTTCCGGTCCCTCCCTCATAGACCCAGCGGCCACCAGTTGGCGGAAGCTGTGTCAGATCCAGACTGAGGCGGCAACACATTGAGAAGACTGAATTTGGATCGGTCCCGGTTCCTATATAGTTGTGGAATGAATATGTTCCGTACTTTAACTCAGTCTTCATCATCTCGACCCAGAGTGGATCGTCAAAGTTAGTGTCTGGGAGTAGGGCGATTGTTATAAGCGGGAAGGTAAATGGGTTCCGTGCCGCATCACCCTCATACATAACTTCATTGAACGCCTCAAGGATCATTCGGGCCTCTTTTTCGTAGTCGCCGTAGACCCCTTCACATCCGACGTTGAAGACTGGTCGATCCTTTAAGTGATCGGGACAGCGGAGGTTTAACATAATATTCAAGAATGCTGTTTGAGGTCCTCGGGAGGGAAAATTCATATCAAAGACGAGACTCTGAACGGCCTGTTTAACAAGTTTCTTGACAATATAATTGAGATGTTTTTCGTTTGGAACGAATTCTTTGAAGAAATTATATATTGATCTCACGAACGGTGCGGCCAACGTATTCAGGTCCGGTATCGCTTGGGCGCCGGCCCATTCTTGTTGTGCGGTAACAAGATAGTTTATAAGTTGATTGAAGAAGGAATTGAGATGTTTGGGTGGATAGGAAACGACAGTATTCGTTATGAGACCTCGTACGAGGAGATCCGTCGGGTCATGACCTTTACAATATGGGACAACAGCGTCCGAGAGGTCATGAATGTGTATGAATCCACTTTTATGAAGTTCAACGATATCCTCGGGATATATCCGTGTGAAGGCATATTCCTTTATCACGGCGTCCGCTATATATGCCCTCAACTTCGAGTATGAGTCGTATTTATTTGCGTTTTCCTTTTTTCTCCAATCAGAGTCATCGTTATAACTCTCAATTAAATTTAACACTGCTTCCATATTTATCATCTATCAGTTATAGTACTATGGGGTGGAATCATTTAAAAGGCTTCCGTTGAACTATTCTGTAGAATCCTGACTGATTTTTATTATCAATTCCAATTGTCGTATTCCGTCCAGAATTACAAGTGTTCTGAGCCCCCGGTCATACTGGATCTTATAATGGAGAAGTTTGGTCAATGTTTTATAATGTGTGTTTGTTCTGAACGAGTAGAGAATGAAGTCGAGGGCCTTGGAGAAATCTCCACCAAACATAACGTTGGCCATAGATTCGACTAACTCATGGTTGTGAAAGTTGAGTCGAGCTGATATCTTTTTCTTCCTCATCGAACGATCAAGGTAGTATCTGGGTCTTCGTTTATAATAATGTTTCGGTTTATTTTCGTTATAACTGTCTTGTGTATCACGGTTTTGGCTGGAGTCTCTATACCGTCCCCACCACCCTCTTCATCAGGATTTGGAACGTTGAGAGTTTCTTCCGCCGTACGCATTGTCACACCTTCCTCAGTTATGGTACAGAATCCCCACGGACACGGATCGAACATCAGTGTTTCCTCTACAAGTTCAACACCGTGTACTTTTGCGGCTTCTTGTCCCCTTGGAACCGTCGGTCGGAGTAGCTGGAGATGATTTGCTATCATCCCTATGGCCTTGACTATTGGATTTCCAAAACTGTTTATTGTTCCAGTTGGGAGAAATTTATCCACAATGCCACCGATACTGAATCCCCATCCCGGTCCAACCTCACTGACCACGTTCGGGTTCTTCTCGGTATTGAATATCTCAACTGTGCCACGAATGATCTTGCCCACTTTATCGAATACGGTCTTTACAACACGTCCTACCTGGTCGGCCTTGTCCTTGAGGTGTTTATATCCCATCTTCAGGAGCGCGGGGTCGAACCCGATCTTGGCTCCATAGTATACCGGCATCCCCAAGAGGTTCAGAGCTATCTGTGGACCTTCGTCGGTCTGGTATTCTCTACCGTTTCCGGTAGGTGAATTAAGTTTTAGAAAATCTCCAGTGAGTAATACCCTACTATTACCTATAGTTTCCTCTACCTGTAACGGGCCCGTGACGATGAATCTATATCCAATTTCACTCATTTTCTCTCAACCTTCTGTACCATGAGACCACGTCTTCCAACGTTTCCTGGACCTTCTTTGGCACGGCCTTGGTCTCGAAGCCACTACCGTATTTCTTTTTTCCTCGGGCGTAGAAGACGGTCCAGGCCTTCGTCGAGGCACATATCTTCCCACCACCCTGTAGGTCGTAGCATTTGTTTACACCTTGTCCGGAATAGGTCTTAGCCATACTTCGGATTGTAGACCTCCAGCTTCGGTGTATCGGCATACCTCACTCACTCTTGTCTCTCTGTTCTCTATACCACTTTAAGACTTCCTCCACTGGAGGAGGTGCGACATACTCATAGTTCATGCTATCAGGATAGATCCTGATGTACGTCACTTTATGTGTGGTCAGAAGTTCAGTTAACAGAGCCAACAGAGTCTGAGTGGTACTTGGAGTAGGAATACTGATACTTATCTTCGGTACTTCCTTCTCCTTAGTAGATGGACTTGCTTCTACATCCTTCACCCTTGGGATTTCATACATTGGCATGTTTATTCACTCTTCTCCTTTCTTCGCTCTAGATACCACTCAAGTGTCTCCTCGGCCTTCTTCTTGTATTTCTTGAGAACGTCCTCAGAAATCTCGATGCCGTATCTCTTAGCCCTTTTCTTTAGGCAGTTGAAGATACTTCGCCTAGTTGCTGGTGATAGTCTGCTTCCAAACGTCCCGAGTCTGGCGATAGCATTCTTTACATGAGCTTTGTCATGAGCGGGGTAGCTCCTCCCCGGGCCACAGAACGCACTTTTCGGTAATTTCTTTCTCTTCTGGTATGTGAGTCTGGCCTCTTCTACGGTGTACGGTCCTTCGTATTTGAAGATGTGGGCGATGATCTGTTCATCGGTCATCTCGTCCAGATTAGTTTCACCAGTCATGTGGTATCGGATATATATATATAAAGATCCGCATATTAATCTTGTCATTAGAAACCTTTAAATATCACCCACTAGACATTATTAGTGATTGAATTGGGTGAAGAACCAAATAAACAGAGCTGGGCTGAATTCATACCATCTGATGAAGATATGGCGGCCGTTGAGGACAATGCCAAGAGAATGGCCATGGAATTTAACGTCCGGTTGAGCATACTTGACGCACTGAACAGGATAGCGGGCGAGATGACGAGGATCAATGATTACGTTATCGGTGGTCAGGCACTTACCAAAGGGGTTGTTGTTCCAAAGGATGTTCCCAAGAGAACGGTGGAGGAATCAGTCATACCACCGCCAAGGGCACCAGTGCCTATAAAAAGTTCTCCTACTGAAGACGTTGTTCAAGCTATCCTCAAGGCCAGACCACAGCTTGGTCGGGACACTATCACGAGACTCATAGATGAGGAACGGGCCAGGGCCGCAGGACTACTCACAGAGGAAGCGGCTGCCCACTTGGTAGCCGAGAACCTTGGTGTGTTCGGTGACGAGGACCCCGAGGCTCTACCCATTATGAAACTACCGGAGAATGTAGAATCTGATTCCGAGATAATTGAGTTCTACAGAACTGTCATGCATAATGCCAGGAGCCGTGACGGAGAACCATTACCTGAGAGGGTACTTAACGGCCTTGACATAAAGGTATTTGATGACCGGGTGGAACTGAGGACGCCGTGGCTCGGTGACGGAGACGACAGACAGATAGGCAGGGTCAGGTTTGCGGTCATCGGTGAGGCCCTACGACAGTATGGTGGACAATGGGTCAGTGACAAGAAGGAGAGCCATTGGCTGCTTCCACACCCATAGCTTTTTATGGGAGTATTAGCTAATATTATGTGATGAGTATGGCGGAGTCCGGAATCATAGCGGTGAAGGGAAAATATTTCTCTATTAAAAGAACCTATCCGTTTCGAATAGCTTGGATGCCCGACCTTCACGTGGGCGCCCAGATGGGACTGTTTCCAGAGAGGTTTATCCCCCGGGGAGGGAATCCTATTGGTCCCAACCATGGCCAGATCATCCTTCGGGGCTACATGTATGAATTTGCTGCCGAGTGTAAGGAGAATAAAGTTAATATCCTTGCCATGGTTGGTGATCTGGTGGCAGGTCAGAATCCCAGAGAAAAAGGAAAATACGTAATCAATATCGAGCTGAACGATCAGACGAAGGCATGTGCCCAAGTCATCGCTGAATTCTGTAGTCTTGTCCCTTCCATAGAGGAGGTTTGGATCTGGAAGGGTACCGGATATCACGGAGCGGAACAGATGTCCGTGGAGGAGTCCATAATCAAGAACCTCAAAGAGAACTATAAAATCAAAGCAAGATACTTTGGTGAGTATAGTTTCGTGAAACTCAAATACAAGGATCGGGAGAAGACCCTCTTCGTGGCACACGCGGCTTCTGCGGCCTACATGTATCCTGAACAGGCCATGGGTAGGGACATGATGATGTTCCAAGAATCAGAGGCCCAGGGTAAGCTACCCCACGTTGACATGATCGTGCGCGCGCATAAACACTCCTTTATCGAGGTACACAAGCCAAGCATCAGGTCGTTGCAACTACCATGTTTCCAGCTCTTCGTTCCATATGACGGTGCCGTGAAGATGTATCCGCGGTATCAACCGGACATCGGTGGAGTGATCATGCTCCTCGACCATAAATTGAGGACTACCGTGTGGCATTTCACGTATCCCAATGTGATGGATCCACTGAAGGACCTTACGGTAGTTCATGGGTTGAACAAATTCAAAGCTGGCCGGAAGCGAAAGGACGGAATAGCCGTCGGGGATAGAAAAGACGCCAAGACTGATGACGAACTCCTGTTGAGGGAGTAGGACGAAATCCACTAGGAGGATGATAGCCACGGAGAGCTTGTACTTTCGTCCGAAACCTTTTAATACTTCTTCATAGTTTATACATTTGGTGGGGATAGCCAGACTAGACCTGTTAGCCATTTGACCTGTGTCTTCCCACCACAACTTTTAAATACTACGGAGTTATACTATTTTTGTGATCGAGAATGGAAAGCCACATCCGGGATGATAGCCACGAAAGGGTTGTTCCCATTCTCGGTCGTCTGGGAATGGATAGCCAGCGAAGAAGTGATAGCCATGGGTTTCGTGTTCCCATTCTCAGTAGTTTGAGGGGGATAGCCACATTGCCGATGTTAGCCAAAATAGATTTGTCCCCCCCTCTTATATTGAATGGGTGATGATATGGGTCTAGCTGAAATAGCTGTGCTGACCAAGACGCTGTACGACCTGTCTGACTTCAGGATAAGCCTCGGGAACAGGATAAGGGCCTACGGAATGGAGGATATATGGTACGTTGACCAGTTCAAGGACCTCAAATCCATGGAGTACCAGTATGAGAAGCAACTGAAGAAACTCCTGATAGAGAACGACTTTGGGGACATGCTCGATGTCAAGGGTATAGGTGTTAGGACTGTGGGGTCCATCGTGATGTTTACCATCGAGAGTGAAAGGATCAAGGACGATGCTGGTAAGTTCGTTGAGACAATGTTCAAGAACAACTTGAAGTCCTTCCGCGGACTCAGGTCGTTATGGCACTACGCTGGTCTCCATGTGGTCTGTGCGAACTGTGGCTTGACCGATGCCGGCTGTAAGAATGTAAGACATGTCCAAGTGGTGAAGTTTGCGAAGGTGGGTGAGAAGCCTAAAATCATGGAGTACATCGGTTGTGGAAACTTTGTTCCGACCGCTGCCAAACTGAGGAAAGGAAAACCGGTCAACTGGAACGAGGCCTTCCGGAAGAGACTCCTCTCAATAGGGTCACAGATGTTCAGGATACGTGGGAGCCCCTATCGTCATATCTATGATGAGGAGAGAGAAAAGGCCAAGGAGAAGCATCCAGACTGGTCCAAGGGCCGCACCTTCAACCATGCGAAGCGATTGATGGTGAAGCAGTTGCTCAAGGACTTCTACAACGCATACTTGAGGGAGGAAGATAACCACGAAGAAAATGATAGCCAGAAGAACTTTGTTCCTCCTTTGAGGGGGTTGAGGGGATAGCCACGACTGTCGTGTTAGCCAGGTAACTTCTGTTCCCGTCAACCCCAAATTTTCGAACTTTTGCCTTTGACCGTGTCCCAAAACAAATCCTCGTCTATGTCCGGGTCGTAGTCCGAGGTACCATATAAGTGGCTGTCGAAAGAGTGGTCGTCGTGCTTTCTAATTCCACCACTACCATCGTGGGCCAACCCCTTCAACGATTCGATTAGGAAGAAAAATTTGATCGGGATGAACATTCGGTGTTGTTCCACGAACCGCTTGTAGCGCGTGACG
>Ga0114925_10000806_pt1 | contig 14680 bp, 20 predicted proteins | sample SumtaG_2_FD_87287 | JGI IMG/M metagenome (GOLD analysis project Ga0114925, IMG submission 87287) | Deep subsurface microbial communities from Indian Ocean to uncover new lineages of life (NeLLi) - Sumatra_00607 metaG | ecosystem: Environmental > Aquatic > Marine > Oceanic > Sediment | place... | reverse complement strand
GCATCTTGAAGCTCATCGACATTTTGAACATAATATTCTACAGTTGTACCAACGCCTATATCCATTACATCTATATCGTTTCCATTATAATTATTAGAAGCTACGACATTCTCTTCACAAGTAGCTGTAGCTATAATCAATCCGTACCCGTCTCCCGCTCCAATATTGTTATTATTATTAAGGGAATTAGCAGAAATAGTATTAAAATCAGAATTGTTGGTAATATACATTCCCGCTTGGTCATTTGCCGTATTAGAATCGTTGTTTTCGCATGTATTTCCCGAAAGTGTGTTATAACTACTACCATGAACATATATACCGTTTTCGGTATTTTGATTACAGATATTATTTGAGATTGAGTTATTTGTTGAATTTAAAACATAAATACCCATTAAATTCAAATTAAGTGTATTTCCGTTAATAGATGAATATAATACGGTATTAAGATTTATTCCATAACGGGCATTATTTTGAATAAGATTTTGAGTTATAATTTGACGGTTTGAATTATTTATATAAACCCCATCTTGTAATTGAGAAATATTACAATGCTCAACCATACAGTTATTAGATAATAATTCAATACCGATACCCACATTATTACCAACTATAGTAATACCTTCAAAAGCAATGACGTTATCATTGGTTTCATTAACTACGATAGTTTGCGTAGCTCCCGTATAGTTTGAAGCGTCAATTTTCAATGTTTTAAAAATTACAGAATCAGCTTGAGTTATATTAAATACGGATATTCCGTCTGCTGGTTTGAGAATTGTATTATCTCCATGACCATAAATTACATAGCTCCCGCCTCCATCAATCGTTAAAGACGTGGATATTTCTTGTGTGCCCGATTCAATAAAAATTGTACCTGCCTCACCACTCGTAGCAATTTGGTCAATAGCATTTTGGATTTCAGTTTCTCCACTAACACTATAAACATCTTCAAGAATATTATAGATTTTTTGTTGTTGATATGCTATATATTCGGGAAACTCATCGCCAATCATCTTATGCATATTCATTAATTTGAGCCATTCCTGCTTTAATGTCATAATAAACCCCTAAACTCTCTCATGATATTTAACTTGAACCATACTCAATGTAGCATTTGAATCATATACTTCAATCGTAAACTTCTCTGAATATGCAATCGTTTTAAACATTAAGAGGTATTCATTTGAATCTTCGTCTTCAAAACATACCATACCTCGTTCATTTGGAGTCCGAGCCTCTAATTCAGTCCAAGTGTTAGCATAGAGTATTGTAGTATCACTCCTAATACGCACAGAGTAATCCTTATTATCTACTGTGGTGGTTGGCGATACAAACTTGATTACGTCAATTATCCCCGAACCTACTACTTCCAAAATAGTTTTATCACCTGTTTCATTATGGATAATCTTATTTAAGGTTCGGTAATCATCGCCCCCTCTTAAACCCTCCAATATAGCAGTGGTATCAACCCCATTTGGTTGTATAGAAACCCCTGCTCCATCTTTATAATAAAGAGCAAGTAATAATTTATTAGTTGTGCGTTGCTCATCAAATAAATCTCTTTGAGCAGTGATATTTTCTCTTAATAATTCGTCAATGCTAGTAAACTTATCGAGGGGGTTTTTAGGAATAGGTATTTTTAAGCCTTTTGAAAGATTGGCTTTTTTGGCTTCTCTTTGTTTTTCTACAATCTTTTTTATATTTTCAGTGCTAAGTGAGGTTATATCTGTCATAAATCCCACCTAACATTTACATTTATCTTCTTTATCAGATTTATGGAAAAACATAGCAAGTATAGTAAGACAAAAAAGTCCTGTTAGAACTATATAACCAATTGGGTTTGTTTTTGGAGCTTTATATGACTGGTTTCTACGTAATAACATATCTAATCGTTTATTCGCTTCATACTCTTTTATTAGGGCTTCTCTTTCATTTTCAACCATTTTTAATCACATCTACAATTATTATTATTTTTGTTAGAATCCTTTCCTATAATATACATAAGTAATCCGATAATAACAACCACACCACCACTAAGTAAGAGCTTACCCATGATTTTATTTGCCGTATACGATTCATATCTTCTCGGCTGAGGTCGTGGTTGGGGTTTCATTAGCTCATTAAGTTCAGCTATTAACTTATCTTTTTCATTGCTCGGTGATTTAATCATAATTATCCACACTCTTTTGGCGGGTTTTTTTTATTTTACATTTACCCATATATTCAATTTTATCTATTTTCTTATGGGCTTGTGTAATCTTAAAACAACCTTCTCCATAATAATCTATACCAAGTTCATTCTCAAAAAAATCAAAAAGTTTTTCAGCAGGTATCATTTTTACATCATGTTTCCCATCAACATCCTTAAAACCCACTTCAAAATGACATTTATTATCAATGTAGAGTATACTACCTTCTTTCTCTCTAACCATGATTAGCCACCCCACAATCGAGGGGGGCATCCCTCTTCTGCTAAATGATTCCATGTAGCTTTCTGTTTATCTGAAAGTGTACTCCAAGCCTTAGCTTTTATCATTTCTTTAAAGGATATAGGCTTTCTGTTCTCTTGTTTAGCAGATTTCTTTTCTATTTTATACTGAACTTTAGTATGACAGTTATACCCACTCATTTTTCTTTTCTTTTTGGTGGTGGGTGTGGTGGGAATAGCACATTGCTCAAACCTCTCGGTAAGGTAATCTAATTTATCGACTTTTTTCTTAATGCCCTCAATGTTTTGTAAAACATATTTCGGGTCGCACGATTCTGATTTACTCATTTCTTAACGCCTCTACTTTATCTGGGTTAATTATTCTTGAATATCTGGGGGTTCTATTATAAGAACCATTTCTTCTGATTTTCCCTATATCAATGAAAGCGTTAATTATTTCTTCAAAATCCCTAATTAATTGTTTATCGGGGGTAATTCTTGGGTCTTTAATGCCCTCATATTCTCTTACCAACCCTTTAACTGTGATTTGGTTAAATTCCATAAAATAATCCCTTGCAAAAAGCATTTTCTCTCTTTTTGGTGTCATTACTATATCTGAGGATTTATTTTGAGCCGTAATCTTAGTGGGCTTAAGCTTTAATGGGTCTATTGGTGTTATCTGTATAATACTACCATGCATCTCATCCCTCTCTGCAATTGCCATATTCTTTCTATGTTCTAGATATTTATCTCTGGTTTCGTTATAATTCATGGATTTTGATAACATCATTTGGGCTACCACCGTTTTAGAGGTATAAATCTTTTAGATTCGTCTTAAATTTGCTCAGATTAACATTATCCAATAGATTATCAACTTTTCTCTCGGTTTCCTTATTCATATCCCGTATTAAATCTTTCTCATTCATAAATTTATGTTCCATTTGTTTTGGTGTTAATCTCATATCTTTGGCTCTTTCCCGAAGCTCTCTTCCTTGTCTTTCAGCCTTTTGCATACTCCCTCTCTCAGTTTTCTCAAACTCTATTTGGTCTCGTTTGTCTTGTTCATTGCTCACATGCTTTTTATATCTATACCCAGCTAGTTGTTTTTCTTTTATTCTCCTTAAATCTCGTTTTCTTTTATCTTGCTCGGCTTTTCTCTCTCTCTGCTTTTTTAACTTTAAATTTAATCGTTCTTGTTCTATTTCATTACTCTTTTGCTTATCATAATTCATGTCCAAATCTACATCATATCTTACGATTTTAATTCACCTTTTTTTTTACTTTTTATTTTAATAAACCTTTACAAGAGAAACCCTACTTCGTCTCTTTTTAATATCCTCTATTAAATCTATAATAAAATAAGTAAGTATACTACCTATTATTATGGAAATAAAAAATCCTCCTTTACCCTTTCTTTTTGTTTCACTTATATCATTTTCTTTTTCCAATTTTAACTCACTTCAATCCTGTTATTTTATTAGTTATTTGCCTACTCGACTAACTTCGGGAAATCCGATAACAATGATATTAAAATAAAAGAAAAAGAAATGATTTAGGTTATTGGTTTTGGTTTTTTATTTTGCTGGGGCTTTAGGTCTACCCGCTTTCTTAGGTTTGCAAGTTGCCACAGCATCTGCAAACTTATTTTTATTCGATTGCTTCTGTGCTTTTGTTAATTTTTCACCAGTAATCATATTTCCTTTAAGCTCATCACTCATACAATTAGTAAATGCGTTTTTCTTTGCTCCTAATGGATAATGTTTCCCATTTGGGGTAACATGAAAGGTTTTTCCTCCATAACTTACTCTATTCTTTTTGGGCGCTATAATAATCACCTATTTTGTGTAATTTTTGATTATTTTACCAATTCTTTTTCTCCTTTTTAAATGGGAGTAAAGTCAATATTTACTTGACATTCTGAAATATTATTTTTCATATCTTCAATATCAAATTGAAATAATTTTAAGAGCATTTGAATATTCTCTAATACTGCTTCTCTATTATCACTTTTCAATTGGCTGTAATCAGTATTCTTATCCACTGCCTCAACAAAAGGTAGCATTATTCCATATAGAATGTTTAATATACCCTCATCTAAGAAAAAAGGCTGAGGATAATAATATTTGGCGTTTATATCTTCTGTTATTAAAATTAAGCCTTTTGAAATCATAATATTAAGATTATTGAGAATTTTCTGTTTACTCATTTTTGAGAGCTTTTCAATTTCGAAAAGCCTTAATGGTCGCCCCGCCTCTATCATAACCTTTAATATACGGGGGCGTGTTTCATTATCATTTAGTTCTTTCTTAATGAAATTCTTAGGTTTTTCGTTGGTGTTGATTTCCTTGCCAGATTTGAGTTTGTATGTCATTATACCTTACTTAAGCATTGCTCTTTAGCTATATCGTTAAACTTACCTTTCTCTTTATCAGAGAGCTTAGCCCATCCTCTATCAGTTAGACATTTACCAAAATTCCCTGTTTTATCGTAGCAGTCCTTAGTATAAAGATTATAGCCCGTAGCACATCTTTTGTTTTTAGTCATAATTTTAACCTCATTTTTTATTTAGCATTTATAATTCTTCATCTAATAAACTTGGGGCATATACTGCATTTGGGGTCTGTTTCGCCCTACCTCTACGCTTCCCCTTCCCGCCTTTAGCTACCATTACATCATTAATCAATGCCCCTACGCCATTTCCAAGTATTTTTTCCAACACAACTCCTCCCATACCCAAAATACGCTCACTTTTTTTATCTTCCCGCTCTATAGCTCTTTCCTCTCGGTTTAACATATCTTGTCGGGATTGTTCTGCTAATACTAGTTTTTCTCTTTCTAAACCATATTTCATTTCAATATCGGATTTTTGTCTCTGGTCTCCAGTGACATTTCTAAAAAATTCATAGTGCTTCATAAGTCTGTCTTCGGGGTCTATTTGGGGTTGCCCTTGACCACTTTTCATCTCGTTTATAGCCATCACTAAATATTGCTGGTTTTGTTGGGTTAGTGATTTGTACATTTCCCCAAATGTGTTAACAAGTGCATTATTCATGGATTCGGGTTTCTGTTGTGGTTGTGGGCTAAACAATTCTTTCATAAGCTTCATTTTCTGCAATTCTATTAATCCACTATCCTTGTTATTGCCTTGATTATTGCCTTGATTAATTCCTATAAGGTCAGCCATTTTTAGAAGCTCCGTATTATGAATGGGTTGGTTTACTCCTATAGTAGACTCGTTTGAAACTTTTTGCTGAGCTTCATTAATACCACCCATTAAATAATCAAAGTCCTTTTTTGTATTAGATACTCTTTCTAACCCAGAGCTACCTTTCTTAGTTATCTTTTCCTTTCTTACCATATTATTATTACCACCTGTTATTTTTTTATTTATTAGTTTTTTTTTTATTTTATTTCTGATTTCTTGTTCATTAGCAATACTTTTTTTTTTTATAATTAATGGTTTTATTATAGGGTTTCCTGATTTCCATAGTTTGTTATTTTTACTATTCCTTCTCTTCATTTCTTCGAAGTCTATTGGCAATTATATTACACCATCCACTTCCTTGTCTAATTCAATTAGCTCCTCTGTTGATAGCCCATCAAGATATTTATCTAATTCTATTATATTTTGTTTTGCTTCATTCTCGGCTATTACCCTTTCTCTCTTAGCTTTAAGCTGTCGTAATTCTTCGGCTTGTGGTATTCTAAATCCCCATTTTAACTCATGTAGCTTCTTTTTAAGAATTAATAGTTCTTTAGAAATATATGGGGCTTCTAATACTAACGTCATCATCTCATTATACTGTTCCTCATAATCCTTAGTATATTTGATACTCTCTTCACCATAATTAAAATCTCTATCATCGGATTGTTCCTCACCCTTAATTCTCTGTCCTCCAACCTTTACCATATGTTGAGTAAGTTCCTCACTTTCTATATCAGTTTCAGCCACTTTTATCTTTTTCTCATACATGCTCTTCCGTGCCCGTTGCTCCATATCATCTGCTTCTTGTTTAAGTGATATCCTTAAAGGAATGTTTTTCTTGAGCCCCATAAGAGTATCACTGGTATGCTCCGTAATACCATCATGCTCTATATCTTGTATGAAATCAACAAACATCCCCTTAACATCTATGCCCCTTGCTTCCAAACCCTTAACCGTTAATATTAAATCATTACTACCTAAAAGTCCTGCATATTCCTCATTAAATTCATCAGCTACTATATTTCCTATAGCCTTGTTATCTTGAATTGATTTTTTATAGGCTGAGGGGGTCGGATATTTACTATGCTCCCCTATTATTGTCCGTACTTGTGTGTCTCCTAAGTTAAAATGTGTTTTGGTCTTTTCAATAGCTTTATCTGGGTTTTTTTCCAATCTATCTTCATAGAAATTAACGAGTCTCTTATCTCTGGGGCTTATTTCAATATTATTATTTTCAGTCATAGTAGAATGTACCAAGTAAAGTTGTTAAAATGCTAATGAACGGCACGATTAATATTATGGATATGGCTATTTAAGCTTATGTATGAATACTCTCCAATCATATTTTCGGAATAAAGTTAACAATAAGACCTATATTAATAATACAAACATCCTACATGCCGACTCAAATATTTATAAACTTTTCAGTCATGATTTTAATAACATCGTTATTTTGACCTCTAATTAGTTTTTATTGGTGTCACCGAAATCGAAAAGTGGGATTCTTTTTCTCGGTTTTTAGCTGTCCCATGGGAGCATGTTTTTTATCTTTTCACTCGCAAGAAATCGCTAGTTATTTATCAAAAATCTATTTTTTTTTCAGTTTTCGTTCCTATTTTTTGATACAAAGTGAGATTTTTGGTTGACCACCAAATCACCAGTGCAATTATATTTCAAATATTATTTTTTAGAAAGACAAATTATACTAATTCTTAAAAATTCTATAAGAAAATAAAGGATTTTTACTCTTTATTGAGAATATTGGTGTTTATTCCATTATTCATAGAAAATATTGAACACTTTTCAGTAGTTTTACAATAATGTTTATAAATAATTATAAGTATATATTATTTAGAGAAAAATTACTTCCCTGAAATTATTCTCTTTTTCATAGCTGGAAAGTACCGCTAAAGCTAAACAAAAACAGCTTTCTTTTATTGTGGAGTATTAGAAGTCTTTTTGTATTTGGTTTAGCCGAATCGGGCTTTCTTTTTTCCCCTTTTTCATTATCCTCTTTCTAGCACCTCGTGTGCCTTTTGTTATTAAAATCTTTCTAAATTTGATTTCCTAACAATAAGATTTCAATTGTTAACTTTATCAATAAAAACGAACAATTTATAAACTCAGATTCTATATTTGTTGTAATACTCCATGATAAAAATAGAAGCTGAGTTATTACGATAACAGAAAAACTTACTACATCAATTAAAACCACCGACAAATTTATTTCCAAAAAAAGTTTATCTGTAAAAAAAAATTTAGAAAAAAATTTAACCAACAAAAAGAATTGTAGTAAGTGTAACAAATCGAGACGGTGTTCAAGCGGTCATGGTATATGTTTTGACTGCTATAGAGATACGTTAGAATATAAGAAAACCCAAAAACCGATTAAGAGTTTTATTAAACCAATAATCTCAGATTCTTATCATGGTAAGGTCACTAATGAAATAACTTTATTTAATAATGTATACGATATTTTGAAGAAACTTAGTAATTTGTATGACAATATCATATACGATAAAAAGAGTGGAAATATCTATTTTATTGATAAAAAATACAAGCTAACTTTTCCTTTCAAATATACGCCTTGTTATCCAAAATATAATGAGAGAGGGGTATTAGAATATTATACTTGTATCAAGCTTAAGCTTAATGGATTAAGTGTTAGAGATTTGATAACAAATATTTTAGATGATTTTAGTTGTGTAGCTAACATTGAGGTTGTGACACGACTTCTCCAAGATATTGTAAGATATTTTAGAAAATTTTATAGAATACCCCTTTTGTCAATAAATTACGACCTAGATTCTAAGGGAAAAAAATCAAAAAGCTCTAAAACAGTATTTGCATTGAGTAAAATTCAAACTAAATCCTATAAAAACCAATTAGTAGACCTTATTTTCAATGAAAAACCAATTGACTTCCTCTGGTGCATTGCAGAGGAGCAGAGAGAAAAGTATAAATTTGAGGTTTATTGGTTATTGGATTGTATTGGAAATGATTTTCATAAAATAGAAAAGAATTATTATTTTGATGATAATGGATATTTAGAATTATTAGAATATCATTTGAGGAATAGAGTGTATTTTAATGATTTTGATAGGGAATATATAGGGAAATATATTAATTTACGGTTTGAGGGGGATAGATTAGTTGTTAAGTTTAAGAGAAATATTAATGATATGATTTGGAGTTATGGATTTATTGATAAAGTATTAGATGATTTTATTGCTATTGGTATAAATGAGTTATATGAAATATTTGTTTATTATGGAATTAATCGAGAAGTTTTTGAAAATAACATTACAGCCGAAAATTATACACTATTCCACTTGGCTAAAGAAATACGTTGTAATGTAGAAACTGAGCAACCAGAGTTATTGGATAGGTTAATAGATAAAATTGGAAAAGAAAAAGAAAGGTTATCTGATAATCTTAAACATTGCATTGATTATTCAAATGGTTATGCAGAGTATGAGATAATAGGGAGTTACCCAAATGGAGTGAGTTTAGACAAGATAAAAGAAGACTTGATACTTTTAGAGAAAGATGTTAGACCTAAATATAAACCATTTGATAAATATCTAGATATTAATAATGAATCTTATTGTTCTAAGACTTATAAGGTTTCAAAAGGATATTTGCCGACTTCCGAATTTTCCATAGAGCCAAACAAATATGAGAAAAACGCAATTCCCAATGTCGAAAACATTATATACGAGCTTCACGATTTTAACATTTCAGAAAAAGAACTCTTTATACATACAAAACAGATAATATCAAAATATTGTTGATAATTGGCTATGAAAAATAGCTTCGGAAATTTTCACAATATCATTTATAAGTGTGCTAATATACTTATTTCTTAATGGAAATTAAAAATCCTAACTTAGAACATATATATCGAGAAAAAGATAAAATATTGGTCTTAGATGATTTAATCTTTAAAGATATTGATGATTATTTTCGAGACTATAGCAAATCAATAATTAAATAAAGCTAAATTCTGTTCAGTATTCCAGCGAATAATTGAAATAAATCGTTGAATTATCCAATAAAACTGAAATACTTTCAATTAACCCTCTCTCGCTTTTTTGCGGTTACATTTTTAAATACAATAGCCCCTTATTATATTGAGAATGCTAAGGTTTTAATAGTTAGTGAAAGGTTAACCATGACCTATCTTCTCGTATTTTTTTCCTTAGCATTTCTCAATCAATTTTCAAAATATCCAAAATCTATAACTTCCGCCCTCTTTTTTATTTTATTTGTTTCTGGTTGTGGTTTTGCATCATGTTTTATAATGGGGGATTCAAAAAAATATATTTTAATATCAGAATCCTTATAATCTACTTGTATGGGGATTTCAGTATCATTAGAATATTGAATACTCAATTTCTCATCGTCAAAATCATAGATATATCTCTTGAATAGGTTAACTGCAAATATCAAATCTCTTATTCCAATATTATGTTTATCATCAATAATATAGAGGCTTTTACCGTATCCTGTTATTTTCCACTTCTCACGTTGACTATAAAAAAACTTGGCATCAAATATCTCATTATTATAAGAATCAAATTTGACCGCCACAATCAAACAATTTTTACTTACAAACCCATTGTAATTAATATTAAAACGGAATTTATCGTGTTCACTTAATATTTTATATGTTTTGAATAAGAAATCAGATAAGCCAAACTTTATAATAAGCTCCCCATTATCATCGATATTATCGGGAAAATAACCAGAGCCAACCTCTAACAAGTATCTACCAAGCCCGTTTACCTTTTTGGGAAAATTCCTCTCTAATACTGAATATATCTCATATCTCGCACTCAAATCAAGTGTACTATTTGTAACGCAATTAACCAAAAACTTATATGTTTGCTTAGAACTTACATCTATCCTTAATATGAGCCTTACACCTTTCTTTATTAGCTCCCCAATACGCTTTTTATCAAATTCCCTCCCAGTAGCATAATTAAGAGCCTCTAACAAATCCACTATATTCTTAATCGCTATTTCTGAAGTAATAATTTCAGCTCGGTAATCTCTATAAACCCTATCTAATTTCTGGGCTATTATATTGGTCACTCTCCTCTATCATTTTCCGAAATGTATATTTAATTGCGTCTCTTAGTGCAGGGCATATCAATAAAAGCATTTCCTCAAAAGGTATTTTACCTTCACTGAATTGAGGGAGTGTCTCTGCTATTACTTTACTTCCCTCATTTAAAGCCTCGAGTTTATCCATATTTATGGTAAAATACTCAAGAAGATATCGAAAGAAATCCGTTAGTTTCGCATAGGGGCTATTCTTTAGTTTATTTAGTAAATCAATTATATCATCATCACTCATTAGCTCCCAGCTCCTTTTAGTGTTTTCTGATAAAGATTTGCAAATAAATCAGCATAGGTTTTGTATATTTCTTTTTCTCTCATATTACCATAATTCTTAGCTCCTAACATTCCAAGATTTCCAGAATAAACTCTTTTATTAGTCTTATCTGTAAGTTTTGTCATTATCCATTTATCAGAACCATCTAGTAGTATCTTTACATCATCATTTAGGATTTCTATATGTATTGATTCTAATTCTGCTTTTTTTATGTTCTTTTCGGTTGTTTTAGCAATGATTTTTGGCTTGTCGATAGTTATTATATCTTTTTTGGTTGGCAAAACTTTTTTATCCGCAGCACTTTTTTTATCCTGAACTTCTTTATTTTTATATTTTGAAAAATCAATCGGCAATTTTATTAATCAACTCCTCAAGTATTTCATCTTCTTTATCTGTTGTAGTATCAAGTGTTATTTCTTTATCTATGAACTTTGGTATCATTTTCTTAAGTATTTGTAAGGCTTCCGCTTCCCATATTTTATCAGTACATTTAAACCCAAGTATCTTCCCCGTTCTTATTTCTGGTTTAAATTGCTCTACTAAACCCATATCAACTAATCGGGCAAGGTATCTATAGAGGTCATGCCCCAGCTTTCTGTCGTGTTCTATTTCATATTCAGTATCTATATCAACCAGAATTAACCCATCTTTATGTTTTTTTAATATTTCTAAAATATTTTCTTTATTTCCCATTCTATTTTTTCACATCCTCTTTTTTTTGTTTTTTTTATTATTTGTGGAATTAATTCAAAAAATTTTTGGTCGAAAATTCCAATCGACACTTTTTTTATTATCCATTCCTTTAAGACCTCAAGCCTTCTAATCGGTTTACAACCCTGTATTGTTAACATTCTGGTCATGTATACTTCTTTCCTTATATTTTCTAAATATTTCTAATTGTTCAATATAACCTCTATTGGTATTCAATAATGCATCTTCCCCTTTTGATATATCTGCTTCTGGCATTTTAAATTCCACTCCCTCTAATACTTCACTAAGGTCAATTTGTAATAATTCTTCATATTTTTTAATATCCGCTTCAATTCTATTCTCCTTTTTGGTTTTAATATGCTCCAATTCTTCTATTATCTTATCCCGCTTTTCATTACAACTTTCAATTATTTTGTCTCCAAGTATATCAGTGGCTTCCCAAAATCTCTCTCTCCTTTCTTTATAAGGCTCGACAAGTTCACCATACTCCTCAATTACAGCATCCTTAAGTATTCTAAGAGCCTCAATATAATTATCTTTCCAATCCTTAAACCCCTTTACAAGCTCCTTATATTTCTTGGTCATATTAACATCTAAGTTCTTATACTTCTCTAAACCAGTTTCTTTTAAAGCCTCACATTGACTTTTAATACTATTTTGCTGTTCGGTTTTGTGTTTAATTCGAGCTTTCTTATGTATAACCCTTTTCCTTTTATTCTTTAGTTCATGTATATTACGTCTCATAGATTTCCTTAGTGTGCGTTCTATATTAATCCTTAGCTCTTCTTTAGCATCATCTAATTTATCAGATAGCTCAGCATCGTAATGTGGTATTACAGCATTCTCAATCTCATGCTTAAGTCCCTCAAGATTCTCGCCTTTAAAGACATTTATCATCATACCGACCATATTCCATCTTTTATAGAAGTCACTACTTCTTGTTGCATAGGCTTTTTCATATTTAATATCTTCAGAGGGGGGGTTGTATGGTAATCCATACTCCTTTATTTGCTTATATAACAGAGCCACTGGATATACAAATGCCTGAACCCCTTCCCTATTCGCATACCATTGTATTTTTCTTGCTAACGTAAAGGGCATATTTTCTCCCTCTGGGTCAAAATCAGACACTTCAAACACTACTAAACTCTTTCCGTTTGCTTTTGCTTTCATTATAGCATCATAACACATCATATCTGAGGGTTGTCCACTTCCACGTTCACGAATTTCCATATTGTATTTTCTTGCTATATCAAAAGGAATTATTTCACCTTTTTCACACCAGAGTTCTAAATGATTAGGTTGTGCTGTTTTGGTGTAGTATTTCACTGATTTCATCTGAATTTTAGCTATTTCTTCAGCTTTCCATTTTATTGTTTTACCGATATGTTTATAACTAAAACCTCTAAAACGTGTATTAAAGTCGTGTGTCATAACATCGTTAGAAGCCTCAATATAGGTTGGTATTTCAAGTTCATTATGTTTTTTATAATAAGGAATGTTATCGGGGGGTGGGTTCATTAGGTCTTTTATAGCATCGTAGGGTATTAAACCCATCTGTCTGGCAAACTTAATTCCATTTAGGCAATATCTCCAATGAGCATCATCATATTTATTATATAATACAGTTTTATCATCCTTTTCTATTTTATAACATCCATGAATTTTATAATGTAAGCCTCTGGGGTGTGTTAATAGGTCTCGTCTTGCACTTTCCTTATCCATTGGTTTCCCCAGCTCCACCCATTCATCATACTTTTCTCTCCAACCGTCATCTTCCCATATCTTAGCCATAACTTTACCAGTTCTTACAGCAGATAATATCAAACAATATGGGTCATTGTTTTCTGTGAGCCTTAAATCTTTAAGTGGTAAGCCAGTCTCAGCTTGAATATCCAATACAATTTTATTATTCTTGAATTGTAACCTTTCATATTCGTTTTTTGGCTCTCTCCTTATACGTTTACTTTTCCTCGTAGTAAATTCATAGCCTTGCTCTTTTAACTCTCTCTTATATCTATATGCCATAGCTTTACTTGAAATCTCAGCTCTCCCTATTTCCATTGGTGTCATACCATCCTTTAGGGCTTGTATTATTCTTTCCTTTTTGGTTTCTTCCATTTTTCAATCACTTCCCTTCTCTTTTCATTTTTTTTTAAAAATTTTTTTTAAATTTTTTTTTTTGCAAATTTTTTTTAATTTTTTGCATCGGAAATATATTTTAAAAGAACTATATTAATTCCACACTTTTTTTATAATTATACCAAATCCGTATAATTATACAATTCAAGTACAATTACACTAAATTTGTAGATTTAATTTAGGAAAAAAAATAGGAAAAATATAATATTAAAAAAATGGTTGGTAAATACTATTATACTATACAAAATAGTAATTTTAACGTATTAAAGGGTCTTTTCTTGATATTTTCAATTAAAATAGTATTAAACATTGAATATTATGACTTTTGAAAAAAATGCTCTAATTTGGCTTTAAAATAGGGTTTTTTTTTGGAAAAAATTTTTATCGGTAAAAAAATTTAGAAAGGATTAAAAATTGAGCAAAATACAAAAACTCTTAATTATTTATCCAAAATTCAAAACTCTTATGGGATTTTATTCAAATCGAAAATTTAGGGATTTTTTTCTCTCTTCTGAAATAATTATTCTAAGCATAGTTTTTAAGATATGGTATCATTTTTTTTATAAGAAAATTAGTATTGAAAAGCTTTAAATTTCATAACTCATAAAAGATTAAGTGTAGAAAGGGGCTTCTCAATGGTCGGGAATAACTATAATCATTTCTATACAGTTATTATATAACTATAATATTGAATGGTTTATATGGAAGAGGATTTGCTTACTAAGTTTCTTAAATTAATGTCTTCCACTATTACAGACTCTGAACTTGAATTAATCAAACTTGGAAACTCATTAAG
>Ga0114925_10000805_pt1 | contig 14683 bp, 16 predicted proteins | sample SumtaG_2_FD_87287 | JGI IMG/M metagenome (GOLD analysis project Ga0114925, IMG submission 87287) | Deep subsurface microbial communities from Indian Ocean to uncover new lineages of life (NeLLi) - Sumatra_00607 metaG | ecosystem: Environmental > Aquatic > Marine > Oceanic > Sediment | place... | reverse complement strand
TGAAAACCTTTACCTTTGGTTACTGCAATTATATCTATTAGTTCACCTTCATTTAATACATCTCTAACTCTAATTTCTTTACCTAAATTTTTCAAAGTAAAGTTTAATTCATCCTTTGGAACATTTGATGAATTAACCTTAATTTCAATTATATCCGGTTTTTTTCTAGGTAATGAAGTTTTATGTGGCTGAGTTTGAAAAACCCCTCTAATTTCACATGTCTCATTTAAGTCTTCAAAAATTTTGTTTTTTAATTTTTTAATATCATAATTTTCAATATTTGGAAGACTCACCTTTCGAGCTAAAAAATTATTAAATTCTTTAGTAAATATTTCTCCAGCAATATATTTACCATAATCATCTTCTTTATAGACTCTAACACCAATAAGCACTAATGGAGGAACCTCAACTACGGTTACAGATTTCATTAATTCTTTTCCGTAGTATGGACTATTTGGTTGATCTTCAATATAAAGTACATGAGACATTCCTACTTTGAATCCCGCAAAACCGAGGAAATTAATCCCTTCTGAATTATCTTCCCAATGTCTTATTCGCGCTTTTATTGATGATGCTCTTTTTCTTGGGAGGAATGCTAAAGATCCATGTCTTGGTGCATGTTTTTTACGATGACCCATTATAATCACTAACTTTTGGAATTGAATTTTTCAAAATAAATAAATTTTTTCATTCTTATTTAAATCTGTTGATTTTCACTTATGGATAAAAAGGGGATATTTATATTTTTCTTTTTAAAAAAAGGTTTAAATGAATTTAAAGAATGTTAGTTATTTTCAAGAAAAAGAAAATTTAGCGGGAAAAAAAGACATAGTATTATTTATCGAATGTAAAAAATGTGATTTAAATGAAGAAAACAATATTCAAAATAAAAAGTGTATAAATTGTTTATTATTTAATTTATTTCTTCATAAAGATCGTAATATTAGTTTCATATCAAATTCTAGGAATGACATTCTAATTGAATCTCATCATATTGAAATCTTTTTAGATTATTATAAAAAAGTCAAAAAAATTAAAAAGATAATTCAAAAGATCTTAAATGTTAGGAATCAAAAATGTAGTTTCGAAGAGTTTAAATGTAAAATTTCTCCTAGCTTTATGGAATTACATAAAATAAATGAATATAATTATTGTGATCCTCTCCAAATTTTCAATATTATCTTAGAATTGAAGTCAAATATTGAAAAGGCAAAATTAAATAATTCGGTATGCAAAAAATGCCTAGTTCACCTTGAAAATTTAATTAAATTCATTTTAGAAATTCTTAATAATTTAGACGTAATTCAATATTATAAGAATTATCATAATAAGCATGTCCATTTTTATAAATATCTATTTTCCAATTTGCTACAGTTAAATAATAAAACTCACGAAGTTCAAGAATTTCATTTAAAGGAAAATGAAGTACCAATAACAACTTATAACATTGGAAAATATAACATCTTTAAGGTGATTATACATCAACTAGCATGTGAAAATGAAAAATTATATCGAATAAAATTATTTCTTGAAGAAGATAAAGAGAAAGATTATATTGAGAAAATCTTAAAAGATACTGTTTTAAATATAGAAGTTGCTGAATTTAATAGTATTATTCCTTTAGAAACGTTAATAAATCTTTTTAATAATAAATCTATAGAATATTTGAAATCAAAGTACAAACTTCCAGAGTCCCAAATAAAAAAAATTGGACTACTTGCAGCTTTAAAAAAATTACAATTATGTAAATTATTTCCATTATTAGTCGATGATCTAGTGGAAGAAATATTCTTAGACTCTCCCTATAATGATATATATGTAAATCACCAAAAATTTGGTCGATGTCGGACCAAAATAAATTTGAATTTAGAAGAAATAGAACGCCTAAAAACAATGGCTAGATTATATAGTGGTAAAAGGCTAGATTACATGAATCCTAGTATAAAATTGGTAATAAAAAACCAATATTTCAACTGTAGATTTGCAATTGATGTTGATCCTATCCAAATACAGAATTTCGCTTTAGATATTAGAAAACTAAACAAAAATATCTTCACTATACAAGATCTATTGAAAAATGGTACTCTGAATCCATTAATGGCAGCATTTCTCTATTTTAATCTAATACGAAAAATAAATATAACTATTACTGGTAAGACCGATACAGGTAAAACGACCCTAATTAATACATTAGATTTATTAACACCAAAAGAATTTAGGAAAATATATGTAGAAAATGTGACGGAATCATTAAAGCAAGTCGATTTTGGTAAGCATCAATTAAAATATCAAGTAGATTCATTAGAAGATTATTTGACACAAAAATATTCCAAAAGTAATATTATTAAGACACTCTTACATCGAACACCTGACATAATTTATTTGGGCGAGATTTTAACAAAAGAAGAAGCCGAAGCTATGTTTCATTGTTTAGCAGCAGGTTTAAAAGGTTTTCAGACAATTCATGGAAACAACATAGATTCTTTGATGAATCGTTTTCTCCATCACTTTAAAATTAATGAATCATGTTTATATGATCTTGACATCTTGATATTAATGAAAAAAGAACGAAATGTAAGACGTGTTCTTTCAATATATGAAATATGTAAAAGTAATAGCGATAAATATTATGATTCCATTTTTAAATATGACCCATCTTCAAAGACATGGAAACTATTAAAATCCCTTTATGAGACAAAAATAATAACTGAATTAAAAGAACATGAAGATTTACCAATTGATAAATTCAAATCCATAATAAAGATTTACAAGGAAATCTTTGAATATATATCAGAAATAAATGATTTAGATAAAATCGAATTAGTAGACTTATTTCATAAAATCTCCTATTATTCATTCATCTCTGTTGATTCTCTTAATCATTTCTGGGGTGAGTGGAAAAAAAGAGGGATTTAAATCCTTAATTTTGAAATCTTTTCTATGACAAATCTTTTAGAAAAGTCGTTACTCCTAGGATTTAGTATTTTTTTACTGACGGTTTTCTCTTCGATTTTAATACCATTTCTCGACGATATAACTGAATTTAACAATCAAGAAAAGAACAGTTTAGAGACCTACACAGATTTTCTTGATGAAATTAACGATGCTATTCTGTACATTATTAACAATCCCGAAGAATCTTATCTAAAAGATATCCAATACCCAAGTAACCTTAACTTGACATTTATTGACTCTTTTATCATTAGTGAGTTTATCATCAGAAGTATTATATATAATAAAATTTTTTCCTACAATAGTAGTTTCTCTAATTGTTTCTTTCATGGAGTTCCCCCAAAGACGTATATTCTAAATGTTTCTTATCCTTTTTCTAAAATAATCGTTAATTTTATAACTTTATATTAAAGATGTAGATTTTATGAAAAATATTGAAAAGTATGTTGAATTTTGTTTAAAATTTCATAAGTATAAAATCCCGAAATTTAGATTTAAGGAAATAGACGAAAGATATCAAGATTTGTATAGAACACTATATAATATTAATGATTCTGATGTCAATAAAGCAAGTTTTGTAATCTTTATATCTTCCTTTTTTATTTCTATTACAATTTCAATATTATTTACTTCTATTGATTATTTAATTATAATTTTATATTCAATAACTCTGTCAATGATTTTTGCATACAAGTTTAATTCAATTCTGTATAATGATATATCTAAAAAGGAATCATTGCTAAATTCAATTCTTTACTTTATCAAAATCGATTTCTCATTAATTCAAAAAACTAACAAAGAAAATTCTGAAAATTGTATTCATTTCATTGAATTACTTAAATCATATAAAATCCCAATTTCAGCCAATTTTAAAACTATTTTCTGGAGAATTCATATAGGAAAAAACCCTGAAAAAGAATTATTTGAATTAAAAACACCATCCCTCGATTTTGATAATTATATTAAAAGTTTACTAATCAATAATTTTAACTTTTATGATTATAACAATTTTGATGAGAATACTTTAGAAAAGCAATTTAAAATTTATCTTAGGCAAATACAATCAAAAATTAGTATTTTATTTTTTGTTGGACTATTTTTTCCAATAGGTATATGTTTTTTAATTCTATTTCAAGTGATAAATATGATATTTTTAATTTCTTTTATCCCATTATATATAATTTCCATTAATATTTTATTCAAGAAATTTGTCAGAAACCAAAGTTATTTGATAGGATTAATAAATAACTTTTCGAGCCATGAAAGAAAAAAATTTGAGGAATTCACATTATTCTTAAAGGGTTTTGCATCCAATTTAAGAAGTAATATATCGCCTGAAAAGGCGCTTCTTAAATCTTATAATCAAAATAAAAACTTTATTACAATCTTAAAAAAACCTTTACGGAACCAAATATCAAATCTCCTAACTTTTTCACATTCAATTAGCGAAATTTTAGGCGTTTTAGGAGCAGAATTGAAATCTTTACGATATTCAATTATTTTAGATGCGATAAAAAAATATATTGAAAGAAGTGCTTATTTTACATCGGATAAAATTTTAGAAATCTTAACAATAATAAATAATCATCAAAAGCTTGAAAGAAAATTAGAAGTTCTCCTAAAGGGTGAAAAATTTAAAATTCTTTTCTTTATTTTTCTCCTCCCGATTGTTACAGGAAGTATTTCTGGATTATTCCCTATATTTAACATAATAATTGGAAATATTAACTTAACTGGAAATGATGTTCTGTTGGTCTTTAAAAATTCTCTTGATCTCTACAATATGATCGTCATAATAGCAGTTTTAATATCAAGTATCTCAATAACATCAAATTATTTTTTAAAAATTTTATGTTATACAAGAAAATTTCCATTAATTTTGGTCTCAAATACACTATTCCTCCTCACATTTTTAATTTCTTTTATAAATATCTCTAATTTCTTTTAAAACTAAAATTGCGGGACATCTATCTTTTAACAAAACATAAAAAGATATATCAATTCAACAAATAAACCTATCCCAATAAAAATGTTCAATAGCCAAGAATAAAAAAAAATTAGTTTGAAAAATGGTAAACCTTCTAAATTATTTACAAATACCGTTGATTCTATTTTTTCTATTAATATATAGAAGGGTATTAATAAAATTAAAAAAATAAGAAATGACAATGAGGATATGAGGAGATCAGTCGAAACCAGAGAGGATATGAAAATTATAATATTGATCCCTAAAATAATTGAAATTTCTAATAATAGAATATTTAACTCAAGCATCCCCAATAAAAATTTGTATAAAAATATTTAAAGTCAACACCTTGTTTGATTGGGAGATGAACGTATGATTATTCATTTTTGTTCAATTTTAATTAAAACAAATAAAATATTTATTATCAAATTTGATTTTTTTAATTAAAATTAGTTAGAAAATATTAATTAAGAAAAAAAGCTGATAATAATTATGAAAAATTTAAAATTAAAAGGTTTAAAATTTAGTAAAGGGAAGTATCAGCTTTTTAATGATCGCTTTGTTTTTTTCCCACCACAAGTAATTGATATTTTAGCCTCTATTTATGGTGAAGGTGTCAAATCATTATTGGTATGGCTAGGTAAAAAAGCAGGTTGGAAGTTGATACAGACCTGGGAAGAAAATTTAAAACCAAAATCTTTGGATGACTTAGTAACCCAATTCACAAATATTTTAGGTAACCACGGATGGGGGCGGTTTAATCCTAAAAATGTGTCCGAGGATTCAATAACTATCGAGCTTCATCATAATATTTCATCAGAATTAGAAAATAAATCAAGATACTTCTGTTATTTTATTACCGGATTATTAGCCGGATTTGGAGAATTTGCATTATACAGAGTAAATGTAGTAGAAATTCAATGTTGTCTGGAGGATTTAAATCTAGAGAACTGTGAATTTAGAATTGAAATAAAAAAAAATTAAGTCATATTACCAAGGATCCCATTCCTCGGGATTTAGTTCATCATTATCAGATTCTTTAATATTATTTTCAAATGATTCGGTATTAATAGGATATATTGTATTATCTATATCAGAAACATCCTCTAGCTTCTGAGATTCTATTTCCTTTAAATGTGGTTCATTATCAACCCTTACGGTTTCTTCTCCTATTACAACATCTTTAAATGCAGAAATTAGAGAAAGAAAATTAAAAAATTCTTCTCTATTCATTTGAACTTTTATTGATTCTTCATTCCTTAGAAGTGCAAGTTTGATAATTCGAACTTCACCGCTAATTTCTACAGAAGTTATTTCAATATTTTCATTTCTATTTTTTAACTGAATTCTCCATGAAGTTTCTCTAGTTTTTTCAATTTCCATAATTAAATTTTCACATAATAATTAAAGTTCATAATTCTAGTAAAAACCATTAAATATAAAATTAATTCGAAGTATTTTGTCAAGGTATTTACTTTAAAAAGAAAACGATATAATAAGAGAGGATTACAAACAATATTAGAGGAGGACGGATTTGACATAATATTTGAAACTTATTTTTCTTAAAATTATATATTAAATTTAATGATTTTATGAGATATTTTTTCTCAATGTAATCACTTAAATCTGAATAATCAAAGAATTTATAATATGCTCTTATATATGTTTTTTTAAGAATTGAGAGCTTTAGATTTAAATTTAAGAAGAGTATAAATGAAGAACTATCTCCAAAAGATTTATTGAGGATCAAGTTAGCTATAAAAAAAAAGACAAAGAATGATGAAAAGACTAGGAAAAAAGAAAAAATAATTGTTAAGTTTAAAAGCACAATAGGATGTACAAAAAATATGAAGATAAATAATTTACCATCGGCACCACCAATAATCTTTAAACTAAATAGTAAAAGAGATATGGAAAACACAAATATTAGAATAAAAATTTTTAAAAAAATAATAATTACAAGAAAGTCAAGAAATAAAAAAAACTCAAAAATGTTTTCGACAATCCCTAATACATAACTGAATTTAAAGAATCTTTTTGGTACTTCTCTACGTTTTAAATCTAAATAGAGAAAGGCAATGAAAGATATACTTATAATATTAAAATTGATAATATAAAACAGATTTATCAAATCAATAGAAATCTCCTTCCCAAATATCTATAAATGTTTTTAAACTCCGTGCTTTTATATTTTCTATTCTAAATCTATATATTTTAATCCTTCCAAACTTTTTCTCTTGAATTAAATCAAGATTTTTAAGGCGATTTAAATGTGTCTTAACATTTGAATAATTTAAATTAGTTTTCTTAATTATCAATGAAATAGTTAATTCTTCATTTAGAGCAAGAGCCTTTAAGATTTTGACTCTAGCTTTTGATCCTAATATGTCTTCAATTAAATGTTTATTCTCAGAGTTTAACATAATTAAATATTTATTCCTTTTAATCTTAGTATCTCTATAATAATTTTTTCTAAATTTAGTAAATTAATTTCTGGAATTTGAATCATGGCTCTTCTACCTTTAATTTTCTCACTTAGGACATTAATTAGAACTATACTTTCGCGCTTAAATTCTTGAAGATAATTCCATAATTGAGAGCTCGATCTAGGATTCAATCCTAAATTTTCACATATGATATGATATCTTTTCGAAATTTCTAAGAAAGAAATATCTGTATTATTTGAAATTTGTAAGCCCTTGATCATTGCTAACAAAAAAAATAATTTCTGAGAAGGCATATATTTTAAAATATCTAAAGTTGAAAATGGAACTAACTCCTGGCTTCCAAGCCGGACACATTCATTATCTATAACTTTTAAATTTCTACTTTCAGCAATTTTAGTTGCTTTCCATATGATATTTAGCCCATACCGGATATCACCAATACTATATGTTGATTCTACAATCATATTTATCAGGTCTTTAGATAGAACATTTTCCTTTAAACTTAGATGGGTTCTATACTTTAAAATTCCAAATATTTGTTTCCTTGAATAATTGCTGAACTTAATAATATTTCTTTGCATCGTGCTTATAGTACTATAATCTAAATTATTTAAGCAAGAAAGATCTCTTACAATTCCAATAATTGAGACTCTTTGTTGAACATTTGTCGAGTCATCATTAATTCGAGTTAACAAATATAACAAATCCTCTCCCTTGTTAATAAGATAACTTAACTCATCTAAAACAATTAGAATGTGTATATTTTGCTGATTAAGAAGATCAAGCAGGATCTCTAATAAATCTTGAGGGGAATATCCTCTTTTAGGAAAATTCTTATTAATTAATCGAATAATTTTAATTAACACTTTATAACTAGTTCTTTCTTTCCGGCAATTAACATGAATATATTTAATACAAATATTTCTCTTAATTGATGCCTCTTTTAGCATTTCACCGAAAACTTTTATAGTAACGGTTTTTCCAATCCCCGTTCTTCCCGTTATTAAAATTTTCCTAGAGATTGAATTTGGATTTGTAATAAGCGTTAGGAACAGTTGAGATAAAAGAGATAGTTCTTTCTCTCTGTATGGTAATCTATCTGGAATATAATTAATATCGAGCTTACCTTCATCGAGAAATAATGAGGGCTTTCTTAACAATTCTTCAAAATACTCCATAGTAACAATGATTTCACAATAGAAGTTTATTATAAATTTAAAAAAGGATCGTTTATAATAAAATACGGAGTATTAGTTTTTTTATTAAAAAATTAGTATGGAATAGTTTGGGATAAATCCATCTAACTTTTTACCTCTCTAAAAATCTGTAGATTTTCTAAAGTAAATTGATTAAATCCAATATAATTATTCCCCACTTAAGGTTAGCACAAAATATATTTCATTAATTTATTCAAAGATTGTCTATGTAATATTCAATATCTAATAATAATCTCTGGTAATGCTTTTTTCTTTACTCTTTTAAATCTGAATAATATCACCAGTGAAATCAATAGTATTATTGCTGATATAGAGACAAAAATGATAATATTTAAATGAATCACGTTTTCTGCTTCATGGATATTTATATTTAGATTTAAGGTGAGTGTTTTATTTTCTAAAGAGAGTGAACCATTATAGATGATATTCAACTGTAACTCTTTATTAGATGGTAGTATTTCATAAGGAACGGATACCGATAATATGCCAGATTGATCAGTATTGCGAATTTCCGTGAAGGTAGTGTTTTGATCGTTTAAAATTACTAATTCAATGTATTGATTCTTAAGTGGAATTTTAGTATTATTTAAATAATAGTGACAAAATAATTCAATAGTCAAGTCTTCATTTTTTCTTAAATCCTCTTTTAAGTTAATGACATCAATATATACAGTATTCTTTTTACGAAAGACGTCATATTGAAATTCAGTATCATTATAAACATTATTATTTACTAAGACAAATATTAATTCATTTACTCCTAAATTTAAATCATTAATTGAAGATAAAACTATATCAATTATCCCTAAATAATTAGTAGTGAGGTTAGATTGGAATATAATAGAGCTATTAGACCTTATCAGTAAAGTAATTAATTGGTTATTCAAAAATGAATTATTTTCAATAAAAGTATCATAAAATCTTGCTTGAAAAACAAAACTTTCTTCGTAGTTTATAAAATATTTAAATCCAATTAACTGACAGAGCGGGAGTCTTTTTCGTATTTTAACCTGAATTGTTTTTAAAAGATTAGATACTATCTCCATTGTACCAATTTGGTGGTAAAAGCTTAAAAATTTTATATATAGAAAATGAGTATAATTATCAAGAGTTAGATTTAAGGAATCTATACTGATATTCCAATTTTCTGTAAAATTTCCAATGCTATCATATTTGGATGAATTCCAAATTACTGTATCAAATTCGTCAGAGATTCTAATTTGAATATAAGCTTCTTCGCTGAGGGGATTATAATTTAAAGTCCAGGCGGCATCAATAATAATCATTTCATTAGGATAATAATCATCTTTATCAACTTCTATATTGTTTAAATTACATCCATAACCGATAACTGAATTAGAAATACTAAGAAGTTCGATAAGTGAAACAATTAGAAATAAAAAAAATAATAATATCTTTTTCACATGAACAATTTTGCTTTAAACTATAAAAACCAAAATAATTGCGAAAGAAATTTATTTTAACAAATATTTTTATTAAGAAATATCAAAGAAAAAATTAAGGCATCAACATGGGAAAAGTAAGAACAATATTAATAAAAAATGTATCTAAAGAATTAATAAATAAATATCCAGATGTCTTTACCATCGATTTTGAAACAAATAAGAAGCTTTTGGACAAATATCTTGATGTTGATTCAAAGCACTTGAGAAACCGGATTTCGGGGTATATTGTAAATCTATTGAAAATAAAAAATCGGGAATAAAAGCTTTTAGCTTAATAAAAACATTTTGTAATACTCTAATTTAATTAATTATTGGAGGGATAAAAATTAACAGGGATGTTATAAAAATGGCTGATCTTCTTAGAATGGGTCATACTATGTTAAATATAGCCTGTCCTGTTTGTAATAATCCAATATTTCAAAACAAAAGTGGAGATAAGTTTTGTCCTAGTTGTGATAGAAAAGTTGTTGTTGTAAATGACAAAACAGCTCAATCCTCTCAAAATAATAGTCTTAATTTTAAGATTAATCTAAATATCAAAACAAAACTTGGGGAAGTAGTTTATTCCTCATTAGAAGATGTTATTTCTAAAAAGATTCAGTGGATAATAGAAAAATTGTATGTAGAAACTGATCTCGAAATAATCCGGAGTTATATTGATTTAATCTCGAGTTTCCTCAATTTATTAAATAAGATCAATCCTACCTTTAAAAAAATTCAAGAATAAATTCTTTTGATCTTGATTTTAAAAAGAAATTAACAGCAATTAATAATCTTATTTATTTTAAGCTATATTCTAAATATGGATTTTAGTAGTAATGCTTCTGCCGGGATTTGAACCCGGGTCCCGAAGGTGAGAGCCTCAGATGCTTGGTCCTAATCGTACCATTCTCCTGATACAACTTAAATTGACCGGTCTACACTACAGAAGCTTTTTTTTTAAATCAAAACATTGTTTCAGTTTATACTTAATAAATTCAAATTATTTTAAATATTTATTAGAATTTCACAATATAGGATTGAATATAATTTGCAGATAAAATTTCTCAAGATCTCCTTATACCCTAATTTGATTTAACCATATTAATAAATTTAGTTTTAGAGAAACAGAGGTTTCAACAGATTGACATAATGATCCCTTATGGAATATTCCGCGATTTTTGTGGCCTCAGATATTACTTTCTGTGTTAAGACCGTTTTAAGTTTATATTCTTTTGCTAATAATTTATCTGCTAGATATATTATAGCCCCCGTCAAAATAAAAGGGTTTCTTCCACCCCGATGCCATAGTGGAAGATCTATTAAAATTTCCCTACATTTTTTCAGCAATTTATTTTGAAATTCATCCTTCATCCAAATTGATCTTTTTTTCTCCAATCTTTCTGAAAGATCTTTATGGTTAATAACTTGACTTGTTAACCTTACAAGATAGTCTTCACTCTTGTGGGGTATTGACTCATTATTTAAATGGTGTTTATACCTTATTCCATCTCGCATGATCAACCTAGGATTTACACGGTGTCCAAAATTTTGAAAAGCTTTTGCTATTTCATTAATTGTAAAAGGAGCATTGTGATATTCTTTTCTAACAGCATGAAAAATACAAAATGCGATTAACGATATATTATTAATAACTTTTTGCTCATTTTTAAGAATTTTTTTGTAATAATATGCTGAGTTATTACGAATATTTTTATTTAAATTAAGGTATAATGAAACTTTGTTTAGGATATTGAAGATTCGATATTCTGTTTCGTGATTTTTAATTCTCAAGAATTGGGCATAATTCTTTTTTAACCTTCTAAATAGTTTTTGTTCATTGGGGGGTAATAACCTTCCTGTTTTATCTTTTAAGTATTTCGAATTCTCATAATCAATAAATGAACCAAGTCCACCTATAAAATCTGTTCTTTCTCCCAAGGCGACATATTGTTTACTAAGGTTCCCCGTTTTATTTGCTTTATTAAAAATGAATGACGATTCTTTAAATAGTTTGTTAGTAACTAAACCACATCTGCTACATACTTTTTCAAAGCTATTAATAATGATACTTCCTTTACATTCAGGGCATTTTTCACTAGTTTCATCCATATTTTCTTTATAACTAATTTTAATCACTATGATAATTCAGTTTTAAATTTATAATTTCAACCCTGCTTTATCTTAACTATATGGACAATTAATTAGGTTAAGTGAAACATTATTACTTCTTAATGAACTATTTATCTATGGTGTAAGAGAGAGGGATGATTAAAAGTAAAATCAATGGGATTTAAAATGTTCAATATAGAAGATTATTAATTTACTTCATTAAAATATAAAAGACTTTAGATGAGTCAAATGAAGACAAGTCAGAATTATAAGAATATTAAGGTAATACAAATAAATAACATTGAATTACTTCAAGAAATTAAAGACAAATTAGAAAAAATATTTCAAGGTAGAAGAAAAATAATGTATTCAGATATAATTAATTTAATAATAAGGGAAGGTAAAATTGGGGATAGCTACAATGAATTAATTTTATGGTGTAATTATAAGATTAGGCTAGGAGAAACTTTTTTAGAAATTTAGGAAATGGTAATAAAATTAGTACTTTATACTTAATTTTTTTTTTGTAAAAAAGTTAAAATACCAAAAAGGAATTATAAATACTTAATTATAATAGTACTAAATTATTTATTTTATTTAAAAAACTAGAAATATTTATCACATATACTAATTTTAATTCAAAATAATCAGAAGAACGATTATTTACTTTATAATTGATTTATCAAGGTGGATTTTTCCATGGTTCGATATACAGCAGACCATAAGGTTTATATAAAGATCCTCTATTGGGGTATGGCAGGATCAGGAAAAACAACAACAGTTGACACATTATATAGATATACTAAAGAAAACGAAAAAGATATTGCACCTACTGGTAATTTAACAAAAATTTCAATGGCAAGTGGATCAACTCTTTATTTTGATCGGGGTATTTTTCAATCTACTAAACAAAAAAGCCGGGGAAAAGTTTTTTATCATGTATATACCGTGGCGGGGCAAAGAAGGTTTGGTCCGCTAAGAAAAAAGATTTTTAAAGGAACAGACGGGGTAATTTTCACTGTAGATTCACAAACTCATTTTTTTGAAGACAATATCGAATCTTTAAAGGAATTGAAGAATATTACAAGAGGTAAATTAATTACTGAAATTCCCCTCATTATTATGCTAAACAAACAAGATCTCACGGAGGTCATCGGAGAAGAAGACTTTAAACAAGTTTTAAAAGATGAAAAACTTTGGTTTAAACCTGAAGATGAATATTATAGGTGGAATCCGATAATCTATAGTACATGTGCATTATATGAAAAACGAAAAGACGTTTATCGTAGCTTTACAGAATGTGCTAGAAGAACAGGCTTATATCAGATATATGGAGACGGTGAAGCACCAATCGGAGATAATTCTAAAGACTTTCGTGAATTTTGAATTGTTTAATTATTTTATATCATTATTTAAAAACTCAATTGTAAATTCTATTGTGTTATAGATTTAGATCAAATTTAATTTCAAAGAATGTGGAGTAAAATAAGGTTGTAAAGATTCAATGAAAATGACTAGACAAGGATGATCTACGAAAGTAGGAATGATAATTTATAGTTACTTTGAGGATTATAAAAACCTTTACTCCAGTAATTAAAATTTTATAGTCTGAATAAAATATAAAAATATTTCTTCATTTTTATAGTATAATTAAATAAAAAAAGATGTGAGTTAAGAATGGGCCTCTATAATAGAATAAAGGATGGCTTACCAAACCAATTTTCGATTTTTCAAATAATGAGCGCGCTGGGTATTGATGCTTCGGAAGTAAGGAAAGTAAGGAATCTATTAAAACAATTTGTTTTACAGGGATATATTAAAAGATTATCAAAGAATATGTATCAAAAAATTGAAAAAAGGATTTAAAAAAAATTAATTTAGTTATTTACTTTTAAATTTACTATCAGTTGTGGGAATATAAACTTAACTAATTGGCTGAATGAATCCAAAACACCTTCCCCATTTATAGCGGCAGTTTTCTTAAGGGCTAAATGTTTAAATCTTGAAGAATTAATATGAGTCATAAAGTCTGTTTCAATTAACTTGTTCAATTCAAGTAAGTCATATTTATTTAATGAAACTACGATTGGAATGTTATAAATTTCTGAACCGAATAGTGTTTTTAATTCCATCCATGATCGTAAATTATGTTCGAAGCATTTCTTCTGAGAATCAACTACAAATATTATCCCGTCAACGCCGTTCAATGTTGCAGGTCGAGTGCTAGAATAAAAATCTTGACCTGTTGCAGAATAGACTAAAAACTTTAAATCCCATCTAGCTCCTTTAAATTTTAAAACACCAAAATCAAAGAAAAGTGTTCTTCCTACTGTGCTGTCAATTGACTTCAGTGAATTTTCTTTATTAAAACAAGAAAATAAAAATTTGACTGAAGTTGTTTTTCCTGACATTGCCGGACCGTAATATACTATTTTTACTTGTAAAGTTTCATTTTCAAAATCAAATATCATGTTAATTCTAACCCCAAAGTGATACTATTTTATCACCCATAAATGATTTTTTACCATCTTCAATCAGATCGGA
>Ga0114925_10000803_pt1 | contig 14698 bp, 14 predicted proteins | sample SumtaG_2_FD_87287 | JGI IMG/M metagenome (GOLD analysis project Ga0114925, IMG submission 87287) | Deep subsurface microbial communities from Indian Ocean to uncover new lineages of life (NeLLi) - Sumatra_00607 metaG | ecosystem: Environmental > Aquatic > Marine > Oceanic > Sediment | place... | reverse complement strand
AGAAGCCCCTAAAGGGTCGAAAATTCCAAAAAATATTGGAGAAATCCAAAAATCCTCTGCCCTTATCCACCAACCTAAAAGGTGCGAAAAAAACATCCACAGCATTGACAATCCGCGTAAAATATCTACGGTTTTTATTCTTGTCATAGGATTTATTGACTTGAATTCTTTATCTTTTTTCTCTCTTCAATTCTCATTGTTAATCCCGATGCAATCCTGCCTATTTGAAGTTTAATAGACGGATAGTTTCTCCATTTTGAATGATATATTGCTTTAATTAGCAAAAATACCAAAATAATTGTTATTATCACAAAAAAATAAATGTTATACCAGTGTAATTGACCTAAAAATACAAAATAGAGTAAATCATGTGCTACATATATAGTAAGAGAATAAAATGAGAAATAGTATAGAAATCTATAACTTTTTTCAGTCTTAATAAGCTCAAACTCTTCAAAGCCTAATAGGACTGCTAACATAATTAAATTTACTCCTAGTGAAAAAAAGATCCATGGAAAAGATGCAATATGATATGGTTTATCATGTCCATTTATAATACTAGGAATGATTAGAATTGCTCCTATTATAATTGATGGGAGTAAAAGTTTGTTTTTTAGTGCTAATCTCCTCTCATCTTGATTATCAATTTGATATATATCAAAAATCTGATCTCCTATAACAGTACCTATAAGAAGGAAACTAAAACCGAAGAAAAGGGGATCCATTTCAATTGAATTAAATAGGAAATGAAAAAGAACACCAAATGAATTAAACTGTCCTTCATGGGGTGAGAGTATATGAAATAATAAATAATTTGCTATCCAACCAAGCATTGCTATAACTAATCTGGTCAATTTTGAAGTTTTTAATAATGGCCAGGCTAAAAATAATGAAACGGTTATATTCAAAATTATAAACCAAGTCCAAATTTGTGAGATATCATTATACATAATCGCAACACCGATGTTAATGGAAATTGAAAAAATAAATAATAATAATGCTCGTAAAAAATACTCGTTTTTAATCATCTGATCGCTATATGTATCTGAATTTTTTGCTTTTAGACGTCTGCTCCTAACATATAAAGTAACACTTAATCCTGCAACAAATATAAAGCCAGGACCGCCTGTACGATCTATATATGGAATAGTGAAGAAAGACAACCACAGATCAGAAGTTACGAGCCACCAACCGACAGCATGGACCCATATCATTTCTATTATAAAAAGCCCGCGAAATGAATCAATACTCTTGAGTCTTTTCATAACAATCTCAAATATAATATCTTTGATGCGAAAAAAGGTTAATGATTATTATTTCTTCTACATTCTTGTAAAGATTTCAACGATTTACTTAAAGAAATCTCTCCATCCAACAGTTTTTCTATAATATCTTTTAAAACTTCTATACTTTCGATTGAATTATTATAAATCCGCTTATTATTTGGCCCTTTAAATTTTTTTAATTTAATATCGCTAAATATCTTCACATAATTTTCTTGATTTACTTCAATTCCATCCCTTAAAGCCAAAATCAAAGCTGAAGCCTCGTCCTTAGGTATTTTTCTTTTTTTATCGATAATTTTTAATTTTGAGGATTTTGACTCATCAATTAAAAAGACTCTTACATTCTTGCATCCATTCAAATCGGTATAGAAATTGCTAATTAACTCTAAAGTTATTGGTAATACACCTCTCCCAAACTTAAACTTCAAATTTAATGAATTTGGGGCATCATTTTGAAATGTTTCAATATATTTTATAACTTTATTAAGCAATTCTTCTTTTTTGAAAAAGGTTTGGGAGTTTAGATAATAATCGTCTAGGAAAACTACCAAGCCAATGTGTTTTGTACCAGGATCAATTGAAAATACTAGTTCAGAATATTTATCTTTATAACCTATCCGATAAGCGGCTAATACTTTTAGGATATACTTGTCCAAATCTTCATTTTTGCTATAAGTTAAAAATTTGGCATATTGATTATTCCGATTTTCGATTTCTTCAATCTCATCAGAAGTCGTGAGAATTAAACACGGCAAATTTGGAATTTTATTTCCAATATTTAACACTTTAAACTTGATATTTAGCCGTTTTAATTCTTCATTTAACCTGAAGAAGAAATTAAGGTTTTCTGTAAGTACAAATATTTTTGAATACAAATTAAATATATTAATATTATTAAAAATTAAAAAGTTTTAATTATGAATTTTCCGACCACAAAGCTTAACGCTCTTTTTGAGACTTCTGCCCCCCTTGAAGGAATAGTATCTTTATGGGGGGATTTTGGGGTTGGAAAAACCACTTTTACGCTTCAAACCGCATTAAATACCGCTATGCGGGGTAATAAAGTTATATATATTTATAGCAAGCCGAATTTGCCCTCTGAAAAAATTGGAAGAATTCTACAGATAGGTCCTTCTGACGATTCATCTGATATTCTAGATAATATTATTTTTATTCAAACCACTGGTTTTGATGATTTAAATACAATCGTTTTTAATTTAGAATTTTTAGTTTTAAGTAATTTAAAGGAAAAAAATTCCATGCTTAAATTAATTATTGTTGATTCTTTGACCGATTTATACAGATTAGACTTGGATCGAGAGAAGAAATCAAAAAATATCTCTCTAAATTCCCAGTTAAATCAGATAATGGCAAATCTTTTTTTCATAAATGAAACCTATTCTATCGAAGTTTTGATTGTAAATGAAATTAGTCGTAAGAACCAAGATGGACAAACAGTAGAAGTTCAGAGTGGTGGAAAAGTTATGGATTATTGGGTGTTATATTCTATTAAATTAGAACGATCAGATAAAATTAATGAAAGAAAAATTGTTTTGACAAAACACCCTGAAAATTTAACTTTAGAATTCACAGCGGATTTAGCAGCTAGTGGATTTTCAAAAGAAAGAAATAAAAAATTTAAAAATTGGAGATAAAAACATCTATTTTCTCATTTTAATTAGGTGCAATTGCTGAATCTGGTGAGACATTTTTTTGAAGGTAATTAAAAGTATAGATTGAAGAAGAGAAGGATTTTGCATTGTATTTTTTAATCAAATTCACTAGCTCATCATCATAAACGCGCACATATATCTCAATATGGGGGTATCGTATGCTTAACTTAGATGTCATATAAAGTGCTTCGTCGAATTCAGACTCTCGTTTCCAACAAATAAATACTTGTGTAACTTCTTCTAAATTCACATGGGGCCGTAAATCGCTTAAAAAACATGCGAACTCATTGATGATATGTAATTGAGAATTCTCTGCAAACACAATTCCATCATGCTCATCATCAAAAAGGAAAGCTTCACGGTCTGCTTGTAAAGAAATGCTATGAGCAATTCGATGAGTTAAATGATCTCGACCAATCACAATCGCTTTGCCTGTTTTATCTTTGATCCATTTATTGATACCTTCTATCATTGATTTAGACATGGAAAATGAAAATGCGTTTAAATGCGATTTTTTCAGATACTTTTGTACATGTTTTTCAAAAATACGAACATAAATTGGACATTTTTCATTAATTTCGCGAATATTTTCCGTGCAAATTATTGCAATTCTAACGTCATTAATACAGATGAATACCTCTTTGGCCTGCTTGATATTTGCATATTTAATATTAAGTGGATCGGTCGCATCCCCGACTACTACAGGGTATCCATTATTAATTAAATCTTCGACTATTTCTTCATCCTCCTCCATAACAGAGAAAGTCTTTTTATTTTTAATACAATAGTCTATAATCCTCTCAGAAAGATGATTAAATCCTATAATTACTGTATGGTTGTGATTATGTTTGGCGAGAATTCTACTGGTAACAACAGGATTATATTTTTCCAATAATTCTCCCATAATAAAACCAAAAACAATCACCTCTAAGAAAATCGGTAATATTATAGCATAAAAATTAGCAAAATCGCTACTTATTGCGGGAGATCTTACCGTTATAGATAATAAAAATAGATCCCATAAGTTTTGATAAGATTCTGTAATTAAAAAAAACATAAAACCCCAAAACCAAAATAAAAAGAGAAGAAGGAACTGAATTTTATATTGTTTGAGTTTTAACTGGATTTCAATCCAAGAATTAATTAAAGTCATTAAATTTCAAACCATTTCTGATTTCTTAAAAATTTATTCAAAAATATAGCATAAAAGGGTTCTATATGTAGTTTATTTTAAATATATTATAAATATATAGTTTCTATTATTAGTACAAAAATTTAATTAAAAATCAATTATTTACTGAAATAAGATTCTAAAACATTCTCTATTAAAATTAGGTTTTTTAATTTTTGACAGACAATAATTCTGAACGCGTAGAAATTACGAATCACCGTACCTCGGGGATCGTGCCTTTAAAAGAAAAGTTAGCATATGGTTTAGGACAAATGCCCGGTACTTTTTATGCTGGAGTTATGGGCGTTATTCAATCATTCTATTACGCATGGATGGGCTTGCAATGGGGCTGGATTGTTATAGCGCAGATAATATATGCTATCTGGAATATGGTCAATGATCCGGTATTTGGAAACAGAATTAACAACACTCATTATTATAATAAAAAAAAAGGAGAATACCAACGGTATATCCCTTATATAAAATATGGTGCTCCGATATTTAGCGTTGCTTTTGCTTTAGTATTTTTTCCGCCTGGTGCATGGAAGGGAAATCAAGATGTAACAATTCAAGTATGGCTTTTTGTGTGGTATTTAGTGTCTCAGATAGCTTTCGATACAATGTATACGATAGTCCTTTGTGCGTATGTAGCATTAGCGCCCCAGATGACGCTTGATCAGCGAGAGCGAGAAAAAATCCAATTATATTGTACGATATTTGGGTTACCTGCGATACTAATTGGTTTTATCCTTCCAGTAGCTTTTTTAGTTAACCCTACTGCAGAATCTGTTGCACAGTTTCAAATCCTTGTAATAATTATTGCCATTGTTGGCGTTTTTCCGTATTTAATATTATCGAAACTTGTTCACGAACATGCTGAAAATATACCGGAGGAACAAACAAGTTTAAAAGAGGGTCTTAAACTTGCATTTAAGAACCCCTCATTTATACAATATGTAATTTACGACGGGATTTCCGTATTTATCTTAAATATGTTAATAGTGTCGCTACCTTTTTACTTGGCTTGGGTTTTATTACCTTTACCCGGGTTTAATATGCTTCTCTTTTGGATAGGTCCAATTATTTGTTTATTATTTTCCGTTTATATTGAATTGAAAATTGCAGAAAAGATTTCGACAAAAGCCGCTTTATCTTACACTCTCGGAGTGTTATCAATAGGATTTTTCGTTACCTTTATTGGTGGTCTGATGGGTAATTGGATTTTTATTTCTTTTGGTTTTTGTATTGTGTTTTTAGCATTTGCGGGTGATTTTATTCACCACAATCCGATGCGTGCAGATACAATTGATTATGATTACTGGAAAATTTCAGGAGAAAGGCGTGAAGGGCTTTATGCGGGAATTGGAGCTTTATTTAGTAAACCGATGATTAGCGTTGCCCTAGCGGTCCCTACAGTTCTAATGACCGCTTATGGATTAGTTTATATGAAATCGGTTGGTGGCTTATTTCCTACTTCTGGCGAAGATATGGCGATGATTGCCTTAAATATCTCAATGGCATTAATTCCGGGGATAACTGCTTTAGTGGGGTTCATTATTTGGGTTAAATTTTATCCTTTAACCAAGGATGTCGTAATTGAAATGAAAAAGGAATTGCAAATAATACAGGATCAAAAAAGAAAAGAATATGAAAAGAAAAGAAAAGAATTTTAATAAAAATCTATTATTTTGAGATAAACTCAGAAACTTTTTCAATAAAAACTTTTATTTTATTATCTTGACCTGATTCTGCTGGACCTTTCATTTTCGCCATCTTAATTCCAAGGAAATCTGTGCAGATATTCTCAGCAATATTATTTTCTTTCAAAATTTTTGGTAATTTAGCAAAGGATGCATCCCATTTCAATACGTGGGTATATAAAGTCGCTGCTTTCGAAATAGGACTTTCTAATAATTTACCTAGCCTGCTCAGAAATTTTTTAATTTTTCTATCAGGACTTCCTACAACAATTCTCGCTCCTACTATTAAAATATCAGGTTTCTCGTTTGCCAGATCCTCAGGTTTTATTTCAGTAATTTGTTTAATTTTTACATCATACTTGTTACTTAATTTTTCCCCCACTTCTTCTGCGACTTTCTTACAATTTCCATGTTTAGTATTATAAATAATCCACACATTAACCATTATTATAACCTCTTTATTTTTCAAAATTTTGATTTACTAATTTAGATTAAATGTAAGTTAATATTAAAAGTTCCATAGTCCAATTTTTATATCATTTTATTTAAAATTACAATATTTAATTTAGTCTTTGAATATTATAATAATAGAACGATGGAAAAAAAGGATTTAATTATAAATAGAGAAGGACAAGTGGAATTTTATATATATGCTTCCGATAATGATTCAATTCCATCAAAGTCTATGAATGTTTTTTATAATAAAAAAATGGAAATCAATCGAGATGTCTCAAACTTAGCAATAAATACATATAAAAAACAATACAATCAAAAGACTCTCATAATTATAGACAGCATGGCAGCATCAGGCGTTAGTTCCATTAGAATGCTGAAAGAATGTGAGAACATTCAAAAAATATATATTAACGATATAAATCCTGAAGCTGTTAATCTTATTCAGCAAAATTTGGATTTAAATAAATTAAATGATAATCTTGCCCAAATTGAAATTTCAAGAAAAGATGCTAATTTATTATTTTCAGAAATTGCCCAACAACCTTGTATGGAACAAAAGGTAAATTTTAAACCTAATATAATCTCTATTGATCCTTTCGGGACACCTAATTTGTATATGGATACGGCATTTAAAGCAATACAAAAACAACACGGATTATTATGCGTCACTGCCACTGATACGGCAGTATTATTTGGAGTTCGACCAAAAGCTTGTATTAGAAAGTATATGGCAAAACCCCTTCATAACGAATACTGTAAAGAAATTGGCGCACGAATTTTAATATATTTTCTCTCTAGAATTGCAAATGTAAATAAACTTGGAATATTACCGCTTTTAACATTTTATTCCAACCATTTTATTAGAGTATTCAGTCTAACTTTTAAGGACAAGAAAAGAATATCCAAAAATTTCCAAAATTATGGCTATATAATCCATTGTAATCATTGTGGATATCGTGTTTCCTCTCAGGACAATATTTTAGAATTGCCAAATATTTGTCCAAACTGTAAAAAAAATGAGAAATTAGATTATGCAGGTCCTTTATGGGTAGAAAAAATTCATGAAGAGGCATTCCTCAAAAGAGTTATTTCGTTTAATGAGGATTCTGAATATTCTAACAAAAAGAGAATTAACAAAATTCTAAATCTTGCTATAGAAGAACTAGAAATGCCTATTTCCTACTATAATATTCACAAATTAACTCAGAAATTAAAGCTTTCTTTTGTTCCAAAATTAGAAGCAATTATTAAAATTATTAAAGAAAAAGGGTATCACGCCTCAAGAACACATTTTGACTTCCTATCCATCAAGACAGATATGAATATTAATTTAATAGAGAACAGTTTATTAGAAATTTTAAATGGTGCTGAATATAAATCATGACGGAAAAACAAGAACAACATAGAAGAGATCCACAGTATAAACAAGCGAAAAGACACGGTTATCGTGCAAGGTCTGCATTTAAATTACTAGATATTCAAAAACGATATAATATTTTCAAAAGAGCATTTTATATTTTAGATTTAGGTAGTGTACCTGGCTCCTGGCTCCAAGTTGCGAAAAAATTCGCAGAAGAAAATCTCAATAAATACAAAGATCAATATTATCATCGAGATCATTACAAAATAATGGGCGTTGATATTAAAAAAATCTCGCCTCTTGAAAATATTAAGACTGTAAAAATGGATATTACAACACTCGAATTTCAAAATGAAATAGAAGCGTACTTTGAGGGGGAAAAAATAGATTTAATCATTTCTGACGTTAGTATTAACAAATCTGGCAATAAATTCAGCGATCATGTAAGGCAGATAAATCTTTGCTTTAAAATTGTTGATATTATAAAAAAAAATTTGAAACCTAAAGGTGTTTTTGTAGTTAAAGCTTTTCAAGGTTCAGATTTTAACGGACTTTTTAAAAACTTAAAATCACAGTTTAGAGTAGTTAAAACACTTAAACCAAAATCTTCAAATAAGTTAAGTAATGAGACTTATATCATCTGTTTAGGAAAAAAGTAATTATTTATCTTTATAATTACCTATAATCTCACTAAAATTAATTTTATGTTTAATCCCCTCTAAAGATAATTTTATCCATTCCGATAAGAAATTGCAGTTTTGAGGATTAAATCCATTTTGTTCATTAGTATCGCTACACTTATCTGTAAATGGACATATGAAGCAAGGTATATATCCATACATCCCCCACACAAAGTCTTGACGTTCCTTATCCGTATTTACGTTGACCTTTTCAGGGTCAACCTCTTCTTCATAATCATCAATTGCGAATAAATGTTTAGTCCAAGAGGCTACCACTAACTCTCGTTTTATTTTAATTTTCGATTGTAAAGCTAAAATATCTAAAATTTCTTCTAACTCGGTTTGATTTTTATTAACCAATTCTAAAAGGTCTTTAAGATAGAGATTACGTTCTTTATTAATTATATTCAAAATTATTTTTTCATCTTTTCGGAGATTGCGATTTAAATCTTTCTTTCTTTCTTCAATTCTTTCAATACGACGAGTACTAGCGGTTTTATCATCGATCGGTCCCTCTACACGCTCCTTGATTTTGCACTTGTGTCTCGATAAATAGGCGAAAGTTTTACCGCAATAGGGACAGACCTCCTTTCTCTTTTTCGCCAATTCAAAACCTCTTTTATCGCTTGACTTTTTTAAGAAACTTTTTTAAAAGTAAATATAGAGAAATTTATTTCCAAACCTTATAATTTTTATTATATTAATCTTCAAAAATTAATTTTCTGGTTTTTTATTTAAAATAGATAATTATTTTTCCATAATTAACAATAATAATAGTAAAGCCATAATATTATTTTTTAATAAAAATGGATATTTCTGAAGTTCTAAATCTTGAGGAAAATCAATATATTTGCTCCAATTCTATTATAAATGAAATTCACAAAAGTAAAGAAATCAAAATACTTCTTCCTACTGGTGCAAAAAATTTTGATAAGATTTTAAATGGGGGTTTCTGTTCTGGTAAAACTTATTTGATTTTTGGAGCAAATAAAACAGGAAAAACACAACTAAGCCACCAACTATGTATCCAAGCTTATATCAACTTCTCAGAGAAGATAAAAAAGAACAAGAATCCATCTATGAAGTCTACCTATTATCTCGATACTGAAAATACCTTTAGACCTGAAAGGTTAATTGAATTATCTACAGCACATAATTTAGACTCTAGTAAAGTTCTTAAAAGCTTAATGGTTTCAAAGATAATGGGCAATTCGGCTCTTTTCCTCCAATTAAATGAACTGGAAGAAAATCTAAAAGTTTTCAAAAAGACAAATAATAACTGCCTACTCATTATAGATTCAATCAATAATCATTATAGATTTGACCAAGGTGATAAAAATTTATCTTTCAATAATACTAAGACCTTATTTTTAAAAATATTACAAAAAATTGATGAACTTACTAAAAAATTTGATTTAATTACTATAGCAACAGCTCAAGTTGCTTCAAATTTTATTGAAAAATCTGTAATTCGAGAGCTGCCAGTTGGTAATATTTTTTTGAATCATTTTTTCTCTGAATATCTTTACTTAAGTTACAAAGAAGAAAATAAAATCTATGCGCATCTAGTTAATTCTGAGATACTCCCCGAGAAAAAAATACTCTATAAGATTACTCCTAAGGGAATAGAAGATTATAAAATATAAAAGTTATTTAATCGATTATTATTTTCTCAAACTCTTTCAGTGTTATCGAATATTTTTTTTTTAAAGGTGACTCTGAATTTATAAAAATTATATCATTTTTGATTTCATTACTAAGCCAATCCAATAATTTTACTGCATATTTTAGTTTTTTCAGCTTAGTAGGAGTGCCTTTCTGATTTTCTTTCATTTCTGGCTTAGAATATTTCCCTATAATATTATTAAAATCCATCCCTATTAAAAATAATTTATGATGCGGTAATAAAAATGTTCGTAAGAAGTACAGAATTCTATCTCCATCCGTGAATCCTCCGGGATTGACTAAATTTTCTAACGGCTCTACTTGGGTTGTTCCTATAATATTATTAAAATTTAGGATGTTTTTCTTAAATTCTTTCAAATTTTCTATATTATTCCCATGAGCATGTATAATCATAAATTTTGAACTTGAAAATTCGTTATTTGTTATACCATCTAAATCAGTGAAGATAGCATGAATTGGAATGCCTCTTTCATTTAATAAAACTGCTGCACCATCAGCAGCTAAATTGACACAATTCTTAAAAGCATCATATCCTATATCTTTTATAATCCCTTCAATAGTCTCTTCAAGCGAAGGTCCACAACCATAAATTAATATTTTTAATTTTGATTGAATTTGATCTTTAAAAGAATGTAAAATATTTTCGAGATTCCAGCTATCCCCCTTTAGCTTTAATATTTTAGATAAATAATCTCGAGCTTCATAATCTTTTTGTTCATCAAATTTAAAATTTTGAATAATTTCTCTATACCAATCTTTAAATTTAGTGAAAAAATTAATTTGCTCTTTTATAGATAAATCCATTTTCTCAGTTTTTAGTTTAAATCTTATTCAATAATAAAGTTTTAAATCTAAACTTTTATTAATTAACATATAATTTATTTCAATTTAAATAAAGTAAAATGAAAAAATAAAAAATGTGAGCCGTATGGTAATATTATATAGTAAAACTCACCAATGGATTGATACTGACTCTGGTAAGGTTGGAATTACTCCTTTTGCTGCTGAGCAGCTTGGAGAAATTAGTTTTGTTGATTTGGAAGGTCTTGAGGATGCTACCCTTGAACAAGTAAAAATGGATGGGGATGAACCTATCTCTGATCCAATTGATTGTACAGTTGAATCAAGTAAAGCTGTTGGTGATATCTATTCACCTGTATCTGGGAAAGTAACTGGTATCAATGCTGACCTAATGGATGAGCCTGAAAAGATTAATGAAGATGCTATGGCTGCTTGGCTCTATATAATTGAAGCATCCAATTTGGACGCTGAGAAAGCTAATTTATTAGATGAAGCGGCTTATAAAGCTTTTGTGGCTAAATAAGTTTTAAAATTTTTTGATAAATCATTACAATTTTTTCTTTTTTTTTCTTTTTAGGAAAAACATATGAGAAATCTTGATAAATTTATATTAGGTTTAATCATAAATCCCATCTCGGGAATGGGCGGTTCCGTAGGTCTAAAAGGAACTGATGGTAGAAAAATTTTAGAGAAAGCAATTCAATTAGGAGCCAAACCAAGTGCTTGTAATAGAACTAAAGAATTATTAAAGGAATTAGAATCGATCAAATCGAAATTAGAATTTATAACTTGTCCTGGAATCATGGGAGAATCCATACTTAAAGAGATGGGATTTGAATATAAAATAATCAAAGATGCTGTTCTTAAAAAAATGAGCGACATCCTTAATACTAACGCTGAGCACACTAAAAAAGCTGCCGAAATCATGAAAAATATGGATGATTTAAAACTGATTCTATTCATTGGTGGAGATGGAACTGCTCGTGATATTGTAAGTGTAGTAAATACTGAAAAACCTTGTTTAGGAATTCCTGCTGGAGTTAAAATTTATTCTAGCGTATTTTCCCTAAATCCTAGAATCGCAAGTTCAATTATAATCCAATTCCTCTGGGATGAAATTCCTGTTAAGGAATCAGAAGTGTTAGATATTAATGAAGATGAATACCGTAAAGGAAAATTAGTTTCAAAGCTCTATGGATATTTATTAACACCTTTCAATCCAGATTTTACTCAATTTTCAAAAATGGCTACTCCTGATTCTGACCTTAATAATCAAGAAAGAATAGCTAAAAGAGTGGTTGAGATTTTTGAGAATGACGTTTATTACTTGATTGGTCCTGGAACGACCACTAAAGCTATAACCGATAATTTGAACCAGAAGAAAACGGTTTTAGGTGTTGATTTACTATTAAATAAAGAAATAATTGCTTATGATCTAAATGAAAAGCAAATCTTGGATTATATAAAAGAAAAAAGAGCCAAAATTATTGTATCATTGATAGGAAGGCAAGGATTTCTCTTTGGGAGGGGTAATTTACAATTTACACCTTCAGTTCTAAGAAAAATTGGCTTTAAAAATATTATTATAATATCAAGTAAGTTTAAATTACAAAATATCCCTAACCAAATATTACGGTTAGACACTCGCGATCCTAATTTAGATGAGGAAATGAGAGGACTATATAAAATAATTGTAGACTATGACGAAATTAGACTTTGCAATGTGAAATAAACTTCTTAATGATAAAAATATAGAGAAACAATTGAAATAATATATGAAATCTTCCCTTTTAAAAAATTAGTAAAAATAATAAAGATCTATTGCTTTAGATTCCCAACTTTGACTCCGATCATGTACTGTAGCGCAATAAAAGCAACAACAATTAAAATAAGGCCAAATATAATTATACGCAGTGCCATTTTGCGGTTATACACATATTTTGATCCTTGATATAGAAGTAGAAAACCAGTACTTGCAAGAAATATTACGATAGATGCGACAATACCTTCAATTATGAAAGAATCATGAATGCTTGTGTATAAGAACATAGCATCTCCATTACTTTTTGCGCCAAGAGCAGGAGGTTCTTTATAGATTAAATATACAATTCCAGTTTGAAGTATAAAAAGAGTTATATAAATCACTATTAACCCTAATGCTTTTGAAGGCATAGGTATTGATAATTGTCGCCGTTCAAATTTAGGGAAATTTATTTTAGGCTTTCTAATTTTATTCCCAAAAATCCAAGGCGTACCTCCTCTAATTTTCTCCCCGTATGTTTCTGAACCGCTAACATCCGCTTTTGCTTTGGGAGGAACTTTTTTTCGTTTTATTTGAGCGGAAGTTGTAGTAGTAAGTTTCGTTGTTTTCTTCTTTACCGGTGGTTTTTTCTGTGTTTGCGTTCTTTTTTGCATCGTTTCGAATAAAATATTTTTCTCTTAAGATTATAAATTCAAATAATTTTAAAATATTTTTCCATTTAGATGAAAAGATTTAGAAAATTATTACAATTATTACTTAAAATTATTACTAAGTAAAGCTGTTAAATACTTCCAAAATTTTTCGATACTTTCAATTTTTAAACGTTCATCAGGCGAGTGAGGGCCTACAATCGTGGGACCAATAGAGATCATCTCCATTTGAGGGAAATAGTTTTTTAAAATTCCGCATTCTAAGCCCGCATGAATTGCTTGAACTATTACATTATCATTAAATAGTTCCTTATAAATTTCTTTCGCTTTCAATAATAATTTTGCGTTAAAATCCGGATCCCATCCAGGATAATCGCCCCTATATTGTATGTCTATATCTAAATCAGATATTTTAAAGAGTGCTTCTATTTTTTCATACATAATTTTTTTAGATATTTCATGCAAACTTCTCTGACTTGTTACAATAGCGATTAAATCTTCTTGTGTTTTAATTGACGCTAAATTAGTAGATGTATGTACCAATTTTGGAATTTCGGGATGCATTGAAATAGGACCATTTGGCATTGCATAAAGGATATGTAATAATTTTTCCTTGAGATTATTCGGTAAAACTCTGGTATCGGTGAAATTCTCGAGCATTTCTATATTTAGTTCCATATTTGGCTCAATTTTCTTAATCCCCATTTCTATCTCAGATTTTATTTGATTAATCAGCATATCTTTTATGATGTGTACTTGCTCAGGTCCAACATAAAAAATAGATTGGCATTCTCTTGGAATCGCATTAGCTCTATTTCCCCCATTTATTGAATGTAAATGTATTGGAGTACTATTGTTTAATTTCCATAGAATCTTACTCATTAGTTTTATCGCATTGGCTCGACTTCTATGAATATCTACTCCTGAATGGCCACCAATCAAGCCTGATATAGATAATTTGAGAGGAATGACTTCTTCTAAATAATCATTAATATCTTCGAAATTAACCTTAATCTCTCCTTTCGTATTAATTCCTCCAGCACATCCTATAGTAAGTCTGTCATCCTCTTCCGAATCTAAGTTAATAAGATAATCTCCCTCGATAAGACCCGTATCTATTTGGAACGCCCCTACCAACCCACTTTCTTCGTCAACCGTAAATAAATAATCAATAGTGATTGACCCTAAATTTAACTCACCCTTATTAATTCGTTTCATTAGAGTCAAACAATAAGCAATTCCAACCCCATTATCGGCTCCTAAAGTTGTACCTTCTGCGGTGAGCCATTTTTCGCCTTCAACCTCAACGATTTTTAGATTCAAAGGATCTTTTGAAAAATTATGAACAATATCTTCATTCTTTTCGCAAACCATATCCATATGGGATTGAAGGACGATTTTTACTCTGTCTTCTTGGCTAATATCTCTTGGACTTCTTATAATTAAATTGCCTACTTTATCTATTATTGTTTT